>Ga0207033_1100_pt1 | contig 18832 bp, 14 predicted proteins | sample Alteio_BWMinCont_35_FD_153262 | JGI IMG/M metagenome (GOLD analysis project Ga0207033, IMG submission 153262) | Enriched cells from forest soil in Barre Woods Harvard Forest LTER site, Petersham, Massachusetts, United States -... | ecosystem: Environmental > Terrestrial > Soil > Temperate forest >... | reverse complement strand
TTAAAAGCCTGAGGATTTTTGTAATGGCAAACAATGTATTCACCATCACAAAATATAAAGGGCTTGATCCTGAACTGGGCAGTGCATTTACTACAGGTGGGGCCGTTAGTCCTACTACACAGGGTATTGATGCGGTAACGAATTATCCTCAGGCCCGGATTTTTTCAGCAGGACTTGATGTTAGTTTATAGTAATAACCTTCAAAATTTATTAAAATGATAAAGAAAAAATATATAGCAGCTCTCGCATTTATTTTGATTGCGGGATGCAAAAAAGCCCCAATTAACGTTGGGCCTCCAAATCAATATAGCAGCAGTACTTACCCGACAACTGTTACACAGCTGCAAACAGTCCTGGTATCGTGCTACTCTAATTTGCGGGATGTTGGCCTGTTTGGTTTTGACCTTTTGCCAAGGATGTTGGGACAATCAACGCATACGCTTAACGGAAATCCTTTTTCATTTACCAGCGAAATGGCGGCTAACAACCTTACCGTCGGAGATGGAGGTGCACAGGAAACATGGAATGCCTTATATGCAGGTGTAAAAAATTGTAACGTTACTATTTATGCAGCAGGCGTATTATTAAAAACAAACCCATCTGTAGATAAGACAGCTGTTAACCTGATAGTTGGCCAGGCTTATTGCCTTAGGGGATGGTATTATATGCAGCTTGAATGTTTTTATGGCGAAGCATATATGCAGGCAGGCGGTGTAAACGGCGACAAACTCGGAGTTCCATTATATACTGAGGTGCCCGCAAGTTTAGCTGCAACACAAGTAGCACGCAGCCCTGTAAAAGATGTATGGGCATTAGTTATAAGTGATGAAATACAAGCCGCAGCATTACTTAAAGGACAAGTTTGGCCCGCTACTGATGCTGCACGGGCCACTGAATGGTCGGCAAAAGGGTTGTTAGGTAAAGCTTACGTTTATACCCAGGACTGGGCTAATGCTAAAACCACTTTAATTGATGTTATAACAAATAGTACTAAAACATTAATGCCGTATGCTACCTATCATAATGCATTTAACGGAAGTAATAAATTCAACAGCGAATCATTGCTTGAGTTATATATAGATCCCAATCCACAAGGAGGGTATGGTATTTATAGTGGTGTTGCAAACTCCGCAACTATTGATGGCCTTTTATGGCCACCTGTTACTTTTGGCGGATATAATGGGTCAACTCCTTATGACGGCACACAAAACCAGATACAGTATTTGGGTTATGGCGGCAATTTTTACATTCATGATCAGAATATTTTGCGTTTTGGTTATACGCTTGGGAATAACTACGCGTTGGTTCCTAATCCTAAATATAACGCAGCTACAGGGCCCACTTATTTCAATCAGCAGTTGGTAATGGATCCGGTGTATCAGCAGGCCGCCTTGCAGGCAAGAACCAACAACACTACCGACCCGCGTTTATATGTAAATGCCCTACAACCCAGGGTTGATTCAGTGCAATTTGATGGCATACATTGGGCGTTGGTTGCAACGAATCCAATGTCTTCAACATATGGATGGTCGCTGAGAAAATACTCGCCAATTGATTATAATATATCTGCGAATACTACTGTCGTTTCGGATAAGTGGGATTACTACCTGCTTCGTTTAGCGGATGTTTATTTATTATATGCTGAGGCCTGCATAGGTTCTGGCGATAATGCAAACGGGCTTGAATACCTCAATAGGGTTAAACGCAGGGCTTATAGCTTGCCCATAACTACACCATCGGTTATCGATTATAAATCATTAACCGATGTTACTCCAGCTGCAAACCCTCTGAGTCCCGATCCTGTTTTAGGCCACAATCCGTTATACTACGAACGCTGGGCCGAATTATTTAACGAAGGCACGTGGTGGTTTGATGTATGCAGGTGGAAATTGGGTGATTCGGAAGCGGCATATTATAAAACAGCCATAGGAATTCCTCCGTTAACTTTTAACGATAGTAAATCTTATGTGTGGCCTATTCCATTAAGTGAGCTTAACAGTAATAGTAAAATCACTCCAAACGACCAAAACCCCGGGTACTGATATAGTTGATTAATGAGTGTAAAGCAGGTGAGATGGCTTTACACTTTTTTTTTCTTTATTTTTAATATTAGAAACCGGGATATGCATTTTATATGCTTTTCAAGAAAAATATTTATCATTTTATTTGGCCTGGCAATATTTAACAGGGCATGGGCGCAAAACCAACAAATACTTCATGCGGGCATGAATAGTGTAAAGCTCGACTTTATGCTTGACGCTGATGGACGGCCTTTATATAAAGTTTATTTTGGTGATAAACCGATAATAAATAATTCATATCTCGGAATCAAATTGGCTAATGATAGTGCCTTCGATAAACATTTTAAAATCACTGGTTCAGAAAAAACGGAGGTTGATGAATATTGGGTACCTGTTTGGGGTGAGGTAAGCAAGATCAGAAATCATTATGAACAACTAACTGTACACTTAAAGCAGCAGCGCGCGCCCGGGCGGTTATTGAATATTGTTTTCAGGGTATTTGCGGACGGGGTAGGTTTCAGATATGAGTTTCCAAATCAAGCAAACCTTAAATACTTTATTGTATCCGATGAATTAACAGAATTTAGCCTGACCGGCGATAACAAAACCTTTTGGATACCTGGCGATTATGACAGTAACGAATACCCTTACACGGTGTCTCCTATAAGCCAGGTTGATGCGTCGGTACTTGCAAAGTCCGCAACGGATATTGCTGTTCGCTATGTTCCGGATAAATACGGGATCCAAACCCCGCTTATGATGAAAACTGCTGACGGGCTCTATATTAATATCCATGAAGCTGCTTTGCAAAATTATACTTCTATGCAATTACATGCTGACGTTAAAACTTTTAAGCTAACAACCAACCTTGTAGCCGATGCATTGGGTAACAAAGCTTATTTGCGTGCACCGTGCAAAACTCCCTGGCGAACAATTATAATAAGTGATAAAGCCACAGATATATTGGCTTCGAAGATGATCCTTAACCTGAATGAGCCATCAAAGATTGAAAATACCTCATGGATAAAACCTATGAAATTTGTTGGTGTATGGTGGGAGATGCAAACTGGTAAAAGCACCTGGAATTATAGTAATAGCTTGGATACGCTTGGCGCAGATGGAAAACTTATCCCAAACGGGAAGCATGGGGGAAACACGGCCAATGTAAAAAGGTATATCGATTTCGCTGCCCAAAATGGCATCCAGGGCGTTTTGGTTGAAGGATGGAATACGGGGTGGGAAGAATGGTTCGGCAACTGGACCGAAAAACCATTTGATTTCGTGACACCGTATCCCGACTTTGACATAAAAGCGATAACAGACTATGCCGCGTTGAAAGGTGTGAAAATGATCATGCACAACGAAACGTCGGGTTCTGCTACAAATTATGAGCGGCAAATGGACACAGCCTTCCGTTTTATGAATAAGTATGGATACACGTCCGTAAAAACCGGCTATGTAGGTAGAATTATTCCTCGTGGGGAACATCATGACGGGCAATGGATGATTGATCATTACGTCAGGGTTGCTAAAAAGGCGGCGCAATATCATATAATGCTTGATTCTCATGAGCCGGTGAGGCCTACCGGGTTACAACGCACTTATCCTAATTGGATGGCATGTGAAGCAGGAAGGGGTAACGAATATAACGCATTTGGAAGCGGAGATAACCCTAACCACGAAACCATTATGCCGTTTACACGCCTAATGGGTGGCCCTATGGATTTTACGCCAGGCATATTCAAAATAAAAGGGTACACGGCCGACCCGGAAAGACAGGTTAAGACAACACTATGTAAACAATTAGCGTTGTATATAACTATGTACAGCCCTATCCAAATGGCTGCGGACCTACCAGAGAATTATGAAAAGCATATGGACGCCTTTCAGTTTATCAAGGATGTTGCAGTAGATTGGGATGATACCAAAATTATCGCTGCAGAACCTGGTGAATATATAACTATTGCAAGGAAAGAAAAAGGCACTGCCAACTGGTACGTTGGCGCAATAACCAATAAAAACAGCCGGAATGCGATAATCCCTTTGGATTTTTTAGACAAGGGGAAAAAATATGTCGCCATAATTTATGCGGACGGTGATGATGCAGATTGGAAAAATAACCCTGAATCCTATAAGATCACAAAATATTTAATTAATGCAAACACCAAACTTAATGTTAAATTGGCAAATGGCGGAGGTGCAGCAATAAGTATAAAGCCGGTTACAGATGAAGACAAGGGATTGGAATTATATAAGTAGAAAGCAAATAAAGATGTAGCGCAATTTTATACTCAGTATAAAAACAGCTCAGTAAATTTTATTAAGATAATGAATATCAAGAATAATTGCCTGGTAATAATTCTTATTTTAAGCAGATTAATATGTTCGGCGCAGGAAAAACGAGGGGCCAATATTACATGGACAACCTACGAGGCTGAGAATATGAAGACAACCGGAACCGTTATGGGCCCAAAATATGACCCATACCACGTCGAGACAGAATCTTCCGGTCAGAAGTGCGTAAAACTAAGTGATAACGAACAGTATATTGAATTTACTTCGGCTGGAAATGATAACAGTATGGTTATAAGGTATAGCCTTCCTGATAGCAGGGAAGGTACCGGCACGAGTTCTGCGCTTGCAATATATAAAAATGGGCGGCCTATTCAGCACTATAAAATTTCATCGCGCTATGCCTGGCTTTATGGGAAATATCCTTTCACAAATAATCCAGCAGCCGGGAAGCCAAGGCATTTTTATGATGAATTGAGGGTGACAGGTTTAAAAATTGCAAAGGGTGACGTTATCCGTATCCAGCCTTACCGTCAAAAAGGAGATGATGCTGAATATTGTATAATTGACTTGGTTGATCTTGAAAATATTGCACCGCAATTAAAGGTGCCATCAAATTCGTTAACTGTTACCGATAAAGCCTTCAGGGGAAATGATACTACGGATGACTATACACAAGCTATCAGAAATTGCATAGCTAAAGCTAAGGAGACCGGAAAAAGTGTCTGGATTCCTGCCGGAACTTTTAAAATTACAGGTGATATCATTCTTCCTGCCAATATAACTGTTCAGGGTGCCGGAATGTGGTACACACAATTAGTTGGTGATGAAAAACTGTATGCTAATGTAAATAAGCGGGTAAGATTGAAAGGAAATGGAAGTAACATTCATATTTCTGATTTTGCTATAATCGGCAAACTGAATTATAGAAGCGACAAAGAAGCTAATGATGGCATCGTTGGTTCTTATGGAACAAACTCAGCAATATCAGGCATTTGGATTGAACATACGAAAGTGGGTATGTGGATAGAAAACTCGATTAATTTGAAAATTACAGATTGCCGCATGCGCAATACGATGGCAGATGGTATAAATTTTTGTGTTGGCATGGCCGGATCAACTATAGAAAACTGCACCGCTCGTGGTACAGGAGATGATTGCTTCGCCATTTGGCCTACTACATTTTTAAAACAAGTATTTTCACCGGGGCATAATTTGATAGTTCATTGTACTGCAACTTTGCCTTATCTTGCAAATGGTATTGCAATTTATGGTGGAGAAGACAACAAAGTAGAAAGTTGTTCTTTAGTTGATATTTCTCAGGGTTCGGGAATTCTTATCAGTACCACCTTTCCAACAGAAAACCAGGATAAAAGTATAAATAACAACTTTAGCGGCAAAACGGTTATTGAAGACTGCGATATAAAAACCAGTGGCGGCTTTGATCATGAGTGGGACTGGCGCGCTGCACTGGAGATTTGTACCGACAGGCGGAGCATTTCGGGGATTGAAATAAATAATTTAAATATTACCAACAGTTTATCCAATGGAATGAGCGTAATTGCTAAGAATGTGAATGATAAAATTGGTTTGTTATCTGATGCGACCCTACAAAATATTAATATTTCAAAATCCGGAATTGGCGTTAAAGGGAGATACAGCTTATTTATTAATAGCGGTGCACATGGTAGTTTAATTATTAAAAAATCAGATATCCGTGATATTAAAAATGAATCTGAAACCTTTACGATAACAAAATAAAGCTGTTTATCTAATTTCAATTTATTAAATTTAGAAACGGTTCGACGACAACTTTTTATGGTGAGTAAATATTGGATGAGAAATAAATACCTATTAATTACCCTCATTTGCCAGTTGATTTTCAGCTGTAAAAAAAGCGCCACACCAGTAACCATTGCTCCACCAAAACAACCCGATACTACTGTAACTGTAATAACCGGCGCTAAGCCCGTTGTGAAAACCAACAGTCAAAAGGTTTATGTGCACTATATGCCCTGGTTTGAAACCCCTGCAACCTCAGGTACTGGTGGATGGGGCCAGCACTGGAAAATGGCCAATGAAAACCCTAATATCATTTTGGCTAATGGTCGCAGGCAAATAGCATCATGGTTTTATCCGATGATAGGCCCTTATGATAGTGACGACAGGGACGTTATAGATTACCATTTGTTGCTGATGAAATATTCCGGCATCGACGGTGTGATCGTTGATTGGTACGGAATACACAGTGTTGATGATTACGCGCTTAATAAACGCAATACTGATTCGCTGTTTAACCGAATACCTTATGCCGGTTTGCAATTTGGTATTTGTTATGAAGATGCATCGCTGGCCCAAGTAAAAGCAGCTACAGGCATTGATACAGTAACCGCCGCACAACAGGATTTCGCCTACCTGCAATCGCAATATTTTAACAGCAGCAGCTATATAAAAATTAATAACCAGCCCTTATTGCTTGATTTTGGCCCGCAGGGTTTAAAAACAGGGAACGACTGGCAACAGGCATTTTCAAACCTTTCAACAAAACCAAGGCTACTATCGCTTGAGTATGCTGGTGGTGTTACCGGTAGCTCCGGTAGTGGGGAGTTCGCAAGGGTTGATGCAACCGACCAGGCGAACTTATCTGGTTTTTACCAGAACAGGGCGCCATTACTATCCACTTATTTTGCAGGAGCCTACCCTGGTTTTATGGACTTTTATAAACAGGGAGGATGGGGCAATACTTTATTTTTGATCAGTTATAATGGTACCGGCACACTGCAAAATTGCCTTAATCTTGCCAAAACCAGCGGCACAAATTATTTGCAGCTGATCACCTGGAATGATTATGGCGAAGGCACAATGATTGAGCCCACGCTTGACTTTAATTTTACCTCCTTACAAACTATACAGCAATACACTGGTGTTTCTTACTCCGTTAGCGAATTGCAGCTAATTTATAAATGGTATACCCTGCGAAAAAAATATGTGGGTAATACCGCAGTCGAGCAACAGCTTACCCAGGCCTATAATGATTTAGCAGGGTTGGATGTTGCTGATGCTACTTCTATTATTTCGGGGATAAATTAAGATTAGCATAGCTGTAATAGTTACGTACCTACGGCACACGAAATTCATCCCCTTTTTTCTACCAATATTAGGCACCTAACGGTGCCAGGAACGGGCATTGGCTTTAAACTGATCCTGTAGGGATCAAATATCGGTAGCAAAAATACCAAAACATATTTCACGTGCCGTAGGTACTTAACCCTGCGATTTCATATTCCGTTACTAAATATTTTTGACCAGATTTTTCATACAACTATTTGTAAAATAAAAAACAATTTTTAATTTTACGTAATTGATTACGTAGTTTATTACTGATATGGATTTCTATAACAAAGTCGGTAAAATGGCACTGGGTAGCCGCCTCCGGCGGTTAAGCGAATTGCTCACAGAACAGGCAAGTGAAGTTTATGCACTTTATGGTGTGGATATACAACCTAAATGGTTCCCTGTTTTTTATGTATTGTTAGCAGGTGAGGAGAAATCCATCACACAAATTGCACTGGAGATAGGTCATTCACACCCTTCGGTAAGCACCATTGTAAAAGAAATGATAAAGAACGACGTTGCAAAGAAGGGGGAAAAGAGCAATGACGGTCGGGAGAATTATATAAAGCTTACTGAAAAAGGTTTGGCCATAAACAGCAGCATGCAGCACCAGCTTATCGATGTAAATGCAGCCGTTGAAACCGCGCTTTTAGAAACCCAAAGCGATATCTGGAAGGCAATTGAAGAATGGGAATATCTGCTGAGTGAGAAAAGCCTGCTGAAAAGAGTGCAGGATGAAAAGAAATTACGGGAAAGCAAAGCTGTAGAAATTGTTAGCTATCAACCCAAATACCAGTCCGCCTTTAAACAACTTAACGAAGAGTGGATAACAACCTGGTTCAAAATGGAAGATGCTGACTATAAAATATTGGATCATCCCGAAGAATATGTAATTGACGGAGGAGGCTATATCCTGTTTGCATTGCTCGACGGTAAACCATTAGGCACCTGCGCACTTGTTAAACGCGACGAAACTACTTTCGAACTGTCAAAAATGGCAGTCTCGCCCGAAGCAAAAGGCAAAGGCATTGGCTGGCTGTTAGGGAATGCCGCGATTGAAAAAGCAAAAGAAGCAGGGTTTAAAAGGCTCTACCTGGAGAGTAATACTGTCCTTAAACCGGCTATTAACTTATATTATAAGTTAGGTTTTAAGCGGATTGCCGGCAAGCCTTCGCCTTACGAGAGGTCAAATATCCACATGGAGATAAACTTGTAATTGCTCTTAACAGGATAATATGCTATCTTTTCGAACGGTTATTTATTACTGCCTTGTTTAAAACCCAGCCGGCAAATTTGGTGTTAAGGTTTTTTAGATAAGCGATATCCTGATCCTGTGACCTGGAAATATTTTTGTTTGCCTCAAATACTGCCACCGTTTTATTTGTAAACAATATCCACTCTTTAGCTTTATTTAACGAATCAAGCGGGGGCAAATCAATTATGATGATATCATACATTGATTTGAATTTATCAAACTCATTTTGAATATTTCGTTCATCGGTAATTTCTAAAAGGGTTATGTCTTCGCCGCGGTTACCTAAAATACTGATGTTATTTTTACTCTTCTCAATATAAGAACTGTTCCTGAAATAATCTTCGACATATATTTTCAACAGTATATTCCTGCTGATAGTCGGATTGTTGAAATTGCCATCAATCAATAAAACCTTTTTATTAATTGCGGAATAGGAGTAAGCTAAACTGGCTGCTAAAAGTGTCTTACCTTCCCCTTCAGTAAGACTGGTTATACCTAAAATCTTTTCCCCTTTTAGTTCCTGGTCAATTTCAAACCTTACTGATCGTAATAGTTCTTTATATTGTTGCATCCATTGCCTGTTTTCCACATCCCAAAGCTTTCGCAGATCAGGTTCGGGGCCACCGATGGTATTTAATGAGCCGAGTAACGGTAATTTGGTGTTGCTAACAAGGTCAGCCGGTTCTCTTATATCATCGTCCAGATAAAAAATAATAAATAACACCAAAAGGCAAAGAATCAGGCTAATTAATCCGCTAAGCGCCACAATCAGCATTTTTTTTGATGGTTCGGCTACATCAGGTGTTGCAGGCTCAACCTGCACCAGCTTAATTGAAAAATTTGACTGAAGATTGAGGGAATTGTACTTGTTCAATACATCCAGGTATTCCTGGCTTGCAATGGCAATATCAGATTCATAAGTTTTAACCGTTGCATCAAAAGGCACTAACCTTGAATACTTTGCATTAAGATCGGCAAGTTCTTTATCAATGGCCTCCACACTATAATTTGCAAGGTCCCTTGATACTTCAAGTTCCAGTTTTTTAGCCACCAGGTTATCTTTATTTACGAGTGGATTGGTAATGTATTTGTCCGAGCTATTATTAATCTGCGCGTTGAGCTGTTTTTGTAAAGAGTCTAATGCAGGTTTATAGGTGGGGTTAAACCCACTGTGCACATATTGTTCATTTAAGGTGCGAAGTTGGTCTTCGGTATTTGTAATTGCCTGGTTATACCGACTGGTTACCGATTCAATATATCGCCTGTCTTTTGGGTCGAACCTGTTATCAATGTCTTTAATTGCAGCATCATAAGATGAAATAGTTCTGCCGGCTTCAATTTTTCTATCGGTATAGGCTAATATTTGTGTATAAATGGCCTTCGACTGATCATCAATATTTAAAATGCCGTTTTTTATTTTGTACTGCTGAAGCTCTTCCTTTTTTCCATTAAGCTCATTTCTTTTTTCAGTTACAAGGTTTGATAAAAAGTTTGCGGCATTTGAATCATTTTGTTTAACATTATTAGCATAATAATCAATAAACTCTTTGCAAAGCGCGTTAACAACAAAAGCCGATAACTGCGGGTTTTCAGAAGCAAAGGTTATCGCGATAAAGTCGCTTTCCCCGTCGCGCTCAATAACAAGGTCCTTTCTTAAGGAATGTTCATCATATTTCATGGAGATGAGTAACTGGTTCAGCTTGTTTTCATCTTTATCATATAAATATAGCGGGGCGCCATTTTGCAGTTTGTCCCGGTAGACAGCAAGCGCATGTTTTACTTCATCAGGGCTTAGGTTTTTAAGTTGATCGGGCTTTCTGAAGGGTTGCGGATTGCTGAGATCGTGGATAATCAGTTGATAAGAGACCTCGTCTATCAATTTTTTTAGCCTGATAATCTCTGTTAAGTTGCCAAACTCCCTGGTTATCTCATCCTGCCGTGCATTCGTAGATGTATTATCTTTATCTGAAAGTTGCCTTGACCCGTCAACAATGCCAGTGGAAATTTGCGTACTTGATATGTATTCATCGGGCAGGTTTTTGACAACTAAATATGCAGCAATTATTGTTGCCACCACAACGATAATTATTACATATTTATATTTGCCTAAAAGGCGATAGTAAGACGATAGTTCCATTATTCTTTTATACTTTCCAACCGGGCCCCCAAAAACTCTTCAAGATTGGTTTTAGCTGTAAATACGGCCAATTCAGCTTGCAATCTGGATGAGTTTTGATTATAAAGATTTGTTAAAGCTTCATTATAAACCTGGAAGGTAGTTTCTCCTTTTTCGAAAGTATGCTTAAGCTGATTTACAGCGGTGGTTGCGTCCTGTACAGCATTTACCTTGTTGCGTAAATCTGCCTGCGCCTCCAAATAGGCAAAATAAGATCTTTTTATATTTGCTTCAACTGTTAAGTAATACTCTTCCTTTTGTTCCTCGGCAATTTTTACTGCCTCCCTGGCATTATGTATAGTATAGGGTTTTTCAAAAAGCGATCCTAAGCTAACCGTCGCTACCAGTTGATACCCCCTAAAATATGTAGGGCTGTTTAAATTAAAATAGCTTTGGGGGCTATAAATATAGGAGCCGCTAAAAGCGTCAAGCCATGTGAAACTTGCCTGGTGAAAAGAACTTTTTGCAATATTAATCTGTTCGTCCAGCGCTTTGACCTTTGGGTAATTAGTTTTGGCTGCAGCTATCAGCTTTTCAAGATACGAATAGGATAAATCCTTGAAAATAGTTTCCTGGGCATAAGTATTCTTTACAAAAGTTAAAATAAATACGGAGAGGCAAATAATTATAAGTTTATTATTCATCTGTTGACATCTTTCTTTCCGAAATACAACGGGCACGGCATTTCTATCTCATTAACCAGCAACGGCCCATTACCGACCAATTACAAATTCCTTAAAAAAGTATTAAGTAATTTAGGTACACACGGTATGTTTCGAATTTCGTAAAAAATAGCCGGGTTTGGCGGCGGACGGACCGTCCTTTATTTTAACAAATCAGGCATTTGTGCCCTTATCCGCGTTTTAGCGCGGTTTTTGTGTTGATAACTCAAATAAATAACTTTCGCAATAAGCAAAAAGTTAGCAGTAATAATGTCTTAAAAAGAAATATCCCAGAACCTGGTTGTGCCGGTACCGGGATTTATAGCTATACTTCCTAAATTATATTCATTTAGTTTAAATGTATTAATTACCCAGTCGTGGGTTGACGATATGGTGTCGCTTTGCGCAAAATGTGTACCCTCGAGGCAGGGCATTAACTTTAGATCGCTGTCCAGCCCTTTTCCTGTTGCTTTCGTTAATGCCTCTTTGCGGGTCCAGAGCGTAAAAAAACGTTCAAATGATAAGGTCTGATTTATATAATTAATCTCTTCCCGGCTAAAGTTATCCTGCAATACATCCTTGTAGTTATAATCGTAATTTATTTGTTCGGTATCAACACCGATGTTGGCGTTTGAAATACCAAGTAATATCCAGTCGCCCGCATGAGAAATATTATAATAAATACCACTATTATTTGGGTTTTTAATATGAGGTTTTTTATTTATACCTGTTTCAAATTCAAGAGCAACGGGATGATGGTTTAAATACTTTCCTAATATGATCCTGAGCGCCCCGCGACTGATAATAAACCTGTTTCTGTCTTTGATGTGATAATACCTATTTGCCCTGGCCAATTCGCCTGGGTTAATTAAAGCTAAAAAGTCATTGAGCATTGATAAATTTGAACTGATGTTTATCCTCCATAGATCAACATTGTTATTTATTACAAAATCGCATTTCAGAGCAGCGTGCCATATTAAATCATTTAAATAATGAATGGAAATTTTAATTGTGGACATTTTGAAAAGGATTGTAGATGCGCAATTTACTTATTTAGGGCCTATTTAAATTGCTTTTGTGGTGTAACTACTGATATTTTATCAATGAGGGCTTAAATAAGACGCAATGTCCTCCAACGATATATGAACATGAACCCCCGTTTAAAGCATAAAGCATCCGTTTCGTAAATTGTCGCTCCGTCACGAAACATTCCTATGGAACGTCCGGTGATATACGGCAATTTGAGTCTCACCCTTATTATCCCGATAAAATGTTTTCAATATCTTTGACGCACAATGATCAAAAAACAGCTGCTGCCTATTATACTTTTACTCTTGTGCACATTATCAGCAAAGGCAAATTTTAGTTTTGATGCTAATTGTACCGAAGCCTATAAGGCCATTTTGGGTCTTAGAATGAATGACGCAAAACTGTTGATCCAAAAAGAAAAGCAACAAAATCCTCAAAATGGGATCATTATTTTATTGGATAATTATATCGACTATTTTAGTTTACTGGCATCAGAAAGCAAAACTGATTACGATAGATTAAAGGATAACAGGTCTGCCCGGCTTTCCGCTTTAGAGGATAACGACAGCAATTCGCCGTATTATCTTTTTTCGCAGGCGGAGGTTTATTTACAGTGGTCGTTTTTAAAAGCAAAATTCGGTGATTATGTTTCATCAGCCTTTGATGCAAAAAAAGCAGCCGGCTTATTAAAAGACAACACGGAGAAATACCCCGATTTTTTACCCAACCAAAAAAGCCTGGCTTTAGTAAATGTGGTCTTTGGCTCTATACCTGCAAGTTTCAGAGGCATAACACGCTTTTTAGGTATGAATGGCAACGCCGGGGCAGGTATTAAGCAATTGGAACAACTTAAGATTGAACTCCCCAAAACTAAATATAGCTATTATAATAACGAGGTGATATTTTTTATCTGCACCATTAATATAGACGTACTTCATAATACAAACGATTACCTTAAGTTGGTTCAGTATTTGTCCGAAATGGATAGCAATAGTTTATTAAAAGCATATCTACAAGGATATATAGCTTCAAAAACAGCCCATAACGATGAGGCTATAGTTTTTTTAGAAACCAGCCCCAAATCAAATGAATATATAAAATTGCCTAAAATCGATTATCTGTTAGGGTGTGCCCGGTTAAACCGTTTGGATAGCGGGCCCCCTGCAGCTTTATTTGATTTTATTAAGGAATTTAGAGGAACGAACTATATAAAAGACGCTTATTTAAAAATTGCCTATTATTATTTGTTACAAAATGATGCCGGGAAATATGAGTATTATATAAAGCTGGCGAAAAGCAGGGGCTACACCATTGATGAAAAAGATCAACAGGCTTTACGTGAAGCAAATGATGTAAAACCAGACCTTGACCTGTTAAAAGCGAGGTTTTATTTTGACGGCGGTTACTATGATAAAGCATTGGCCCAACTGCTGAGCAAAGATATTAACAGCCTTAAATTGTTGAGGGATAAGACAGAATACTATTACAGGCTTGGAAGGGTTTACGATAAAACGGATAAATTTAATGATGCCATTTTAAATTACCAGCGTGCCATTAACTTTGGCAAAACTACAAAGTATTACTTTTCCGCTAAAGCAGCGTGGAGCATCGGGCTTCTTTATGAATCAAAGAGGGACTATAAAAGGGCAGGGGATTACTATAACCAGGCTATTGATATGAAAGATCATGAATATAAAAACAGCATTGACGATGATGCCAAAGCTGGGTTGAAAAGAATAGGAGAATGATTTCGGATTTTGACCTGAATTAATGGATTTTACTGATTTCTCTGATAAAACAAGATTTAGAGCGGGCTTATACCCGGCTCCGTTGTAAACCTTATGTTCTTTTTCATCGACTGCAAGTGGTGTTCGTTAACTTTTAGCTTTAATGCCTCAAAATCAAATTCGCGGTTGGTTCCGCAATCTAACAGGTTAAAATAAGTTGATGGTTTGGTACTTTCAAAATACTCTAACAAATTGCTGCTCCATATCAGCTGGCAATTTCCTTTTGTTCTTGTTACTATCTCGTAAATGCCATCTTTAAATTCGATATGCCTTATATATTCCGATTCAAGGTTGCCTTGCGGATAGTAGATCAGGATATTACCTGGTTCATTTAATAATGATGCGGCATAGTCTAAACTTTCACTCACCGTACGCTTGCCGGGGTCTACAGAAAAAGAACCGGAATATTTTAACCACCAGTTTTTTTCCATCTGCTTTTTAACCGACATGGTATAAATGCGTTTAAGCTTTTGTTTTTTATTAATGAATTTAAAACATAAGTAGTAAGCGAAAAAACCATCTAAAAACCCAAAATGGTTACACATTAAAAGGTAGGAATGATTTGGTTTTATTTCGATATCATTAAGCACCATCTTATTAAAACGCCGCCTGAAAAACCACATAAGGTATAATGAGCCCAATTTAATTAATGTAAAAGGAAGGGGTTTTGCCTTTATTATCATAATAACAAATCGGTTAATGCTGTTGCGAAATCCCTTTTGATCATTTCGTGGCCCTCATTTAATATAATTACTTTGGCTTGTTTCAGCTTTGCAATGAATTTATCCCTGATGCCTGGAGGAAACGATTTATCGCTCTTGCCAAATATAAAAATGCTTTTTATGTTTTGCTCATTTAGCACCTGTAATAAACGGGGTTCATCTGTTTCTAAAAAACGCAGATAGGTAAAACAGGCATAAAAATTAAATCTTAATTCGGCTGTGCCTATTTCACTGTATAAAATTTTATAGTCTTCATTATTTATAAACCTAAGGCGCTTAAATAATTTAAGCATGCCTGTCAACGCTTTTTCGTTAAGGGCCAGTTTTTCTAAAATTTTATTCCCTGTTTGGTTTTTGCTGAAAAATGGTATCAGTTTTCCGGGGTTTAAACAGGATGGCGCAGCAACAATAAATTCATCAATTTTGTTTGCTAATTCTTCAGCAATTACTGTGGTGTAATGGGTACCCATGGAATAACCGATCACCGAAAACCGGTCTATCCCTTCGTGTTGGCAAAAATCCGCAAAGAGCCCGGCTAATTCTTTTTTGCTTATGCCCTTTTTAACAGCCTCTAAGCTTTGATCTTTTAATTTGGTTTCTTTATGAAAAAAAAGATCGAACCCCCAAAAAGTGTATTTTGAACCCAGTGTACCCTCTAAAATTTTAAACTGCTTACCATGCATCCCATAACCATGGAAACACAGCATATTTTGCGGCCCGTTCCCAAACTTATAATAGTGAAGGTTAACCAAATCATTTTCAAAGTAATGCCCGGTCATTGGGTTTTATATTTTAGTATCAATAAAAGCTATCGCCCAAACATAATTACCATCGTGCGAAATAGTTAAACTAACTTTAAAGTTAAATGATTCCTTATGGATAATAACATAAGGTACGCCAACTGGCTTATCACGGATGATTTCAATTTTTTTCCAGCCTAAAGTTGATTTATCGATTTGTTTAATGGCCTTATAAACAGCTTCTTTCGCCGCCCAGGTGGATGCGTATCGTAATATGGAACATTCAAACTGTTCGCAATAGGCTATTTCAGCAGATGTATAAACTTTATTTCTGAAGAGATCATTGAACGAGGCATTAAAATCAGTGATAAAAACCAGGTCGTTGCCTACTGCGAAGTTTTTGGCAGCAGCAAACTCATCCAATGTTTTTAATATTTCATTCTCCATCAACGCCAAGCCCCATTATGTTAAAACCGCCGTCGACAAAATGAATGTTCCCAGTTACCTTTTTTGACAGATCAGAGAAATAGTAAAGGGCTGTATCCCCAACATCAACTGCATCAATATTTCCAAGCGGGGCGGTGAATTTCCCTATTTTTCTTAATTTACGGACACCAAATATACCGCCTGATGAAGTGGTCATTACCAGTCCGGCAGAAATTGCATTAACCCTGACACCCGTTTCCCTGAAATAGCTGGCTAAGTAAAGCATTATATTTTCAAGCGCAGCTTTATTGATGGCCATACCTGCATAGCCAGGAAAAACCCTTTGTGATGCATTATAAGTAAGTGTTAATATAGACGCGTTTTTTGCCAGCATAGGTTTTGCAACCCTGCTGATCCTTAACAACGAATATGCACTGATATTAAAGGAGTCCATCAGATCGTCAAAAGGGATATCAAGGTAGGAGGGGGCAGGCTCATTACTTCCGGGCAAACTGTAGCACATTACCTGCTGGCTGCCAAATGCAACCCCATGTAAAATATAATCGACCGGCCCAGCTAAATTATAAACCAATTTAATGAAGGATGTTATTTCATCTTCGTTCCTTACATCAACTTCGGCGGATAAGCTAATGTCCATCCCATTTTGCTGCATAAGGTGCAAAACTTCGTCTTTTGTATCTGCAACATAGCTTAAAGCAATCTTACAACCCGATTGATGCAATTTTAATGCAATAGCATAAGCGATTGAACTTTCGTTCCTTACGCCAAAAATCACTGCAACCTTATCTTTATTGTTTATCATTTAGCAAGATTTGACCCTGATAATGGGCATTAAGTTAAGAAAAATATTCCTAACCCTCTTTTCACCGCAGGCGAAGAGAGGGTCGGCGATCCGCCAGCTGGCGGAGACGTCGGGGTGGTAAATCATCACCATGCATTTGCGCTAATGTCGCTCGTATAATTTACTCACCCGATCTGCGCTTCGCTGGATCACCCTCTATTTCGCTGCGCGATAAAGAGGGTGAAAACTTTCTGAATGGTTATTATCCTAAACATCCCTTGATACAGACATAGCGCTATTAGTACCGCCAAACCCATAATTTAAACAAGTTACATGATTTATTTCTTTGGCAAAAGCCTTTTGCTGTACAATGTCCCGGTATGCTGCCAATGGTTTTGATGGGCCTTCCCAGCCATCTGCTTTTTGAAACTTCTCCAATTCCGGGTTCAGTGTAACAGCATTTAAACACGGTAAAACCATTTGTTTTTCCAACATCAGCAGGGCGGTAATAAACTCCACCGCGCCAGCCCCGCCCAGCATATGACCGAACTGCGATTTTGGCGCGCAAACATGATAGCCATCTTCACCCAAAGCATCAACAACACTCAATAATTCAATAGCGTCACCTGCAGGGGTAGAAGTGCCGTGCATTTTAACAACATCCGGCTTAGGGCAGCCATTGCTTAACAATCCCCTCCACAATCTTTGCTGCCCGCCAAACGAAGGATAAAACATATCACCATCACCATCCGAGTTATTAAAATACTCATCAATTACTCCTAAAATCTTAGCCCCCCGGGCTTTGGCCATTTCATATTCTTCAAGCGCAACTATCCCAGCACCAAACGAGCATACAAAGCCATTCCGGCTAATATCAAAAGGTCTTGAGCTTTCTTCGGGACTAAAACCTTTGCTTAGCACCTGCATGCCATCAAAACCAATAAATGTTTCTAATGATGTCCCTTCTAATCCACCGGCAATTGCCCTGTCCTGCAAACCGAATTTTATCAGCCGGTAGGCATGCCCGATATTCCCGAGGCCTGTGGCGCATGCTGAGCCAATTGCTTCGCAAACACCGCGCGTTTTTAGCAGGCACGATATGTTTGCTGCATCCCTGTAAAACATGGTACGGTCAATGGTGTGTGAGCCCGCTATCCTTGATTTCATGTTTTCAACAAAGAAATGGTGCCAGGCTACCCTCAGGATCAGGTTCCCTGCACCACCTGAGCCAACAACCACGCCTGTTTGCTCCGATTCTGTTTCTTTGGTTGTCCAACCGGCCATTTTTATGGAATCAAGCGCGCCAAGCATTGCCCATATACTGCCCATATCGGCGGTTGCCAGGTTGGCATCCGGGATCCTGCCTAATGTATCAATGTAGGTTTCGGGATAACTGTGGGTAAGAGGATCTAAAATGACCTCCAAACCCATTTCTTGTTCGGTAATATATCCTGATACAACAGAACGGACTTGTTTGCCATAAGCAAGGGGCTTGTCCCATTGCCTGATGAGGCTTTGATTTGAGAATAACTTATCCCCGAAATTATTAATATCCGTGCAGGCAGGAAATGCCCCGCCCATACCAACAATAGCCACTTTTCTTCCTGTCACCTGCATAATTTATTCTTTTTCTCCCCTGGCCTTTACAGCGATAATCAAATCAACAACGTCTTTTACTTTGGAGCCCATATGATCAATATCATCATCATCAAATTCAATTCCGAATTTGTGCTCAACTTTTGCAGCAATATTGATCAGTTCAGTTGATGGGGTATCCAAATCTGTCAAAAAATCTGTTTCTTCAGT
>Ga0207033_1099_pt1 | contig 18922 bp, 22 predicted proteins | sample Alteio_BWMinCont_35_FD_153262 | JGI IMG/M metagenome (GOLD analysis project Ga0207033, IMG submission 153262) | Enriched cells from forest soil in Barre Woods Harvard Forest LTER site, Petersham, Massachusetts, United States -... | ecosystem: Environmental > Terrestrial > Soil > Temperate forest >... | reverse complement strand
ATTTGCTCTTTCCCATTTAAAGCTTTCTCCCATTCTCTTCCATCCAATGGGGGAAGTATTAAATAGATTAATAAAATAATTTAGAAATTTATCGCTACCATACCAAAGATTTTGCTGAAAACATACGCCTTTCTTATCAAAAAAAAAATTTGCAAAATAAATATCATTTTCATCTGTTTTTGGCAAAACATAATCCAACTGTTTATGGGCAGGGGTAGAAAAAGTAGCCACCATTAGCTTTTCAACTTTAATCTGACCGCCCATTTGAACCATATAGGATCTGATTTCACTTTCAGTGCCGTCTACCTGAGGAAAAAAATACTTTTGTGCCCGTAAAGTACAAGCGGAAAACAGGAATATTAGAAATAAAAGCAAACTTTTCATTGTGATTCAGTTTAGTAATATGATTTACTTAATTAATACGCTTGTAACTAATTCAAACAAATCGGCCTAAGCATTAATTAAACTGAGAAAATTAGACTAAAGATAGAAAAGTGCAATCAATTTGCCTATAAAAGTAAGCTTTATTTTAGTCGGCCAAAAGCTTGTTTAAAATTCGTGTACAGTTCTTATTCCGTTAGCACCATAAACTTAAACTCCAGCGGTTCAAAATTTTTGATGAGTTCATCAATAAAACCTTGTCCCCATTTTACATAAAATAAGCCAAAATTTTCGGTGCGCTCCTGCAGGCTTTCTTTTGGGAAAAGATCGTTTTTTATTTGGTTCACCTGTTCCAGGCGGGTATGATAATTTTGTTTTTCGGCCTTTATTAATTTTTTCTCAAGGTTATCTATGGCATGTTTAAGCCTGGCTTGTACAGCTTTAGCGGAAGGGGCAAGCGTGCGGTCAATTTTATGAATTGCCGAGGCCAGGTATAATAAGTACAGTTGATCGTAACAACATGTAAAAGCTAAATTTTAACGCAGCTTAACTTTAAGTATCACGTTGTTTGTACCATCCGCACAGAACATATTGCCTAACTTGTCAAAAACCATTCCGTATGGCGTCAAAGGGATGGGGGCATTAGTAGGTCCCAACACGGTTCTGCCTGAATTACCTCCTGCAAAGACTGATAAAACTCCAGTGGCGGAAAATGTTTGGATCTCGTTTTGATCGGGCATACCAAAAAAGAGAAGCCCATCGTTGTTCAATGCCAGCATTGATGAGTCAAATCCAGTAATAATCCCTGGCGCAATAATGGTTGTGACTACTCCTCCGGCTGTGATTTTTCTTATTTCTTTTTGACCGGTAGCATAATAAGCATCTTCAACATAAATATTACCTTGCTTATCAACTGCAATTGCTTGCGGATTGGCAAATGACGCCAGGCGTCCCGTGCCATCTGCCGATAAATAATTGCCGCTTCCGGCGATCGTACTTACCATGCGGCCTGGTGTTACTTTGCGAACCAGGTTACCGATAAGATCAGTTACGTATAGATTTCCGCTTTGATCGAACGCTAAACCTATTGGGAAAGAAAACGTGGCATCACCACCACCCCCGTCCTTTGATCCGAGAGTATAAAGCCTTCCGGCGAATGTGCTTACCGTACCATCCGGGGTTATTTTGCGTATCTCCTGGTTAGCGGCATCAGCAACGAAAACGTTGTTATTCGCATCAACTGCAAGGCCAGAAGGGCTGTTAAAAGCTGCTGCAGACCCAATCCCATTTGCAAACCCTAAGTGCCCGCCGGCAAAGGTGGTTACGGTGCCATCCGGAGTTATTTTACGTATTGAATTGGTGTATGGGTCTGAAACAAATAAATTGTTTAAACCGTCAATAGCCATATAAACGGGCGTATTAATAGAGGCGTTGACGCCGACTCCATCTACAGTAGCGGGATCTCCATTGCCGACAAAAGTGGTCATACCATTAATTACTACGGAGTTGCTGTAAGGCACTGAACTTGCATTCAATGAAGTAATGGCCTGAACATGATCCTGAGTTTTAGGAATCAGATTGGGGTCGTTTTTTGAGCAAGACGCAATTACAGAGAGTAAAAGAAATAGAAAAAAATGAATGGCTGGGTAAGGTCTTAATTTGTCATTGTTCATGATTGACAAGGTTTATAGATAAAAAGAATATCTAAAGATAATATTTGTTTTCCATTTACCAAATGGAAGAAAAAAAGATAATACCCAGATTACTCGGTCAATACAGTAAACTTAAACTCCAGCGGTTCAAAATTTTTCACAAGTTCATCAATAAAACCTTGTCCCCATTTTACGTAAAATAAGCCAAAATTCTCGGTGCGCTCCTGAAGGCTGTCTTTTGGGAAAAGATCGGTTTTAATGTGGTTCACCTGTTCAAGGCGAGTTTGGTAATTCCGTTTTTCAGCCTTTAATAGTTTTTTTTCCAGGTTATCTATAGCATGTTTAAGCCTGGCTTGTACCGCCTCGGCTGATGGGGCAAGTGTAGTATCAATTTTATGGGCGCGCAGCTTTATTTTTTCAAAAACCGAGGTCAGTTCACGCCACTCCCCCGATAAGGATAAAGTGTGCTTGCTGTGTTTTTTTATCCAGTCGTTTTTTATGTTATCGATGCTTTTAAAAAGATCGGTAGGCTGCAGCTCCATCTTAGTGATTTTAGAAGCCGTCTCCCTGTCAATGACCAGTCCTGAATTGCGAAGGATAAGAATAGGAAAATCTACTTTGTAATAATCGAAATTTGACTTCAGCTCCAGCCAGTAAACTACCTCGGCTCCACCCCCGATATAAGCTATATTTGGCAAAATACATTCCTGGTAAAGTGGCCTCATCACTACGTTTGGGCTAAACCTTTCGGGATATTGGCTGATCTCCTGTTTTAATTCTGCTTCCGAAAAACTGATTTCACTGTTTAATACCTGGTAACGGTTTTTTTCAAAAACAAGACGCTCACGCAGGCCATCCAGTAAATAAAAGAAATTAATCTCGCGCGGGTTAACCTGTATGTTTACCCCTAATGTTTGTAGCTTTTCGTTAGTCTCGCTTATGTTTTTAAAACTGTGTTGCCCAATAATGTCCTGCTCCATAATTGGCGCAAATTGCTTTTTAAACAGGTGGTCATCGGCATCAATAACTACCAGGCCGTATTGACCAAATAAGGCGTTAACAAGGTAACGTGTAGCATCCGCCAGTTTATCGAATTTGGTATAGGCGGTTTCAACAATTTCGGCAAGCTCATGCGCATGTTTTTCAATTCCTAAAGCGCCTTTGTATTGGTTTAAGGCCAGGCGCATGGTTTCAGGGTTTATGCGGCCTGTAGCGCCAGAAGCCTCATACCACCAATGTACTTTTTTACCGCCTATGTTCGTATAATTTATCTCGGCAAAATCATGGTCTTCAGATGCCATCCAATAAACAGGCACAAAATTTTTATCGGGAAATTTTTCTTTTAGCTGTTGCGATAGTTTTATTGCCGTTACAATTTTATAGATGAAATAAAGCGGACCCGCAAAGATATTAAGCTGGTGGCCAGTGGTGATAGTGAAAGTATTATCTGCTGCGAGAAGGGCAATATTTTCAGTGAGTAGTGAGTGATGAGTGGTGGGTAGCCCGGTTTTTTTATATTGCCCTTCGAGAACATTCACCAATATTTCACGATCAGCAATTACGTTCTTATTTTCAAATAGCGCTGCAAAGCCGTTTAAATCCGGCCGGTAGCTATAAAACGGACGGAGTTCCGGATTATCTTCAAGATAATCGATAACGGTTGGGGAGAATGATCCGGTGTCTTTATAATCTATACAGGAGGCTTCCATTTTTTATTTCGGATATCGGATGTTCGTCCCGATAGCTATCGGGATCGGATTTGAAATATCAAACACTGGTTTGCAATTTTAAATAATGCGTCCGAATTTAGATTTTTAATTTCTAAAATAAAGAGCAGGAAGCCAAAAACACTTTATTTTACAATATGTCCATAAAGATCAAAGTCTTCGGCGGTATCAATTTTCACATTTACGAAGCTGCCGATAGTCGCATAATCTATGCTGGCATCAATTAAAACCTCGTTATCTACTTCAGGCGAGTCAAATTCTGTACGGCCGACAAAATAGCCGCCATCTTTTTTATCAACCAAAACTTTATAAGTATAGCCAATCTTCTCCTGGTTCTTTTCAAACGAAATTTCTTGCTGAATTTCCATAATGGCATCTGCGCGATCCTGTTTTACTTCAGCAGGAACGTCATCAACCAGCGAGTGCGCGTGTGTTTTTTCTTCGTGCGAGTAAGTAAAACAGCCCAGGCGGTCAAACTTAGTTTCTTCAACCCATTGCTGCATTTCTTCAAAATCCTGTTCAGTTTCTCCGGGGTAACCAGTGATAAGCGTGGTACGCATAGCAATACCCGGCACTTTATCACGTATAGCATTGACCAGGTCGATGGTTTTTTGTTTGGTGATGCCGCGGCGCATTGATTTGAGCATTGTGTCACTGATGTGCTGCAACGGCATATCCATATACTTGCAAATATTATCCCGCTTGTTCATCACATCCAATATTTCCATAGGGAAGCCCGAAGGATAAGCATATTGCAGCCTGATCCACTCTATGCCATTCACATCCGAAAGGCGGCGTAGCAATTCGTCCAGGTTGCGTTTGCCGTAAATGTCGAGGCCATAATAAGTCAGATCCTGGGCAATTAAAATCAGTTCCTTAGTTCCGTTTTTAGCCAAATTTTGTGCATCCTTTACCAATTGTTCAATAGGCTGCGAAAGGTGTTTGCCGCGCATTAACGGTATAGCGCAAAATGAGCACGGGCGGTTGCAGCCCTCGGCAATTTTAAAATAAGCAAAATGGGAGGGCGTAGTTAACAGGCGTTCACCTATTAGTTCATGTTTGTAATCTGCGCCAACGGATTTTAACAGGTTTTGCAGGTCGTTGGTGCCGAAGTACGCGTCAATATTAGTGATCTCTGATTCAAGTTCAGGCTTATAACGCTCAGACAAGCATCCGGTAACGATTACTTTCCCTACTTTTCCCTGCTCTTTTAATTCGCTGTATTGCAGAATAGTATCGATTGATTCCTGCTTGGCATTATCAATAAAGCCACAGGTATTAATTACGATGATATCGTCACTGCCAACCTTGTCCGACTCATGAACCACATCAAAATGATTGCCTTTGAGCTGTCCCATCAGGATTTCGGAATCGTAAATATTTTTGGAACAGCCGAGAGTGACCACGTTTACACGCGGCTTGCTCTTTATTACTGGCTCACTGATTGATTTTGTCCTCATTCTTATCACAGGGTTTTAGCCCCCTCTAAATCTCCCCCGGTAGGGGAGACTTTAACTTCGCCCATCGGTTTTTAAAAGCCCTTCCGCCAACTGGCGGAGAGGGTTGGGTGGGGCTCATTGTTTGAAAAGGCTATCCACAAATGCCTGCCGGTCAAACAGCTGCAAATCATCCTTACTTTCACCTACCCCTATATATTTTACCGGTATTTTAAACTGGTCTGATATTCCTATCACAACACCACCTTTAGCCGTGCCATCCAGTTTAGTTAATGCGAGGGCGTTAACCGATGTTGCTTCGGTAAATTGTTTACATTGTTCAATGGCATTCTGGCCTGTTGATGCATCAAGCACCAGTAATATTTCATGCGGCGCCCCGGGAACAACCTTTTGCATTACATTTTTTATCTTGGTTAGCTCGTTCATCAGGCCAACTTTGTTATGCAAGCGGCCTGCGGTATCAATAATAGCCACGTCATCGCCGTTGGCCACAGCCGAACGTAAGGTATCAAAGGCTACAGAGGCCGGATCGGAACCCATTGGCTGTGCCACCACTTTTACGCCGATGCGTTCGCCCCATAATTGTATCTGGGCAACCGCTGCGGCGCGGAAAGTATCAGCAGCGCCGATGACTACCTGGTTACCTGCCTGTTTTAGTTTATGCGCCAGTTTGCCTATAGTTGTAGTTTTACCTACACCGTTTACGCCAACCACCATAATTACATATGGCTTATGGCTCCCATATTCAAAGTTCGAAAAATCGTTACTGTTATTTTCTGCTAATAGTTTCTGAATTTCATCCTTCAACAAGCCATTCAGTTCTGAGGTGCCTACGTATTTATCGCGGGCTACACGCGCCTGTATGCGTTCAATTATCTTCAAAGTGGTTTTAACACCTACATCAGATGTTACCAGCACTTCTTCCAGCTCATCAAGCACATCATCATCGACGGTTGACTTACCGGCAATTACTTTGGTGATCTTTGAAAAAAAGTTATCCTTGGTTTTTTCCAAACCGGTATCCAGCGCCTGCTGTTCCTGCGGTGTGCTTTCCTTTTTTTTGAAAAAATCGAATAATCCCATTTTTTTAGTCTTAAGTCTGGAGTCTTAAGTCTGGAGTCTTTACCTGGTCTATTTTTGACTCAGGGCTCAGGACTTGAGACTCAAGACTAACAAAAAAAGCCTTCTCGTAAAACAAGATGGCTTTTATATTTTGATCAGAACAACCGGTTATAATTTCCCGGCAATCGCGTCTTTAACGAAATCGTTAGCTACGATCTGCTCTTTAAACGAGTAAGCACCTGTACGCGGTGATTTCACCATGGTGATCACCTTTGAATAATCTTTGCCTTTACCTTGTACTTTCAGTGTTGCAACTACTTTCTTTGCCATCTCTTTTTAATTATTGAGTGAGTGAATTAGTGAATTAGTGATTTGGGCTTTTAACTTAATCAACCATTCAACCTAATCAACCAATTTACTTAATTTCCTTATGAACTGTTACTTTTCTTAAAACAGGGTTGAATTTCTTCATTTCCAGTCTTTCAGTTGTATTTTTCTTGTTCTTGGTGGTAATGTACCGCGACATACCAGGCATGCCGCTTGTTTTATGCTCGGTGCATTCTAAAATTACCTGAACCCTGTTGCCTTTCTTAGCCATCTTTTTATTTATTGAGTTAGTGAATTAGTGAATTTATGATTTGAACTTATTCAACCCAATCAACCATTCAACTTAATCAACTACTATATGTACCCTTTTTTTACAAATTTATTGATACAGGCAGTTATGCCATTTTTGCTGATAGTTTTAACAGCTGAAGTTGAAACCTTTAAGGTTATCCACTTATCTTCCTCAGGAATATAAAACTTCTTAAGCTTTAAGTTTGGATGAAATCTGCGTTTTGTTTTAACGTTTGAATTTGAAACGTTATTACCAACCAAAGACCCTTTTCCTGTTAGATCACAAATTCTTGACATGACAAATCTTTTTAATTCTACCCCTTTTTGTAAAGAGTTTGCAAATATCAGGATTTTTAGTTGAATAGGCAATAGTGATTTAAAAAAAAAATTATAAATTTACCTTGATTGATATTGTACGTATTATTTCCGTATATTTGTAATATGAAATAATCTTTATGGAAAATCAATTAACACTTTCAGGAAAAGCCCGGTTTGATGCAAAAATACCCAAAGCTCAAAAACAGCTTTTTGAATATGCAGCCAGTTTGGGAGGCTTTAGAACATTGACCGATTTTATTATTAATGCGGTGCAGGAAAAGGCCAATGCTATTATTCAGGAACACAATAATATTCTTGCATCGGAGAAAGACCGTGAAATATTTTTCGATGCGCTAATGAATCCGCCCGGCCCGAATCAAAAATTACGCAATGCCGCCGAACGTTATAAATTGTTCATGCAAGAGAATAAATGAGCGTTAAAATAGAATTGCTGAACCCTTCATTAAACAAGAAGGATTTCAGTTGCGGTGCAGCTATGCTGGATAATTACCTGCATACGCAAGCAAGCCAGGACGTTAAACGCAAACTATGTGTGGTATTTGCAATGTTTGAGGACACTACTATAAAAGGTTATTATACACTTTCAAACGCATCCATCCCCGCTGATTTGATGCCGGAGGCCATTAAAAAAAAGATGCCGGGTTCTTATAAAGCACTCCCGGTAACCCTCCTCGGACGATTGGCAATCGATGTAAAATTTAAAGGACAAGGCTTAGGAGGTATCTTGTTAATCGATGCCATAAAGCGAAGCTTTTCTGTTGCTGGTGAAAGCTTAGGGTCAATTGGAGTGGTTGTTGACCCATTAGATGAAGGTGCGGTTGCCTTCTACAAAAAATTTGGATTTATATTGTTGCCCGACAGCGGAAAGATGTTCCTGCCAATGGCGGACGTGGCGCTGCTGTGGTTGTGATTTGTACCGTTAAGGTAGGGCTGTTACCTACCGCCTTTCGCCTTTTACCTTTCAGCTTAACCTTTACTATCCCCAACCATTTTCAATGTAAAATAAAACCTGCTGCCTTCGCCCATTTCGCTTTCAACGCCTATTTTACCGGCCTGGGCCTCTATAAAATCCTTTGCAATTGCCAGCCCTAAGCCAGTGCCTGTTTGATCAAAGGTGGCGCCCGGCACTTTGAAATATCTTTCAAATATCCTGGATAAATACTTTTGGTCTATCCCCCGCCCATGATCCTGAACAGAAAACTCTATTTCATCCTGTTTGTATTTTTTAACGACAAGATCAACCACCGATTTTTCATGACTGTATTTTATGGCATTTGAAAGCAGGTTGATCAATACCCAGGTAGTTTTATCCAGGTCGGCATGAACATCCGGCAGGTTTTCGTCGCATTTTACGTTCAAAGTCACCTGCTTTTGTTCGGCCGTTGTTTTCAAAGCTTTAACTGCATATTCAACAATATTTTTAGGGTGTGTGCTGCCAAAATTGAGCTGTAGCTTCCCGGTTTCAACCTGCGCCATGTCCAGCAATTCACCGGTTATTTGCAGCAGTCTGCGGGCGTCTTCATCAATATTTTCCAGTAATTGCTGTTGCTCAGTATTCATCTCGCCAATGCGCTTATCTTCCAATAATTTAAGGCTCATTTTTATGGATGATATCGGCGTTTTCAATTCGTGCGATATGGTAGCTATAAAATTGGTTTTCGCTTCATCCAACTGCTGAAATTCAGTAATGTTTTTCAGGATGATCACCTTACCTATAACTTTGTCTTTACTGGTTACCGATAACACCTCTTTGGTATAATAACTTTCCCGGTTATCGGCATATATTTTCATTTTTTGCTGGTCGTTCACCAGCAGGTTCCTCAGCAGGTCGTTCTCCATGGCGATATCGGGGGCATATTTCCCTGTCAGGCTTTGTGCAGGCAAACCGATCAGCGTACTGGCAACCTGGTTCGCAAAAATGATGAATTGTTTTTCATCAAGGCCTATTATGGCATCATGCATCGAATTAATAATGGTTTCGATTCTCCTCTTCTCAAATAATATACTCGCCAGGTTACTGTGCTCGTATTCATCAAGCTTTTTGGTCATGATATTAAATGCCTGGCCCAATTCGCCAAATTCATCATTCGATTTAAAATTAAGCTGCTGCTGATAATTACGGTTCGAAACTTCTTTTATACGTTCTGTTAATTCTTTTATAGGGTTAGCAATGTAGCCCGGAAAATTTACCACGAAACTAAACGCGATCAGAAACAGGAATGATCCTACAAAAGCTACTAATAAGGTCGCTTTATCTGCAGTAGCTTTAGTAATAGCGTCCTTGCGTTCAATGGCACTCATATTTACCTGCATAACGCCATAAAGCAACTTCCTTATTTCGCCCCGCAACGCTGCTGTTTTTAATGCATCATTCCCAAGCAATTTAAGCTGCTCGTATTTAGAACGTAACGAATCAGTAAGTTGCTGCTCGCCCCGTTCGGTAATGTTGTGTTCCTGTTTAATAAGGTTGTCTTCAATTATGTTATTTTGTTCCCGGTTTAACGTTCCCTGGCCCGCATCAATTACACTGCCAATGTTTTTTGCATATTGAACAGATTTATAGTTGTCCTTAAGTATATTCCTTGCATCGGCCGAGAGGCGGTTCAAAAAATAGATCGACAAACCGCAGCATACAAGTGCAAGCAAAAACAGGAAGCTAAAACCTGCACGGAGTTTATTTTTTATAGTCATTATGATAGTATTACGAGGTCAATATGTGTTTGTGACATTTTATTCAATAGCTGAGTAAAAACGGCTGTTTTCATAACAAGCTGATAAAATTTAAAGTGTGGCTTACCGATACAGATGGTGGTGATGTCATATTTATCGGCTGTTTCCCAAATCGTTTTGGCTATGTTGTTACTTTTTACCTTTAAGACTTCGGCACCCAATTGGGTAGCCAATTTCATGTTATTGATAAGATGCCTTTGCGAGGCCAGGTTTATTTTATCACTGCTTTCATTGGAGGTTTGTACGTATAGCATATACCATTTTGAGCGATAGTATGAGGCCAGCCTGGCCGTTTTCCGGATAATTATTTTTGCTGATTCTTCATTTGTACTGATACAGGCCAAAAACAATTCGGGCCGCAGTTTTATGTTTTTAGGTACTTCAGTATCTATTTTACGCTCAACAGCGTTGGCAACTTCCCTAAGCGCCAGCTCCCGCAACTGCAAGATCCTTTCAGTTTGGAAGAAATTATTTAATGCCTGCTGTATCTTTTTTTCATCGTAGATTTTCCCCTCTTTTAAACGGTCAACCAGTTCGTCGGCGGTGAGGTCAATATTCACCACTTCATCTGCCATTTGCAAAACTTTATCCGGGATACGCTCATTAATTGCAGCCCCTGTTATTTTTTCAACTTCCTCATTAAGGCTTTCAATATGCTGGATATTTACAGCGCTGATCACATTGATACCTGCATTCAAAATATCCAGCACGTCCTGCCAGCGTTTTTCATTTTTGCTTCCTTCAATATTGGTGTGCGCCAGTTCATCAACTATAACCACTTCAGGCCGCAGGTTAATGATGGCATTCAGGTCCATCTCCTCCAGTTCCTTGCCTTTGTAAAAAAGCTTACGGCGTGGTATTATGGGCAACCCTTCCAGCAATGCTTCTGTTTCTTTGCGTTTATGGGTTTCAACATAACCAATTTTTACATCAATACCGTTGCGCAACAAGGTGCGCGCTTCCTTAAGCATACGGTAAGTTTTACCTACACCGGCGCTCATGCCGATATATATCTTAAACTTACCCCGCCTCGACCGTTTTATCAGGTCAAGGAAGTGTTCAACGGATTGTTCTTTATTTTTATCTTCTTCAGTCATAATTAGTTTACTAAGTTGAATGACGCTGCAAAAGTTGCAAAGGCCGTGAAGTTTAAATTTACAACCCTTTCAACATTTACCAGTCACCAAATCAACAAAAATTATAAAAGGGGTGCGGACACCCCCTTTATCCACGCGAATTTCAATCAAACCAAATTATAATTAACAAACAATAATTAATTATAAAAAATAATCCGCGCTTATCTTAAAGATGTTACTTTTTAAGTTCGTCAAGAGCAACGTTCAATTTTAAAACATTAACTTTTGCAGGGCCGAATAAGCCTAATAGGGGCCCCTCTGTATTGTCATCAATTATTTTATAGATCATCGCAGCAGGTATATTGCGCACTTTAGCTATGCGCAGTACCTGTACCTTTGCACCGGCAGGAGAAAGATCGGGGTCCAAACCGCTTCCCGATGAAGTCACCAGTTCTGCGGGTATATCCGAGCGTTTAACGGTTGGGTTGTGTACCATAAAGGTGTCAATAAGCTTTTCAACACCCTTTAAATAATCAGGATTAGATGGCCCCTTGTTTGAACCTGCTCCTGCATCTGCCTGGTAATTTGCGGCGGAAGGGCGTGACCAGAAATATTGGTCCTTGGTGAATTTCTGGCCTATGTTGACATAACCAACCACGCGCCCTTTGTAAAGCACCGTTTCACCATCGCCGCCTCCTGGTGTAAATTTTCCGATGCCTGCTATTACAAATGGGTACAGGCCCGATAACAGCACTAACAATATGACAGTTATTTTAAGTGAAGGCAATAAATACGTTTTCATTTTATTGTGTATTAATATTAATTAGATTAAAATGCCGACCACAAGGTCGATTAATTTGATACCAATGAATGGGATAAGTATACCACCCAAACCGTAGATCAGCAGGTTGCGGCGCAATAAGGCGCTTGCTCCTATAGGCTTGTATTCAACACCTCTTAAAGCTAATGGAATTAACATGGGAATGATTATGGCGTTAAATATCACTGCAGATAATATGGCCGATTGCGGGCTGTGCAGGTCCATGATGTTCAATGCCCTTAATGCGGGTATTGAAACCATAAACAAGGCTGGAACGATTGCAAAGTACTTAGCCACATCGTTAGCTATTGAGAAAGTGGTTAATGTACCACGGGTCATCAGCAATTGCTTGCCGATCTCCACAATTTCAATAAGCTTAGTGGGGTCGTTATCCAGGTCGACCATGTTACCGGCTTCTTTGGCCGCCTGTGTACCACTGTTCATGGCAACACCAACATCAGCCTGTGCAAGTGCCGGGGCATCATTCGTACCGTCGCCCATCATTGCTACCAGCTTTCCGCCTTGCTGTTCTGCTTTAATGTAGTTCATTTTATCCTCTGGCTTGGCCTCGGCAATAAAATCGTCCACACCGGCTTTATTAGCTATAAATTTGGCGGTTAAAGGGTTGTCGCCGGTTACCATTACGGTTTTAACACCCATTTTGCGCAGGCGCTCAAAACGCTCGGCAATGCCGGGTTTTATAATATCCTGCAGCTCAATTACGCCCAATATCACTTCATTTTGCGACACCACCAATGGCGTACCGCCGTTTGAGGATATAGTTTTCACATTGTCCTCAACATCGGCGGGAAACGGATTGCCAGCTTTCAGGGCAATGTTCCTTATTGAATCAAAAGCGCCTTTGCGGATACGCAAGCCATCCGGGGTATCCAAACCGCTTGAGCGTGTTTCAGCAGTGAATTTGATGAATACCGAATTTTCTGGAACTTTAACTGATACTTTGGTTTTACCCTGTTCGCCTAATTCAACAATTGATTTACCTTCGGGGGTTTCATCTGCCAGTGAGCTTAAAACACAGGCAGTAACAAAATCCTCCTCTTTTATTCCTTTTGTGGGATAAAAGTTGGTAGCCTTGCGGTTACCAATGGTAATAGTCCCTGTTTTATCCAAAAGCAATGTATCCAGGTCACCGGCTGTTTCAACAGCTTTGCCCGATTTGGTAATTACGTTTGCACGCAATGCCCTGTCCATCCCGGCAATACCGATGGCGGATAACAGGCCACCGATAGTTGTGGGGATCAAACAAACAAACAAAGAGATAAATGCCGCTATAGTGATAGGGGTGTTAGCATAGTCGGCAAAAGGCTTTAATGTAACACAAACTATTACGAATATTAAAGTGAAACCAGCCAATAAGATGGTTAAAGCAATTTCGTTTGGTGTTTTCTGGCGTGAGGCACCTTCAACAAGGGCGATCATCTTATCAAGGAAGCTTTCGCCTGGCTGGGTAGTCACCATCACTTTTATCCTGTCGGACAATACTTTGGTGCCGCCTGTTACAGATGATTTATCACCGCCGGATTCGCGGATCACTGGTGCCGATTCGCCTGTTATGGCCGACTCGTCAATGGTGGCTATACCTTCAATGATCTCACCATCTGTAGGGATATTATCGCCTGTTTCGCAAATAAACACATCGCCCTTTTTTAATTGGGACGACATTACCATCGTTTCCTTCCCGTTAACCAGCAAACGTGCGGGTGTTTCTTCACGTGTTTTACGGAGGCTTTCGGCCTGCGCTTTACCACGGGCTTCGGCAATAGCTTCGGCAAAAGTGGCAAACTGCACAGTAAGGAATAAAATTATAAATACGGCAAGGTTATAGCCAAAACTTCCCTGTGCTTTATTAAATAAAGAGAAAATAGTTACTATAAGCATTACGGCCGCGCCGATCTCCACGGTAAACATCACCGGGTTACGGAATAATAAACGGGGATTAAGTTTGACAAAAGAATGCCTGAATGCCTCTCTTACCTGATCGCCCTGGAATAATGTATTTTGATTTGATCTCATGATAAATTCTTTCTATAAATTATTTGATTGAAAAGTGTTCGGCAATTGGCCCTAAAGTCAAAGCAGGGAAGAATGATAAGGCTGCTACGATAAATATCACAGCAAATATCATGATGCCGAAAGTAGCCGTATCGGTTTTTAAAGTACCTGCGGATTCGGGGATGAATTTTTTGTTTGCCAGTATCCCTGCAATAGCCACAGGGCCTATGATCGGGAAAAACCGTCCTACAAATATTACCAAACCTGTACTTACATTCCAGAATATATTGTTAGCGGTTAACCCTGCATAGCCCGAACCATTATTGGCGGCGCTTGAGGTAAACTGGTACAGCATTTCTGAAAATCCGTGGTACCCGGGGTTATTTAACCATGCCGATGGTTTTGTGGCCCAATCGGCATTAGGGAAATGCACCAACACATAAGCCGCGATCGACGTGCCCACTAAAATTATAAAAGGGTGCAGCAAGGCAATAAGCGACGCAATTTTCATTTCGCGGGCTTCAATTTTGCGGCCCATAAATTCCGGGGTCCTCCCAACCATAAGGCCGGAGATAAATACGGCAATGATGATGAAAATGTAAAAGTTAAGATAGCCGACACCCACGCCCCCGTAAAAGGAGTTGATCATCATATCAAACATCTGGCCCATGCCGGATATTGGCATCATACTATCATGCATTGAATTAACTGACCCATTTGACGTTACGGTAGTGGTGATCCCCCAATAAGCGGAGGCAGCAGGGCCAAAACGGACTTCTTTGCCTTCCATGTTACCGCCAGGCTGGCTGATGCCTAAGTGTGCAATCGCAGGATTGCCCCCAACTTCAGCCCTGATAGACGGGATTACTACCATGAGAAAGCCAAATGTCATTACACCGAAAATAACCCACGATAATTTCTTTTTATTAAGATAATATCCCAACGCAAATACCAGCGATATAGAGATAAAAATTATGCTGATATTTTCGACCATATTGGTCATGTATGTAGGGTTTTCGAACGGGTGTGCCGAGTTAGCGCCAAACCAGCCGCCACCGTTGGTGCCTACCTGTTTTATAGCGATCATGGCAGCAGCAGGGCCGCGCGAAACATGGACGGTATCACCTTGTAAACCAATTACGGTATCCTTACCTTTAAAACTGGTTGGCGTGCCGTTAAAAGCTAAAACAATAGCAACAACAAAACTTAAAGGCAATAATAACCTTGTGATTGATTTTACTAAGTAGTCCCAGAAATTGCCAAGTTTATCAGTTATTTTATCCTTCATGGCTTTAAAAACCACCATCATGGCTGCAATACCGGTAGCCGCGCTCACAAAGTGCAAAAACATCAGCACATATAATTGTGTGTAATAAGTCGCGCCTGTTTCGCCGGAATAATCCTGCAGGTTGGTGTTGGTTAAAAAGCTTAACGCCGTATTAAAGGCGAGATCGGGTGTTTGATTTGGGTTTTTATCAGGGTTTAATGGTAAATGCCCCTGGAAAAGCAAACAGAAAAAAGTATAAATCAACCATATAAAATTAACGGTTAATAAAGCTTTTAAATGCTGTTTCCAGTTCATTTCCCTGTTAGGGTCTATGCCGCTGAACTTAAAGATCAGCCTTTCAAGCGGCGCCATAAAGTTGAGCCACGTTTTTTCACCTTTAAATACCTTTGCAAAGTATTTACCCAGCGGTATTGCCAGGGCTACTGTTGCCAGGTACATAAAAATGACGCCTATGTATTCAGTATTCATGATTTTTTGATTTGATTGTAATTAATTGTGATTAAAATTTTTCGGGTTTGATTAGTACATAAACCATATAAACAAATACGGCTATTGATACGATGAATAATGCGACCATGATGATTAGATTTTTTCGAAGAAATTAACGGTTTTAAAGAAGATCCAGAATATGACTATGAAGCATAGTACATATGCGATTGTGAGTATTGTGTCCATTTTGATTTGATTGATTAAAGAATTTAATATTTAGTAATTATTGTTTGCGGATTTTGATTGTGCTATAAAAGCCTGATCTTTAAATAAACTATATAAACCAGTGATATTGCCAAAAGCCAGATAAAGGCGATCATTAAAATCTCCTTTATTGTGTATTTCAATGGCTGTTTTTTTATAGTCCTCATTTGGTATAAGTCTTTATATAAAAATATGTAAATCAACTAACTAATTAAATAACATGCATCACTAACAAAATTATTAGTTAACGGTCTGAGGTGGCTTAACCAGGCTTGATTTAGAGAAAATCCAATTCATGTAATTAACTGATTTGTAATAAAGCCATACTATAGTTACAAAGCATATTATATAAGTGATGATAGGTATCGCATCCATATTATTAGTTTTTTTTCAGGGATGTATACCAAGCCAATGCCATAAACAGGGTATTATTTACAACCTGCTGAAATTCAGTAAACTAAAATGGGGGCACATTAGATTTTGATTAGAAAGGGCAAAACATTATACTATCATTTTGATAGGGTTTTATCAAAATGTTTGTTGAATTGTCTGAACCGCTGATTTTTTTGATTATTGGATTACGCTGATTGAGATAGTCAACTTCCACCCCTCATCCGCCTGTTCAAGTGTCCACAAGATTTAAAGCACGCTATTTTGTCATCCTGAGCAAAGCGAAGGATCTTCTACGCTTTGTATATAGCCGACTTTTTAGTTCAAGAAGATCCTTCACTGCGTCCCAGGATGACAAGGAGAATTTGATAATTGATCTCTAAGGAAGCATGATGGTCAAACCATTGAACTATTATTAAAGGGGTTAACAATTTCCCTGATTCCTATCAAATCACTATATTTGTATATGAGCAACTGGAAAGAACGTATTACTACAAACCCGGCACAATGCGGCGGCAGGCCCTGCATTCGTGGTATGCGGATCCGCGTAGTAGATGTACTCGACCTGCTTGCTGCGGGTTTAACGCAAGAACAAGTATTAGAAGAACTGCCCGATCTTGAATTATTAGATATCGAAGCCGCATTAAAATATGCGGGTAGTAAGCTCGACCATCCCGTTATTGCAGCATGACTATTTGGATCGATGCGCAACTCTCCCCTTTTATAGCTAAGTGGATAAATGCCAATTTCCCGGAGTTGGATGCGATTGCTTTACGTTCCATAAAGCTACAGGACGCCAGTGACCATGATATTTTCCGTAAAGCGCGTAAAGCTAATGTTATTGTAATGAGCAAAGATTACGATTTTGTGAAGCTAATCGAACTATATGGAATCCCGCCAAAACTAATATGGATCACATGTGGCAATACTTCGAATGTACGTCTTTGTGAAATTTTAAGCATTTCATTGCAACAAGCAATTGATATGTTAAACCAGCAAGAAAATATAGTAGAGATTAGCGATAAGGTTTTATAAAAAGCTCTTCGTTCCTATATGCCCTAATTGCTACATTTGCACATGAACCAATTGAAAAACCAAACCCAAAAAATGTATTCGGCAAAAGCATTTATGCTGATGATTATGGCCCTGATGTTCACAAACATTGTGCGGGCCCAGGATGTTGATAAATCAAAAAGGCCAAGCCCCCCGGCAATAGCAGCCGGCAAAATAGGGGAAGCTACTATTTCCATCGACTATAGCAGCCCCTCGGTAAAAGGCCGGAAAATTTTCGGCGGAATATTGCCTTACGGAACGCTTTGGCGGGCAGGCGCCAATGAGGCAACTATATTTCAAACTGATAAAGACATAAAAGTGGCAGGTAAAACACTCCCTGCAGGCAAATACAGCTTTTTTACCACCCCCGGCGAAAAGAAATGGACAATCTTTTTTAATTCCGAAACCGGCCAGTGGGGCGATAAAAAAGGCGGGGCCGCTAACATGGATTCTACCAAAACGGTATTGAGCTTTGATGTTAAAGCAAAAAAGCTAAAACAGCTTAACGAAAAACTGGAATATTACGTGGTAGATAATGGCTTTGGCTTCCGCTGGGAATATTCGGATGTGTTTGTGAAGGTTAAATAGCAATAACAAATCATTGTCATTATACAGATTGTTTCTTACTGTTGAGCTGCAAAGACTTTTCTTTACGTTTAGCATTTTTGGCCTTAATTTCCTGCATGATCTTTCTGAAGTCCGAAAGTTCCTGTTCTGTCCATGGTTCAGACTTTGTTGATAAATCTATGTGCTTATGTTCTTTAATGATTCCCATTTTGCTTAGCGAATTTACTGAAAATTGGATAGTTGTCAAATAAGTAGTCATTTCAATAACAGCAGAACAAAAAACATATCTTAGCCTGACAAAGATATCACATGAAACTTGACCGATATGAATTAAAATCCGACGATCAACTTACAACTTTTGATTTTTTAAGCGAAGGACCGAGAGGCAAAATTGAAAAACTTATTCAATTTTCTGCTGTTAACCAGAATAATCTTTTTAATCTTGCCTTTGGAGACAGAAACGCGCTTACCGGTGATATTGATGACAGCATTGTAACCGACAACGGCGATAGCGAGAAGCTTCTTGCAACTGTAGTGGCTGCGGTTTATGCTTTTTGCGACAGATTTCCAGAAGCATGGATTTATGCAACAGGCAGTACCGCAGCACGAACGCGGCTTTACAGGATGGGCATAAATAAATATTTTGAAATTGCCGACGAGGATTTTGAAATTTTTGGACAAACACAAAATGAGTGGGAGCGATATCAAAAGGGTAAAGACTATGAGGCATTTGTTATTCAAAGGAAAAAAACTTAAATTTGAATTATGAAAAGCATTCTTGAATTGAACGACAAAAAGGTTCCGGTTGTTCGCGTAGACAAATCGCTGAACAAATATAGCGATGTTGTGCTTTTTCCTGAAAAGGTTGAGAAAGCGAGACAAGCTTTTGAGAAATTGGGAGTTCCCGACTTGAAAAAGCAAAGTCGTCAACAAGGTTCATAATCTCCGTCCGATCTTAAACCCCAGCTTCCTCTTTTTTGGCTACAAACAAATCATATTCCATTTGCAGGCCAAGCCAGTAATGGGCACTGGTACCTAAAATCTTTTCAAGCTTTA
>Ga0207033_1097_pt1 | contig 18982 bp, 13 predicted proteins | sample Alteio_BWMinCont_35_FD_153262 | JGI IMG/M metagenome (GOLD analysis project Ga0207033, IMG submission 153262) | Enriched cells from forest soil in Barre Woods Harvard Forest LTER site, Petersham, Massachusetts, United States -... | ecosystem: Environmental > Terrestrial > Soil > Temperate forest >... | reverse complement strand
TCGTCCTTCATTCCGTGAAAACGCCTATAACACTCATGGCTTTTATGGTGCGCGTCCGACAGCTGGTGGTGATGGACAAATGAGGAGTCGCAATATCAGTAATGCAGCCGCAAATAACAGAACAAACAATATTTACAACTTCCGAGGTAACGTTGTAACAAATAATAGATCGGCTATGCCTGGACAAAGACCTGGCGTTAGTACAAATAATCGTCCGGCGTATAACAATGCTGCCGCAAATAACAACCAAGCACGTCCGGAAAATAATCAAGTAACCAGACCAGTTGCAGGCGAAAACAATAATCAAACAAGTCGCCCAACGCAACAACAACGTAGTGCTGCTCCCAATAATAATATCACAACAGACAGACAAGGGAATGTTTATCAAAGAACGGCAACACCTAATAATAACTTAAATAACAATAACTCAAATAATAATAACAACGCACAATGGCAACAACGTCAACAAGGACAATGGAAGCCGGTGCAAAATAATACCGCAACACAAAACCTTGATCAGCAACAGCAAATGCATGACAGAGGCCAGGTACGGACACAAAATTTTCAATCTACAAGAAGCTTTGCTCCTGCTGCGGCACCAGCACAAGCGCCAAGGAGTTTTGCTCCGGCCCCTTCACAAGCTCCAGCGAATAGAGGTGGTGGCGGAGGCGGAGGTCAAATGAGAAGTGGTGGCGGTGGAAGAAGATAAGATTTTCAATTAATATTAAAAAGCATCTCTGTAAATGGAGATGCTTTTTTAATGTGCACTTATAACTATTTCTCTAATAAGTAATAAACAAATCCAACCAATATTCAGTCTAAACTTAATGTCTGCTATATGAAAAATAACATCTGGAAATTATTATTAGACTCTATTCTAAAATAATTCTTTAAAAATTTTGCAGAGATTATTTAACTACTATCTTTGCAGTCCGAAAAAAGGGAGTTTAGCTCAGTTGGTTTAGAGCATCTGCCTTACAAGCAGAGGGTCGGCGGTTCGACCCCGTCAACTCCCACGACACACAAAAGGGTTTCATTAATTTGAAACCCTTTTTACTTTACCTAACCATTCCTTCGCTTCAGCGATACTTTCACTAACTATCTACTTTTTGAATATTGATAAATTACATTTCCATCTTTATCAATGTAATTCGCAAATAATGAATCCCCTTTAATTTTCAGATCGATAAATCCAAGTGAGTTTGAAGCAAATTTTGAACCTTCCATTGTACCGGCTTCTCTTCCTTCAGATCCCGATCCTGATATAAAATAATCCACATAACTGCCATTAGGTTTGATGTGCTGCAGATCATGATCATGACCGCAAATGTAAGCTTGTACTTTATATTTATCCAGTAAAGGTTTGAGCCTGTTAACAAGCTCGACTGTATTACCATGCGATGGGCTTCCTGAAAAAACAGGGTGATGCCCAATAACAAATTTCCATGGTTCTTTAGCATTTGCAAGAGTGCTATCTATCCATCTATATTGTTTGGCGGAATCCTGAGTTTTAATTTCAGGCATCTCTTTTTTTGTGTAATAATCATTGTATAAAGGACTTGTATCTATAAATACCAGTCTTACTTTTTGGTGATCCTTAGTTTCTACAACTATGCTATAATAGCGATCCGGCAAATTCCAATGCGGGTTAACAGAATGATATGCCATTTCAGCCTCAGGTTTACCTCTGTAATCGTGATTCCCTAAAGCAATAAACCAGTCGTAATCAGTAGTTAATCTTTTGTAAACATTACTAAACGATTTCTTCCAGTGATCATCCTGTATGTCATTTACACCATCTTCATAAAAATTGTCTCCTACCGTCATAATAAAATTAGGATACAATTTTTCTGATTGAAGTATCATTTGGTCCGCCACAGCTTGCTGGTCAATAGTTCCCTGGCGCCCCCAATCACCTAATACAAAAAAATTAAAATCAGATCCTTCGCTAAACGAATATTTATTTATTTTAGAACTATGCGTAACCGGTAGTTTTAATGCCGCACTGATCAAAAAAACAGAAACCGACGCAATTATTAAAAGCTTAATATATTTCATACTTTAATTATTTGACGAAATAAAAAACAACCCTTCTTTATTATTAACAGGCTATGTGAAATTTTAATCTCTCCGACCTTTCGCATTAAAAAAAATTGAAAAAATGAATTCTAAAAGTAATCAAGAGCAATAATAATATGCCTAGCCATCCCATAATTAATTTAATAACTATTACCCAGCTTTTTTCTTTATAAAGCTGCCTGTATTCGTAAGAATTGATGTAAGCCTCTTCTCTTCTTCTTAAACTATCCATTATCTCGAGGTCAATTATATATTTTTTAAATTTTCTACTCATAACACAATTATTACTTCCTGATTAATAATATGTATCCCGAATATTAAAAAGGACAATCCATAGAAGGAGTTACGCCTTCCGTATCTTTTGTTAAAGTTGCTACCCCTTTAGGAAATGTAATGATCAAAATACTATTGTAATCATCATTACTCCATATAAAATCTTCATTACTTATTCCCAATGCTTTAATTATTGGAACAATTGCATGATGCTCCCATACAACCAGAACAGTTCCGCTTCTACTTTTTATATCATTTGCAACACCGGCAGAATCTTTTTCCTGAAAATTACTATTGATCGGGAGATTATATTTAACCGCAAGAGGAACAATAGTTTGAAACATTCTTGAATGTTTTGTTGATTGACCAACAGCTAATGAAGGCACATATATAAAATCAGGAACACCAAATTTAGAAGATATAATAGTAGGCAATTGCAAAGAACGATTTAATCCCTGGCAAGTTAGATTATCACCTTTAAGAGGTTTTTCTGCATGTCGAATAAAAATAATTTTTAGCTGTTCTATATTGTTTACATTTTGACAATAAGAATGAGAACTAAAAACAGTTATAAAAATGAAAGCAATATTTATTATACTTCTTTTCATGTCAAAATAATTTTATACTCATATTGTTTGTAAATAAAAAACATCAGTAGTATATGTTGATACTACTGATGTTTTATAGGAAAATTATTATTAATTATTAGTGATTATTGCCCGGACCAGTAAATGGATAGCAACCTAGATCAGCACTTGGAGGCGTAACTGTTATTGCTCCAAATTCTGCAGGAAGTGTAACTGTTGTTAAAGGCGCAATATTCGTAATCCCTTTCCCGATAAGCGGCGATCCTGATTGCAAATGGAAATTATTACCAGATTGAATACTACTAACAAATGTAGCTGTCTGATGAGCAGCTTCATTTGGTAATGGATAATTAACAAACATTGGATTTAATTGTTGTACTGCTGCTGACGCAGTGAATGGCACTACATTATCATGATCAAATGAGATCGGCAAATAAGAAGAAGGAGCTGGCAAATCAGTTGTTTGTGGTATAGTACAAACAGGACCAAAAGTAAAGAATTGATTTGTTACAGTAGTATCATCACCCCATTGATAGTTGTTGCCATAAGACAAGTTAAGTGTATCTGCTGCAGGATTACTCACTACACGATATCCAACTTTACAATTAATAGAAACGTTGTTATGGAAAGTTCCTTCAGCACCTTGTTCGTAATCAATTGTAGAACCTCTTTGACCAGCAACAACCTGAGTTCCAGCATTCACAAAAGTACTATTGTACATTACAACATTTGCTTCAGGTGCACCAACCGGTTGCCCTTTATTAGAAACTTTTTGCCCATTATATGCAGTTCCAATAAAGAAGTTATAAGCGACAGTACCTACAGTACCACCTTTCATATTAACACAATCTCCACCTACTCCACCGCATTTTTCAAAAGTATTTCTAAAAATATGTACTTTACCATTTGATATTCTCATACAATCATCTGTTCCACCATAAAACCATGAATCTTCTATGATACAACTACCCGCAACATTTTCGAATAAGAAATTAAAAGAAGTACCTGTAGTTTCATTAACAGCTGCTGCCATAGCTGCATCTTCGCTTGCACCGGCAAAATCAACATGTGTCCATCTTAACAATATCAAAGGACAAGTAGTGCCACATTGAATTCCTCTCCAAAGTCCTGCATGAGCATTATCGCTAGCAAGAGGAAGACCCGGTGTAATATTTTTTACTGCACCTGCTGCTGTAAACGTTATTGGAGCTGCTTGTGTACCATTACTTACTAAAACTCCTAATACAATAAAGCCGGCTGTATCCTCAACATTGATAGTAACTCCCGGTTGGATCAACAAAGTGTCACCTGCGGGAATAGTTACATCTCCGCATATTGTATATGTTTTACCAGCAAGCATTGTACCTTGTATACCACCTTTTAGACATCCTGTATCGCTCACAGGATTACCTATTACTAAAGGTGGTGTAGATACGCTTGTTTTTGCTTTTGAACAAGCAGATAGTATAATTGCAATACTAGCAACCATACCGAAAATTTGAATTGTCTTTTTCATTTTTTTATTAGTTTTATTTTGATTGTGATTTATGATTGATTTAGAATTTATACTTGAACCCTGCTAAGAAATTAGTATTAGTAACATCTCTTTGAACAATGGTAATATTCTTATTTTTATCTTGATATGGTATCGCTATATCTCCATTAGCAGTACTAGTTTGACTAACCGAGAATTTTACAAACGCTTTATGTTTGGAATTAAGAATATTATTTACTTTAGCAAAAAAAGCAAAATGTTTAGTGATCTTTTTTTCCATAGAAAAATCTAATTGAGTATAAGCCTTTTGCCAATAATCCTGATTGTAATACGGGCTTACCTGCAAAATAAAATCACCGGTGTAAGCGAGTGCCAATTGAACATCTAATCCTAATTGCTGGTTTTTATACAATAAAGAGATATTGCCAATATTAGCTGCCTGCCCCTGTAAAGGCCTTGTTTGAGTAGTATCAGTAGTTTTTTCTTGCGGACCAAGACCACCAGAACCAGGAACTAAACGATATACTAATTTTGTTGTAGTAACCTTGGAATTAGTATAAGTGTAATTAGCCGCAATACCGAATTTTCCAAAATACTTTGTAAAGACTGCTTCAAACCCAAAATTTCTTGCCCCACTTGGAGGATTTTCTGGTAAGACAATTAGTTTACTCGTGCTATAACCGTCGGATGTTACACAATACTCGATGGGATTCTGTAAACTCTTGTAAAAAGCTCCTAATAGAAGTTGTTCTCCACGTCCGGGAAATAATTCATATCTCAGATCGTAATTATTAGCAGTAGTATGTTGCAAAGTATCATTACCCTTGAAATCGTAATCTCCATCATCAGGAGGATAAAGAGCAGGAACAATATCACCAAACCCTGGTCTGCTTAATGATTTAAAATATGATGCACGTATGTTTTGCTTATCATTTAATGCATATTTAAAATGAACACTAGGCAACACATCTGTATATGCGTAAGTAGCATTTTGCCCTGGGAGAGCGATAGGTTGATTGGTCAACGTATAATCCTCTTGGGTATTCTCTATTCGCACGCCTCCTAAAACCTGCAGTTTAGAAGTCAACATGAATTTAGTCTGTATATATTCAGCAGTTATAGTTTCGTGAGCTGTATAAACGTTATTATGTTGTGTAGTAGCACCTGTACCTGTATTATCCCCACTAGGATTAAATTGTTGTGGCAGTGTTTGTAAATAATCAAGCGCCTGTACATTTTGAGGTATCGGACTTGTAGTAGTAGTAGCTATGGCTAAATCATATTCAGCATAATAATTTGTTCTTGTTTTTTGTCTGTATAAACCTCCTCCCTCAAATTCAACATCTTCACCAAAAAGATGAGGTTTATAAGTAAGATTGGCATACCCTGCTAGATCTTTATCTGTATTATATTGCCATGTATGTGTTATATGTGAACCGTAAGCATTAAGCGTATCTGAAACTATTTGTCCGTTACTACCAAATTTCACTTCCTCATTATAATCATAACCCGACAGATCAGGTATTCTGTTTTCTGCAATAGAGTAAACACCACTCCAATCAAATTTTAATTTGTTGCTTAACCTGTGCTCTCCTTGTAAAGTAGCATTATACAAATCCTGAATTTGCCATTTACTTCTGAATTTGATATCTACATCTTTAGCAGTACCACTTGAATTAGTACCATAAGTACTATCCTGAGTAAACCGCGCCTGATAGTCGTTCTGATGAACATAAAAATTAAAAAGAGAAATTTTATTTCGATCATTAAAAATATAATCGATCTTGTTATTGACTGCGATCCTATTTGTTTGGGTAGAAAATTGTCTTGACTCAGCATCTGTGAAATTCGGTAAGCTACCTGTCGGTGTAGCATACCCCTGAGAAGAAAGAACAAAGAAATCAGAATTGGAACCTTTATAAAAATTTTGATATGCAGCAGATACTATCACACCTAATTTCTTCTTAAAGAAACGATTTCCAATTGTAAGGCCAACCATACTATTGATAGGGGCTGGTAAATTATGATAATACAAATTACCAACCGAGAAATCTGCCTGAGTTGCAGGGTAAGCACTTCCATGCAATTGATCCGGCGAATTTTTATTCATACCAGAATGATCAAACGCACTAAACCCCCTGTCAGCAAAAAGAAAAGAATAACCTCCTGCAATGTTAACATTACATATGAATTTATCAGGAGCACTTTTCATTACAAGATTCATAACACCGCCTATCGCGTCTCCTTCCATATTAGGTGTTAATGCTTTTATTACTTCTATTCTTTCAATCAATTCAGAAGGGAAAAGATCCATTGGGACGTAACGATATTTATCATCCGGACTTGGAATTTTAATTCCGTTAATAAGTGTTGTATTATAACGTTGGTCCATACCGCGTATAATAGCATAACGGCCTTCCCCACTATTATCTCTCTGAACATTCACGCCACTAACTCTTTGCAAAGCGTTAGCCACTGTTACATCCGGCGAAAGCTCGATCGCTCTTTGTGAAAGTATATTTTGTATATAATCAGATTTTTGTTCCATACTGCGCGCTGCAGCATCCGATTTTTTATCCTTATTTGTAACAAGCACTTCTGCCAATTGTTTACCGGACTGACGTAGCTTAAAATCACTAGCCTTTACGATTCCATTACCTTCAGTTACTTCAATTGTAATACGTTCAGGTTTTTCGTATCCTACCAGATCTATTTCAATTTCATACTTACCCGGTTTCACATTTTTAAAAGTATATGAACCATCAAGCTCCACAGCTGTAGTGTATTTTGTATCTTCTATATGCACAGTAGCCCCTACTAAAGGCTCACCGGTTTTAATATCAAAGGCGTTCCCTTTTATAGTTTGCGAAAAAGATTTAGTAGCAACACACGTAAGAAAAAGGACAAAGAATAAAAATAGTTGAGCCGTTTTGGAGATCATTGTTTTAAATTTCCTGCGAATGTCAGCTAAAAAACAAGTACGAAAAATGGCTTGGAGGCGAATTAATTATCTGATAATATATAGTTAATAAACAATTAAAAAAAACTACAACATCTCTTCAGATTTGGCATATTGCTAAGTGGTATTTATTAGAAACATCAACTTAAAAGAAGAAATAAATTTATATAACTTCTTTACCAGCAGAGAGTTCATACAAAAAATACAAAATTAATTTTGTTCAACAGGATCAGCAGGGCCGTTTGTACTTCTATTAGCTTTTACTTGAAGAGAAATAGTAATAGGATACTTATTAGACATTTGAAATAGCGCATTTAATACACTAGCGGGAGCAGATGTATTAACTACAGGACTAGTACTATTAATATCTTCATTTAAACGATTACCATCATTACCTATAGTATTATAAGAGTCTGGTAAATAAGTAATATACTTAGATCCCTTTACTAACCATGGAGAAATAAAAATATGATCGTACCAAGACATAGCTCCACCACTGGTTCCACAGCTGTTTGGTATAGTTGCTGATAATCTTGTTGAAGTAGTAAGGTACGATTCAAACAAAAAACTTTTATTCGTCCAATCTGCAGGATACGAATTAATCTTATCAGGATAAAAAGAAGGATCACTCATCATGGTTGTAGTATCTACATTACTTATTATAGCCTGATAACCTGCTTCAGAACTAGTACGTGTATTAAAATCTCCCATTGTAATAATATTGGGGAAATACACAAACTTTTTTCTAAGAGCCTGCATTTCTTCTGTTACTTGTTGATCGCGGGTAGTACTTGACGAACCAGATTGAGTATGATTAACTACTACATATAAAAAAGTTGTATCATGAGTAATAGATAAATTAGGATCGTTGTAATACAATTTATATAAATCAAAATCAGTTATGTAAGAAACCAGCAATTCTGTTTTTACATAAGTTAGTTTTTGCTGATTAAAGAATAACACATTCATATCACCACCACTTTGGTTAGTAGGTATTGCATAAGCATATCGATTAGGAAAAACTGTATTCATCGAATTAGTAATTCCCAATGCAAAATTTGTTGTGGGATCTGATGTCAGTTGAAAACTAGCCATCTTCTCGCAACTAAATAAGTCGGGCTGAACAAATTCAATAATGGTATCTAAATAATTATTTAACGTAGCTGTAGTTCCCTGACAACCATCACCATAAGTTAAAATATTGTACGCCATTACTTTTAAACTATCAGTTTTATCAATAGTATTAGGTAATGGGGGCTTTATTATATTACTGCTCTGTGACGGAATACCACTTTTAGAACAAGAAATAAAAAACACTATTAGTATAGTTGAATTGAACAATATTTTTTTCATTCAGAAAATATAATTTGACCTAAGTAATAAATTTATTGTACGAAAATCTTTATAATACTGCAAGAAGCATCATTAACATAGCATAATATTAATTTAATAACAATTAATTATCAATATGGTAACAATACATTTAACCCCTCCGGGATTAATTTTGATCTGTGAAAATTTTGATAATAGAAGATGAACCTTCGCTTAATAAAAGCATGGCAGATTATCTTAACGCACAACAATATATTGTTGAAACTGTAGGTAATTATGAAGATGCACTAGAGAAAATTGAATGCTACCATTATGATTGCATTGTGTTAGACCTAACATTACCTGATGGAAATGGATTGCATTTGCTGGAAGCATTAAAAAAGAATTTTAAAACAGATGGTGTTATCATCATCTCTGCACGCAATCAACTCGATGATAAAATAACGGGACTCCAACTGGGAGCGGACGACTATTTAACAAAACCATTTCATCTATCCGAACTAAGTGTTAGAATTGCTGCGATCATACGTAGAAAAAACTTACAAGGTTCTAACATACTCAATTTTGAAGAGATCAGGTTAGAGGTAGAATGCAAAACCGTTTTTGTATCAGGAAAAGAAATTATCATAACAAAAAAAGAATACGATCTGCTACTATATTTCATTATCAATAAAAACAAGGTTCTTAGTAAAAATGCTATTGCAGAACATTTATGGGGAGATGATATGGATCTTGCAGATAATTATGATTTCATTTATACACATATAAAAAATATCCGTAGAAAACTATTGCAAGCCGGAGCGGGTGATTATATCCGAAGTGTATATGCTATGGGATACAAATTCGCAAAGCAATGAAACTGTTTGAAAAATATAACCGGACAAATATCATCTCAACTATCGTTATATTTATTATAGGTAGCATTGCCTTTTTCTTTGTTTTACGCTATGTTTTAATAGAACAAATGGATGAAGATCTTGAATCTGAACAACAGGAAATTGTTACATACGCAAAAAAATTCGGTCATTTTGCTCCGATAATACCAACCCAAGATCAGCTTACAATTATTGATTCTAGTGATGTTATACAACACAAAGATAATTTCGGTTCTTTAAAAAAATGGAACCCTCTTAAGGAAAAAAATGAATGGTTTCGTGAAATAAAATTTATCGTTGTACTCAATAATAAAAACTACGAGATCACTGTAAGCGATTCTGAAGAAGAAACATACGACCTATTAAAGCTAATTATCCTGATCACGCTTGCCATGATAGCATTGATCCTGATCGTTGGATCCTTCATTAATAGAATAATATTAAATCGATTATGGAAACCTTTCTATCAAACTATTGAAAAAATAAGTACCTATCGCCTAACATCGCAGGAGCCTTTACATTTACAGCTAACAAGTATTGATGAGTTTAATGTTTTAAATAACAATATTGCAAATATGGTAGATAGAACTCAGCATGAATATAGAAATTTAAAAGAATTTACCAGCAATGCGGCTCATGAAATGCAGACACCTTTGGCCATCATCAGAGCCAAGTTAGATATGTTGGTGCAAGATGAAAAATTGCTTTCGACAAATACCAATCCTATACAAGGCATCGAACTTGCTGTTAATAAATTATCCAGGTTATTTAATTCTTTATTGCTGTTAACAAAGATAGAAAACAGGCAGTTTGATCTAAAAGAACAAGTATCATTAAATGAGATCATCAAAGACAAACTCGCCGAATCGGCCTATTTAATAGATGCTAAAGGAATTATAGTATCAAAAAAAATCGAACCGGTTCATATTGTTTTTCATCAGCTATTAGCCGAAATATTGATAGGTAATTTATTAAATAATGCTATTCGTTACAATTATGAATTAGGCAGAATATCTATCACCCTTACTAACAATGAATTTACTATTGCTAATACATCTTCCATTCCCCCTTTAAATAGTACGCAGGTATTTAAAAGATTTTACAGGCATTCAAATACACAACAAGATGGTAATGGATTAGGTTTATCAATAGTTAAACAAATTTGCGATACGGCAGGATACCAAATCTCTTATACATTCTATAGCGATCAACATGTAATTTCCGTGTTATTTTAAAAAAGGGTTGTAAAAACAACCCTCTATAAAAACTAACAAAAAAAATATTATTTTATAACGATCGTCCAACTACAAGTATTTCAAAAGTACCCGGTATCATCTGTGGCTTTGTTTTAGTTACAGTATTATTAGGTGATAATTCCTCTTTAAACTCTGCAGTAGGTAAATAAACTAAATGTGTGCTTTCATCAACAGCTGATGTTCTTGCTCCTTTTTTAGTAACTGCATTTTCTACCACTTTAAAATCGTTAGCGGAATTTTCATGTATTACGGTTAATGTTCCGCCCCCATTTGATGCAAAAATATATTTTGTACCATTATCAAAAGTTACACCATCGCAATGCTCCCCTATAGGAAGTGTATCAATTAATTTTCCATTTGATGCGTCTAATATAAACAGCTGTTTTGTTTCACTACAACCCGAAAATAATCTATTGCTATTTTTATCTATTGCAAGTCCGGCAGGTCCTTCACCCGAAGCAAGCTTCCAATAAGCTTCTACAATAAATGTTGTTGTATTAACAACGGCGATCTCATTTTTATTTTCAATGTTTACATACAACTTCCCTTCTTCATTAGATACAGCTGTTTCCGGATTCCCTTCCAAAGAAACCGTAGCAACTACTTTGTTTTTAAGAGGATCTATGATTGATAAGTCGTTACTATGCCCATTACAAGTAATTATTTTTTTTGAATATGGTTCATAACAAATAGCATCCGGGTCATCTCCTGTAGTAATTTGAGTTAATACTTCATTTGTTGTTAGATCAAATACGCTTACGGTATTTAGTTTTCCATTACTGGTAAAGCCTTTGTTTTCTTGTTTATCAAATGCAATCCCGTGAATCCCTTTGGTATTTTCAATTATACCCACAGAATCTCCCGTTGTCTCATTCAATATATTTACTTGTGTACCATGTGAAACATACAGACGGTTATTGTCGGGGCCTGCAGCAATGTAATCCCATCGCCCCGCACTTGCAATGTGAAAAGTTTTCAATACATGAAAATGGCTATCAGACTGTGCAGCAGCACTTAAAAAAGCAAGCGAAAAAGCTAAGGTTAAAATAAAAAATATCTTACTCATGATTCTTAATTGAATGAATTATAAAATTATTGAATTGTCATCTATCTGCGTATTTAAGACTATCAACGTCTCTACCCTCACGTCTGTGACTTACAAGTATTAATACGGCGATGATAAATGCACACACAAGTGAAGCATGTAAAGTACCCAGATCCAACCCTCCTTTCGATAAAGGCTTTGTCAGAAAATCTCCAAACGTTGCTCCAAAAGGTCTTGTAAAAACAAACGCAACCCAAAATAAAACGACCTGATTCATCTTGGTAAAGTAATGCAATAAGATAACGATAATTATAATTAAGGCTGTTACTAATGCCCCAACTAAATAGCTCAACCCTATATTGTCACTTAAAAAATCGCCGAATGCTGTTCCTAAGCTATTTGAAAAAAGGATCGCGATCCAATAATATATCTCTTTACTCCTTTCTTGAATTGGGAAAACCTCTAAGTTATTGAATTTCTTTTTCCATAAAAATAATGTTACAAGTAAACAAACAAATAATATCAGACTCCCCTCGGTATACCCAAGATGCAAACTTCTATCAATAAAATCTGATATTTCTGTTCCTAATGTTGTTGTGGCAATTATTACCAGCCAGTAAAAAACCGGTATATATTTTTTTACCAATAACTGGATCAAAAGCAAAAAAATGAAAACAACAAACATGAAACACAGAGTAGTTAAATACCCAAAGTTTGAAGTCATTGAAAAAAAGTCTCCTAAAGTTTCTCCAAGCGTAGTAGCAATAATTTTCATTACCCAAAAAAGTAATGTTATTTCTGCTACTTTATTTTTTGTACTCATTACTATTCTTCTTTTATGTTTCAATATCTCTTAAAAAGATAAACCATATTCTTCAATAATTACACTACAGGAATTTTTAGTGTAATTAGACAACAAAACTATGTGCTAATCCTGTGTGAAAACTGAACTAATTAATATCGTTTCTGTTTGTTACAAAAGCAGATTTTAGGAACTTATTTTTATTGCTTAATACTAATTTCAAGTGAAAAATATGGGGATAAAATGTGGAAGAAAAACAACATAATTTCCTGTTCTTTTCTATCTAAAAAAGCTAAAAAATACACAATAAAATGATTATCAATATGTTGTAATTATTGTGTGCAAAAAATAAAACACGATATAACAAATAATTTCAATATTTAAAAACTAAAACAGTCAATTACACGTTGTTATTGTAGAATCTGTCCTATAATCTAAACCTATAACTTAAAACCTATGCTATGAAACACTTTATACCCATCTTGGGGCTTACACTCATCTCAATTTTCCCCAACGCTGTAAGCCTAGCACAAAATAATGCACCAAGCGCTTTTTCCGGGAATTCGAAACATAATACTTTACCTAATAAAGCAGATGCTAACTGGCTAAACGAAGCAGAGCAATATTTAACAGAATCCGAATATTATTTTAAACAAATGCCGGGAGGTGTTTTTGTTACAGCAAACAGAAAACAGAAAACCGGTTTTTCCATAAATAAAAATAAACTTACGGCAGAACCTATACAATTCAGTTCTCCAACAAATACCTCTTCATGGAACACTTCATTGGAACTTACGCAAATCAGTAAGAACAAAAATGATCATGAATTGCAATGCGAAACTCCTGCAATTGAAGCAAAAGATAAATACCTTAAATATACATACAATAATTTTGCCATTGAGTATGTTACTGACGAAAAAGGATTAAGACAAAATTTTATCATCAACAACAAACCTGCAGGCGATGAACACTTGCAAGTGTCTTTAAAAATATCAGGAACCCTTGCTCCAAAACTTTATGGAAACAATAGTCTTGAGTTTATCAATACTCATTCACACAAAACAACTTTAGCATACGATGGCTTAACTGTTTGGGATGCAAATAAAGTTCCTTTAACTGCTTACATGCAATTAAAAGGTAACACATTAAAGTTGATCATTAATGATAAAAATGCTGTCTACCCTATTACCGTTGATCCGCTTTCACATGTACCTGAATGGACTGCTTCTGCAGGAGATACCTTGCTTCCTGCATTATTAACAAATCTTACATTAAAAGTCAATGCAATGCTTGGTTACAGTGTTGAAGGTGTTGGTGATGTTAATGGAGACGGTTATGATGATGTAGCTATTGGCGCTCCCGGTGCCATTAATATTGTTGGAGCCACCACTATTGTAAGCGCCGGTGCGGTATTTGTATATTTTGGATCTCCAAGTGGATTATCTGTTACGCCTGATAGAATATTACGTGCGACAGTTCCTGTAACTAGTGCATTATTTGGTTTCAGCATTGCAGGTGGCAATGTTGTTGGTGATACTAAAAATGATATTATTGTGGGTGCTCCTGGAGACACATATTCAACAGCCGTTAGCGGGTTGCCTGATAGTGCAAATGTTAGCGCAGGTAAAGTATATATTTTCAGAGGAGAAGATCTTGCAAGCGTAACTACGCCCTCCGCTTTCTTATCAATTTTTGTAAATGGATCTACATTCTTTAGTAATGGAGTATTAGGAATTCTAGCTTCTAATATAAATACAAATGCTTTATTCGGTTTTTCTGTAAGTGCTACAGAAGATATGAATGGAGACGGTTTAGGTGAAGTTCTTGTAGGAGCTCCCGGTTATGCATCTCCGGGATTATTACTGGTGAGAAGTGGCGCTGCTTTTATGTTTTATTCTTCTAATCTTGCAAGCAACATACCTACGCAATTAAATCCACCAACAGCAGGACTATTAAGTGTAGCTGATATTGGTAGTTTACTATTTGGTTTTAGCGTTGACGGTGCAGGAGATTATAATAAAGATGGATATCCGGATATCATTGTTGGTGCTCCTGCTGGTGTAACATTAACTAATTTATTAGGAGGCAGTGCCTACATTTATAACGGAAATGGCGCTGGTGTTAATACAACGTTTGGAACACAATTAACAGCAGGAGGAAGTCTTTTAGGTGGTATCGCAAATCTATTCGGATATAAAGTAAAAGGTGTTAGAGATGCATCCGGTAGTCGTAACGGGAATATTTTAATAAGTGCTCCTACCGGCGGTGTGTTAAGTAATTTAGTAGGCGGACTACAATTAAGTACAGGTTCAATTAACGTATTTGTAGCAAAACCTTCACCAGGAGCTGCTCAATCACCTACACAAAGCTTCTCTTCTCCACGAAATTCAAATTTACTCTCCATTTTATCCGGCCAAAGTCTCAACGTAACTGCATTATTTGGTGCATCAATGGACAATATGTTAGATGTTAATTGTGACGGCATCGGCGACATAATTGTAGGTGAACCTTTATCAACAAGTGTGGGATTAGTAGGTGCAAATGTAGTAGGTGGCGCAGCTTATTTATTTACAGGCAATTCAGACGGAACATATAATCCAACACCTTTATGGACAGTACAAAATCAAACAGCGACAGATTTTGGTGTCAACGCCGCAAGTTTGTTAGGTTATAGCGTATCAGGTGCAAAATACACCAATGGCCCAACCAATCCTGTAAGGTCTTTAATTGGCGCGCCAGGGCAGCTTTTAGATTTTAGTTCGGGTATTTTTAATTTAAGCGGTACTTTTTCAACGTTATATAGTTTCTCCAGCACAAATGATAATTTAGGAAATGCTTATACTTATCCTGTTGTTGGTTGTACCGTTCTTCCTATTGTATTAATTGATTTTAAATCCGAAGTTGATAATTGCAATGTTTTACTCACCTGGAGTCTTGCTTCGCAAGAAAATCTTGATCATATAGAAATTGAACAAAGCAATGATGCTGCCACATATACTTTGTTTAGAAAATTTACAACAACAAGTGTCGGCAATTATTCTGTAAATGTTCCACAACAAGATGCAACGGATTACTACAGATTAAAACTGGTTAATAAAGATGGTTCTTCTTCCTATAGTAATGTAGCTGTAGCATCAATAACATGTGCACCACAAAATAAATTAGAAATATATCCAAACCCAATTAAAACAGGAAGTGCCACAGTGTTATACAATACAACGGAATCAGGCAATGCCACACTAGCGGTAATGGATATGTATGGTAAAAAATTAATAAGCCAGTCTACAACTATTATAGCAGGCGCTAATAATATTATTGTAAACCTTGACCAATTAGCTGCTGGACAATATTACGTTCAACTATCAGGCAGTGATTGGAAAAGTGATGTGTTGAAAATTGTAAAAATGTAGTAGGTGGATTTAGGTTTAGGTAAAAGGTTCAGCGGAAACTGAGCCTTTTTTATTTTGACATCATTTATCCAGTGCCGCATTATATTCACCACGACGTGCAGCTCTGTTGCATCTTGCACGATACAATAATGCTTGTTGTGCTGCTACTATATTTTCATCTTTACCGAGCCATCTCTCTAATGCAGGTTGTTGAATAGCACGAGAGAAAGAAAAAGTTATGGCCCATGGCAATTTCGATTTGAATTGTATATGCATTGTATTTAAACGAGCCGAGGCTAATTGTGCAGACTGTCCTCCGGATAAAAATGCTATTCCCGGAACAGCTGCAGGGACAGATCGTAAAAAACAATTTACAGTCGCATCAGCTACTTCTTCTATTGTTGATTGATCCGCACACATTAACCCGGGAACTACCATATTTGGTTTTAGCAACATTCCTTCAAGCATTATTTTTTGTTTGTACAAATTATTAAACACTATTCTCAAAACCTGTTCTGTTATTTCATAACAACGTTCTATAGAATGTTTGCCATCCATAAGTACTTCAGGCTCTACAATAGGCACCAACCCTACTTCCTGACACAATGCAGCATATACGGCTAAAGCGTTTGCATTAGATTCAATACAACTCATACTGGGGATACCATTATCAATAGTTATTACCGCTCGCCATTTAGCAAAGCGCAGGCCCATTTGTGCATACTCTTTAAGCCGGCCGCGTAACCCATCAAGCCCCTCTGTAATTTTTTCTCCCGGATGATTTGCCATATCCACAGCACCTGCATCAACTTTAATACCCGGAATGATCCCTGCATCAATAACAGCTTTGATAAATGGAGTACCATCTTTTTTTTGTTGACGAATCGTTTCATCATAAAGAATAGCACCACTAATACTTTCACTAAGGTTAGGTGTTGTTACAATCATTTCGCGGTATGCGCGCCGAAATTCTTCCGTTTGAGGTATCCCTAATGTAGCAAAGCGTTTATTACAAGTTGGATTACTTTCATCCATTGCAAGTAATCCTCTATCATCAGAAAGCAATGCGTTTACAGTATTGATGAGCTGTTGAGAATTGATTTGTAAAGATTTCATACCGTAATTTAATAATCATTAATGATCTATAACATCGATTATAGCTTAAAGTTATTTGAGACCAACTACTATGCCACGAACTTTAGGTCTGTAGATAAATTTTAAAGCCTCTTTCTTACTCCAAATAAAAAGTGTTTCAGCAAAAACTGAAACACTTTTTATAATAAATATACTCGTAAGTACTTAATTAGAATTTAGGACAAGGAACAGGACTTTCTGTAGAAGATTTATTAATATAGATCAACGACAATTCCATGCCACCCTGACCTAGCGTTGCTTTACTAAGGCCCGATGTGTTGATATCATAAGTTGCTCCAATACGCAAACCACTAAACTCTAAAGCTATGTAAGGAATAATAGCATCGCCAAGACGCACCCATGACCCTATGTATACATTTACATCGTTGGTACCATCATCGTTTACATCATCCGATTTATTGACATTGGCAGATAATGCGGCACCAAGTACTGTCTCAGTTGAATTATCTTGTATTTGAAAAATACCCGCACCGCTCAATGTTAATACCGGAGATATAGGAGTAGACCCTCCTGCATTAGCAGTAGTCCTTGGTTGCAATTTCCAACCGGAAGGTGTAAATCCTGATGCTCCATTTCTATTCGCAACATAAAATCCAGTGTTTGGCATATTAATATGATACATTGCAACACCTGCATAATAATTATTTATTCCATCTGTAGAGCCTGAAAATAATAATCCCGCCGCTACATCAAAATAGTTTTTATTAGTTCCACTTGAGAATGTTTCCCCCGTAGGTAGCGTAAACCCTGAAGATCCTATTTGATCCTGAAAAGTTAACTTAGATCTATCTACACCCAGACTACTATATGTTCCTTGAAACCCCGCACCTATTGTATTGTACCCTTGGGCATCTAATGATTTATGGTAACTTAAGGATATTGACCCGTAATTTAATTTCAATGCCCCGTTACCACTTTGATCACTTAAACCAGAGAAACCGAGGCCCAACACATTGTTCCCCATCTTACTTCTTAAAAGATTAAAATCTACTGAACCACTCTCTGTAATATACGCATTAGGAATAGATGGCCATTGATTGCGGTAATTAGCCGCTAAGCGAAATTGCCCATCAAATTTTCCGGTAAATGCAGGATTAAGCGTTAATGGTGAAGCAAAAAATTGCGAAAAATGTGGGTCCTGTGCTTTAACCAAAACACTAATAAAAAGAACAAAAATAAACACCTTTAACTTTTTCATCATCCTGTTATAATTTTCTACTTCAATAACGATTTTTTTATACAAATTATTGAGTAAGCCATCTAATTTTTAAATATCACCTGAACAATTGCCAAAATAAGTAAGACAAATATAATTATCTTATTAATTCAACTGTTCCTTTATGAAATACTTTGCCATTTAAATCATTCCCTGTAATCACATACACATATGTAGCAATATCAGCCGGAGACCCCTTGTATTTTCCATCCCATCCTTTATCTATATCACTAGTTTCAAATACTTTATTACCCCATCTATCAAAGATCACAAAATTAGTAAGATCAAAATTTACTTGAGGCGGAATTCTAAAGACATCATTTTTTCCATCACCATTAGGCGTAAATGCATTTGGCATAATGAATTCTGCACCAGTAGTATAAACCACAATTGATATAGTATCACTTACTGAAGCACATGCCCCACTTGAAGATACTGTCAATGTGTAAATAGTATTACCTGATGGCGTTACCGTTGGAGTTAATGAATTTGAAATAAAACCATCATCAGCCGACCATT
>Ga0207033_1095_pt1 | contig 19195 bp, 10 predicted proteins | sample Alteio_BWMinCont_35_FD_153262 | JGI IMG/M metagenome (GOLD analysis project Ga0207033, IMG submission 153262) | Enriched cells from forest soil in Barre Woods Harvard Forest LTER site, Petersham, Massachusetts, United States -... | ecosystem: Environmental > Terrestrial > Soil > Temperate forest >... | reverse complement strand
ACGGATAAGGAGCTGGAAGAGGTAGATGCCTTTGTGCGGAAGAATTCTTTGGAAAAGTTTGGCCCGGTGCGGACGGTGCGGCCGGAGCTGGTCTTTGAGATTGCTTTTGAGGGGATTGCGGCGTCGGCGCGGCATAAATCGGGTGTGGCGTTGCGGTTTCCGCGGATCAACCGATGGCGGAAGGATAAAACGCCGGCGGAGATCGACACGCTGGAGGGGTTGAAAAAGATGTTGGAGTTATACGGAAAATAGAGCGGTGGGGTAACCGGGATGGGGTGTAAATTTACGGTATGAAAAAAATGTTGGTGCTGGGGTTGCTGGGGATCGGGGCGTTGGCTTTTACGTGAGTGATATCTGTTGGTCCCGGGGCGGGTCGTGAGGAGCCGGTGGCGATACCGGCCAGTCCGCAGCGTGGCGGGGATGTGGCTGCGGGGTATCATTACCTGGTGACCGGCGATTATATCAAAAGCGGGATTCCTTACGATTACTTTCTGCTGGGCTTTGGCCGGACAAGTACCAACTTTCTGCACCGGGACAGTCCGAATGCGGTGATCAGCCATGAATATACGGCGGTGACGGCGCCGAATGGGGTGGAGGTCGTGGCGCCAAACTGCCTGGAATGTCATGCGCAGGTGTTCCAGGGCAAGCTTATCATCGGCCTTGGGAACAGTTTTGTCGACTTCAGCGACCGCAAGAAGCTGAATCCGCGGGGGGCGGCGATGGCGGAGGCGGTCCTGCAAAAGAGCGATCTTAAAAAATATACGGCGGCGGCCCCTTTTCTGACGGCGATGAAGACGATCAGCGGTCAGCTTTATACGGAAGTAAGGGGGGTGAATTCGGCGGACCGGCTGGCCGATCTGCTGGTGGCGCATCGTGATCCGCAGACGCTGCGGTGGAGCGCCGATCCGGTGATCGATGTGGCGGGGGCGGTGATCCCGACGGACACGCCGCCGTGGTGGTTGCTGAAGAAGAAGCATGCTATGTTTTACAATGGTTTTGGCCGGGGGGATTTCGGCCGGTTCCTGATGGCATCGAACCTGCTGACGGTGAGTGACAGTTCGGAAGCGCGGGAAGTGGATAGCCGGATCAACGATGTGCTGGCGTATATCTATTCGCTGGAGCCGCCAAAATACCCCTACCCTATCGACAAGCCGCTGGCGCGTCGCGGGGGGATAGTCTTTGTGGAGCATTGTTCAAAATGTCATGGTCACTATGGAGGCGGCGGTGAATATCCGAACCTGCTGATCCCGGAGTCGCTGATCGGGACGGATTCGCTGTTGTACAAAAGCAATTTCCAGAGCCCGCAGTTTATCGAATGGTTTAACAAAAGCTGGTTTGCGCAGGGGGATCATCCGGCAAGGCTGGAGCCTTTCGACGGTTATATTGCTCCCCCGCTGGACGGGATCTGGGTCACGGCGCCGTACCTGCATAACGGGTCCGTGCCTACGCTGGAGGCGTTGCTGGACAGCAGGAAGCGGCCGGTGTATTGGTCCAGGGATTTTAATAACCCTGCTTATGACTATGTGAAGATGGGTTGGAAATATACGGTAGAGGCGGGGCCGCGGGGAACGGCGGTCTATAATACGACGCTGCCCGGTTATGGCAATTACGGGCATCGGTTTGGAGACAGGCTTAGCGAGCCGGAGCGGAAGGCGGTCATCGAGTATTTGAAAACGTTATAAATTGAATGTAAAGGATACGATAGGATACGGGGTGATCCGGGAGTGGATGGAGGCACAGGGGCGTCAGCCTTTTGTCTTCCAGGAAGAAACGTGGCAGCATATCCTTGAGGGCGGGTCGGGGCTGGTGAATGCGCCCACGGGTTGCGGGAAAACATTTTCGGTGTTCCTGGGAGTGCTGATCGATTTTATCAACCGGCATCCGGACGACTACCGGACGCGGGGGGGTAATGGGCTGCAGCTGTTGTGGGTGTCGCCTTTGCGGGCGCTGGCGAAGGATATCGGCCGGGCGATGGAGGAGGTGATCGGCGGACTTGGGATGCGGTGGCAGATAGGTACGCGGAATGGGGACACGGAGATGAGCGAGCGGCAGCGGCAGAAGAGGCGGATGCCTGAAGTGCTGATCATTACGCCGGAGAGTCTTCATCTGTTGCTGGCGCAGAAGGGTTATGCGGAGGTGTTTGCGCCGTTGAAAGTCATTGCCGTCGATGAGTGGCATGAGTTGTTGGGCAGCAAGCGGGGGGTGCAGGTGGAACTGGCGCTGTCGCGGATCAGGGGGGTGAAGGGGGGAGGCTGTGCTATTATTGGGATAAGTGCTACGATTGGGAATTTGGAGCAGGCGAAGGAAGTTTTGGTGGCTTCGGTGGGGGACAAAGGTGGCGCCTCGGGTGAGGATCGGGGTGATGGCCGCGGTTTTATTGTGCGGGCGCGGATCGATAAGTCTATCGATGTGGAGTCTATTCTGCCGGATGAAATTGAAAAATATCCCTGGGCGGGGCATTTGGGGCTGAAGCTGATCGATAAGGTGATCCCGATACTGGAAACAAGTAAAACGACGCTGATCTTTATCAATACGCGGGGGATGAGCGAGACCTGGTATCAGTCTTTGCTGACGGTGAGTCCCGATCTGGCCGGCGCGATCGCCCTGCATCATGGTTCGATCGATATGGCCTTGCGCAATTGGGTGGAGGAAGCGCTGCATGATGGTAAGTTAAAGGCGGTGGTGTGTACAGCAAGCCTGGACCTGGGGGTGGATTTCCGGCCGGTGGAGACGGTGATCCAGGTGGGCAGTCCCAAGGGGGTGGCGCGGTTTCTGCAACGGGCGGGGCGCAGCGGTCACCAGCCGGGGGAGGTGAGTAAGATATGGTTTTTGCCGACGCATTCGCTGGAGCTGGTGGAGGCCGCCGCGTTAAAATCGGCCATGAAGGAGGGGTTGATCGAAAGCAGGGAGCCGATGCTGCTTTGTTATGATGTGCTGATCCAGTACCTGGGTACGCTGGCCATTTCGGAAGGGTTCCGGCCCGAGGTCATTTTTGAAGAATTGAAGTCCACCTATTGCTACAGGGAGATGACTTTGACCGAGTGGCGGGAGATCCTTCATTTTATTACGGCGGGCGGGGCGGCGTTGCAGCAATACGATGAATTCCGGAAGGTGGATGTGATGGATGATGGGCTTTATAAGATCAACAGCCGGCGGGTGGCGATGCGGCACCGGCTGCATATCGGAACGATCGTGAGCGATGCGATGCTGAAGGTGCGTTTTACGAGCGGGGGATATGTTGGGGTGATCGAGGAGTATTTTATTTCGCGGCTGGAGCCGGGGGATGTGTTTACGCTGGCGGGGAGAAACCTGGAATTTGTGATGATCAAGGATATGACGGCGCTGGTTCGCAAGTCGAATGCGAAGAAGTCGAGGGTGCCCAGCTGGAATGGCGGGAGGATGCCGTTGTCGGCCAATTTGGGGATGATGTTGCGGCGGAAGCTGGATGAGGCGTCGGAGGGGGTCGACGGGCAGCGGGCGGTGGCGGATATCGAGCTGCGGGTTTTGCAGCCCTTGTTCGAGTTGCAGGCGGCCTTGTCGTATATGCCGCGTGAAAACGAGCTGTTGATCGAGCAGATCGAGACCAGGGATGGCTTCCATTTATTCGTCTATCCTTTCGAGGGGCGGCTGGTGCATGAGGCGATGGCGGCGTTGCTGGCTTACCGGATCAGCCGGGTGACGCCCATCAGTTTTTCTTTTGCAATGAATGATTATGGCTTCGAGCTGTTGAGCGATCAGCCTATTCCGGTAGACGATACGAATGCCGCTGAGCTCTTCAGTCCGGAAGGGCTGACTGCGGATATCCAGCGCAGTGTCAATAGTGCGGAGATGGCCCGGCGCAAGTTCCGGGATATTGCGGTGATCGGGGGATTGATCTTCCAGGGTTACCCGGGGGAGCATACGAAGGCCAGGCATCTTCAGTCTTCGGCTTCGTTGCTGTTCAATGTATTCAGCGAATATGATCCGCATAACCTGCTGATCCGGCAGGCCTATACCGAGGTAATGGACCAGCAGATGGAGGAACGGCGGCTGCGGGATATGCTGGAGCGGATCGGTAAGGGCAGGATCGTATTGCGGTGGCCCGAAAAGCTGACGCCTTTTTCTTTTCCGCTGAAAGTGGACAGCATGCGGGAAGACCTGTCTTCAGAGAAGCTGGAGGACAGGGTCAGACGGATGCAGGCGCAGCTGCGATAGGGTGCCGGCTGCGGCGATGGCGAACGGTTATTTCAGATATTTCAGCTGGGTAGCGTAAAGGATGACAAAGACGATGGTGATGACAATGCCAAAGAGGCCGCCAAAGCTGGTCAGCATGGTTGTTCCGATAAACAGCACCAGGGCTATATAGGGAACCAGGTCGCCGATGATATAGATCGAGAACCCGGTCTTTTTGAGCTTGCGCATTTGTAGCGCACCGTAGAAGCAAAGCACACAACCGACAAGGGTCAGCAGCAAAATGGGGAGGCGGTTATCCAGTGTCCGGCGTGCGGTCCCTACCGGGTCGGGGCCCATCAAACTCTTTACGAAACCCGGCGCCTGGTCCAATTTATCCTGCGCCTGGACAATTCTGTCGTAGTTGGCGGCGGCGGTAAAATAGGTGTAGAAGGCACCGATGACTCCCAGGCCGTTGCCGATGTACGTGAGGATGGTCAGCACATTCAGCATGGAGGGTATTTTGCCGGAAGATTCTCCGAGCCAGTTTTCTGCGCTGGCTGGTTGGTTGGTGGTTGCCATTGGGGGTTGTTTTAGTGCTTCTAATGTAAGTACAATTTTTCAGGAATGGCGGCGAGGTGAACAAATATATTTAAATACATTTGCGCTTCGGGAATTCAATCTAAACTATGCAGCCGGCATTTCCATATCGAATCAGGGGTCAGCAACTGTGGCTATCTCCTCACCGTTGTCTTTTTTGGGAAGAAGAAAAATCGCTGATCTTGTCCGACCTGCATTTTGGCAAGACGGGGCATTTCCGTAAGGCGGGGATTGCGGTCCCGCCGGCGGTGTACCGGGAGGATCTGCTGCGCCTGCTGTCGCTGATCCAGTATTTTCAGCCAAGGCAGCTGTTGGTCGTGGGGGATTTATTTCATAGCCGGGAGAATAAGGAGCTCGATTTGTTCCGGCGGTGGCGGGATGACTTTCCGGATCTTGGCATCCGGCTGGTGCTTGGCAATCACGATATTTTGAGGGAGGACTGGTATGAGAGGGCGGGGATCGAGGTGAGCCGGGATCTGCTGCGAATGGGGGAGTTTGCTTTTATCCATGATATAGCGGCGTTGGAGGGTGGGGTTGCGGCGACGGCAGAGAGTGGGGTTGCCGGGGTCGGGCGGCCCTATTTTTTCTCGGGTCATCTTCATCCCGGGATCCGGATCCGGGGGACGGGCAAGCAGAGCTTGCAGTTCCCGTGTTTCTATTTCGGGGGGGAGTATGCGATATTGCCGGCTTTTGGCCGGTTTACGGGGACGGTGTCGATAGAGCCGGGGGCGGAGTCGAATGTGTTTGCCATTTTGCCGCCGGCCGGCGGTGTCAGCATTTTACAGATTCAATAAAAGAATGACGGGAGAAGTTGCTGCCACTCTCAAAGCCAGCGGCTATATAGCACGTTGAGTGATGCGGCCGGTAGGGTCAGTTCATCTTTTTCTTGAGCGTACTGACCTGTTCCTGCAGGTTGCTGACCAGGTTGGCGAGCTGGTTTACATCCCAGCGTGCCTGGGTGTTGGCCTTGCTGATGATCATCTGCGCTTTCCAGACTTCCAGTACATCTTCCGCATTGACGTTATAAGGCTGATATGCCGTATTGTCACTGACGAGGGTATACTTGTTTTTCGATTTGTTGTTTTTCATCACCCTTTTGTAAACGATGCCTTCATTACGGGAAACGACGACATAGGTCTGGTTGCTTTTGACCTCTTCGATGTCCTCCACTTTTTCGCCGACAATGACCGAGCCGCTGGTGGTGGGCAGCATAGAATCGCCGACGATCTCGAAGGCGCGGTAGTTGCCGGGGGCCAGCATGGGGAGGGTGAAGGTATTGAGCTCGTCGAGAAATTCCGGATCGGCGTACCCGGCCAGGTAGCCGGCAGCGGCTTTGACGGGGACCAGCTGGATCTCGTTGGAAGCGGCGGCCAGCTTTTGGGCCCTTCTTTTGCTGAGATAGCTGCCGCCCTTGGCATCGCTGAGTTCCTTGCGGAGCAATTCATCAAGGGTCAGCTTGAACATATCTGCTACCGTCTCGAGGACTTCCAGGCGGGGCTCGGCCCTTTCTTCTTCATAGGCCCCAAGGAGGGAGCGTTTGATACCCAATTTGGCGGCGAATTCTTCCTGGGTCCATCCCCGCAGCTTGCGGAGGTATTTGAGGTTTTGTCCGGCTATTGACATAAGCTAACATATTTAGCACTAAGATACTAACTTCTTTGTCACATGCAAAAATTTATTTTTGAGGCGGGCGAGGGCGAATTTTTGGGTGAGGAGGGTGTCTGTTTTTGGAAAAAAAGTTAATTGTGGCGAATTCGTCGTAATTAGAAAAATTGGCTGGAAGGGAGTGTAGAAGGCGAGGGGCGATGGGGTCGTTTTTGCGAGATGGCGGTGTTGTGCAGGCGTGGTGGCGGCAGAATGGCAGCGGGCGGCCGGATGACCGCTTTTTCGTACATTTGCCTCCCCTGTCAATTTGACTTTCCGGGAAGGGTAGCATCATATTTGACAGTGTATAACCAATAAAACCATAAAATCATTAATACTTAAGGAGTTATGCTTGGTATTTTATCCAAAATATTCGGAGGAAACAAGTCTGAAAAGGATATCAGGATCATCCAGCCTCTTGTAGGCGAGATCAATCAGCACTTTTCGGCTTATCAATCCCTGAGCAACGATCAGCTTCGTGCCAAAACGATCGAGTTTAAGGCGCGGATCCAGGATCATTTAAGCAAAATTGACACCCAGGTGTCGGAATTGAATGCCAGGGCGGAGGCGCTGCCGTTTAGCGATATCGGCGGCAAGGACGTTCTTTACCAGGAGATCGACGTGTTGAAGAAGGAGCGGGACGAGCAGATCGAGGAAGTGTTGGAAACGCTGTTACCGGAGGCTTTTGCGGTTATCAAGGAAACGGCCCGCCGGTTCAAGGAGAATGAGGAGCTCGTGTCGGCGGCCACGGAGCTGGACCGTAACCTCAGCATAAAAAAAGAGCATATCCGGATCGAAGGCGATCAGGCCATTTACCGGAATACCTGGATGGCGGCGGGCAGCCCGATCACCTGGAATATGCTGCACTATGACGTGCAGCTGATCGGCGGTACGGTACTCCATGAGGGGAAGATTGCGGAGATGGCAACGGGGGAAGGTAAGACGCTGGTGTCGACGCTGCCGGCCTATCTGAATGCGCTGGCGGGGGAAGGGGTGCATATCGTCACGGTGAATGATTACCTGGCGCGTCGCGACTCCGAGTGGAACGGTCCCATCTTCGAATGGCTGGGTCTGACCGTGGATTGTATCGACAAACATGAGCCGAACAGTGAAAGCCGAAGGAAGGCTTATCTGGCCGATATCACTTATGGCACCAATAATGAATTCGGCTTTGATTATCTCCGTGATAATATGGTGCATTCACCCGAAGAGATGGTGCAGCGTAAGCATCATTATGCGATGGTGGATGAGGTGGACAGCGTACTGATCGATGACGCCCGGACGCCGCTGATCATTTCGGGTCCGGTACCGAAAGGGGATGACCAGCAATATCATATTTTGAAGGGCCGGGTAGAAAAGCTGTTCGACGCGCAGCGGAGGGTGACCAACCAGTTCCTGATCGAAGCCAGGAAGAAGATCGCCGATGGCAATGACGATCCAAAGGACGGCGGTCTGGCGCTGATGCGGGCCTGGCGCGGCTTACCGAAGTCCGGTCCGTTGATCAAGTTCCTGAGCGAGCCCGGCATCAAGGTAAAGCTGCAGAAGTCGGAGAACTATTACCTCGCCGATCAGCAGAAAGAAATGTCAAAGGTCGATGCCGAGCTTTATTTTCATATCGACGAAAAAAACAACTCGGTCGACCTCACCGATAAGGGCATCCAGATGATCACGCGCGAGGGAGAGGATGCCGAATTTTTTATCCTGCCGGATATCGGCGTCAAATTAGCCGATATTGAAAAGAGTGCGCTCCCCACGGAAGAGAAGCTGCAAGGCAAGGAAGCGCTGCTGAACGAATATGCCGTCAAGGCCGACCGGATCCATACGGTGCAGCAATTGCTGAAGGCCTATACTTTATTTGACAAAGACATCGAATATGTTGTGCTGGACGGGCAGGTGAAGATCGTGGATGAGCAGACCGGCCGTATCCTGGATGGGCGCCGCTACAGCGATGGCCTGCACCAGGCGATCGAGGCCAAGGAAAACGTGAAGATCGAGGCGGCCACTCAAACCTATGCCACGGTAACCTTACAGAACTATTTCCGGATGTATCATAAGCTGGCGGGGATGACCGGTACGGCGGAAACGGAAGCGGCGGAGCTATGGGACATCTACAAGCTGGACGTTGTAACGATCCCCACGAATGTACCCGCGATCCGGAAAGACCACCAGGACCTGGTGTTCAAGACGAAGCGGGAGAAGTACAAGGCCGTCATCGAGGAGATCGAGAAGCTGCGCACTGCGGGAAGGCCTTCGCTGGTAGGAACGACTTCGGTGGAAGTGAGCGAATTGCTGAGCAAGATGTTACAGGTCAAAAAGATCCCGCACAATGTTTTGAATGCCAAACAGCATGCGCGTGAGGCACAGGTCGTGGCGGAAGCGGGGCTGGCGGGTGCGGTGACGATCGCTACGAATATGGCCGGCCGTGGTACGGATATCAAGCTTGGCCCGGGTGTAAAAGAAGCCGGCGGGCTGGCCATCATCGGTACCGAAAGACATGAAAGCCGGCGGGTGGACCGGCAGCTGCGCGGGCGTTCCGCCCGTCAGGGGGATCCCGGCACCACGCAGTTCTATGTATCGCTGGAGGACGATCTGATGCGGATGTTCGGGAGTGACCGTATCGCCTCGCTGATGGATAAGATGGGGTACAAGGAAGGGGAAGTGATCCAGCACAGCATGGTAACCAAGAGCATCGAGCGGGCGCAGAAAAAGGTGGAGGAAAATAACTTCGGGATCCGGAAGCGGCTGCTCGAATATGACGACGTGATGAACAAGCAGCGGAATGTCGTCTATAAAAAACGCAGTCACGCGTTGTTTGGGGAAAGATTAGCGCTGGACCTGGACAATGCTTTTTATATCGTGGCCGAGGGGGTGATCAATTCTTTCCGGGAGGGCGACGATTTTGAAGGCTTTAAGATGTCCACGATCGTCAATTTTGGCATCGACAGCAAGATTGAACAGGAAGAATTCCTGAAGGCCGATGTCAATCAGCTGGCCGAGAAACTTTACCAGGAGGCGGTACAGAATTACGAGCGTAAGCTGGATGAATTGCGCAAGCAGGCCATGCCGGTCTTTAGCAATATCCGGGCGACGCAGGGCAGTCATGTAGAGAATGTGGTGGTGCCTTTTACGGACGGGAAGAAGCGGATCAATGTGGTGACCAATCTGCAAAAAACGCTGAACAGCGAAGGGCGGGAGTTGATGAATGCGGTGGAAAGGCAGATCACGCTGGCCATCATCGACGAGGCCTGGAAGGAGCATCTGCGGGGGATGGACGATTTGAAGCAAAGCGTTCAGACGGCCTACCTGGAGCAGAAAGACCCGCTGGTGATCTATAAGGTGGAGGCCTTTGAATTATTCCGGCGGATGGACAGCGATGTCAACCGGGATATCATCAGCTTCCTCTGTCATGGCGGCATCCATTCCAGCAGTCATCAATCTTCGGGTATCCGGGAAGGCCGGGAGCAGAAGACGGATATGAGCAAGCTGCGGGTCCGTAAAGATGAGATGGCGGCGGCTGGTCCCGGTCCGGTGGCCGGCGCAGCGCCAAACGGGATACCACAAGAGGGCGGCGGCGACTATTATGAACCATCCGCACCGGTCAAGCAGGAGCCGATAAAAGTGGGGCCGAAGATCGGCCGGAACGATCCTTGTCCCTGTGGCAGCGGGAAGAAGTATAAGCAATGCCATGGGAAGGATGCGGCCGGTTGACATTAAAAATATTTTAATTCTGTTAATAAGACCCGGTTCATGGACCGGGTTTTTTATTTTTGAGGAAATACTGCTTATGAAAAAAATTTTACTTCCGATCCTTTTGTTGAGCCTTTTTGCCAGCCGCGCTTCCGGTCAGATCATTTATGGAACGCTAAAGTATTTTGCCTGTGCCGGGTCGAGTATCGGGATTCAAACGGGAAGCGGCAGTTCCAGCGGCTATTTCTGGCAACTTTCGACGGACAACGGGAACACCTGGAATACCATCACGGATAACGGTACCTATGCCGGCAGCAGTACCGGGCAATTAAGCATCTATAACGTCGCTGTCTTCATGACCGGCTGGCTTTACCGGTATGCGGCAACCAGCAATCCCACTATCTTTTCGCAGAGTGATACCCTGGATATCTTCGCGACAAATGCCAATACACCTGTATTTGTGAGCCCGGCGACCAGCGTCTGCCAGGGGCAGACGATCCCCTATATAATAACAGGAGACCTTAATGACAGTGCCCGCTGGTCTGTGGCCAATGCGACAACCCCCTCAAGCTATGGCGGCATCAATGACACGGTCAATATGGTCAATTTTCCTACCGTGGGCAGCGCCACGGTAACTGCCTACGCGTTCGACGGCTGCTATGTTTTAAAACAGGCAAGTGTCGGCGTCACAGTGAACCCTTTGCAATTCACGCCGGCGGGAACGGCGGGCGGCGGGGCGGATTGCGCCAGCTTCTATGTCTACCCCGGTGTGGCGACAACCTATTCCGACGGCACTTGCAGCCCGATAGCGGCGGTGACGCCTTCGGGGTCGAGCCCGGTCAGCGGCGCGGTTCAGAGCTGTGTGACGTTGGATGCGAGCGTGCCTTCTTATAACGGCATTCCCTATGTACCCCGTTATTACAATATAGAGCCGACTACAAATCCTACCACTTCCACGGCGACGATCACGCTGTATTTTACGCAGGCCGATTTTGACGCTTACAATGCTGCCAGGGGGAGCGCTCCGGCGTTGCCGACGGGTCCGTCGGATGCCACGGGCATCAGCAACCTGACGATTTCGCAATTTCATGGAACGGGTACGACGCCGGACACTTATGTCGGCGGGAGCGGGACCATTATCCCATCTTCGGTAACGTGGAATTCGACGGCCAGCCGTTGGGAGGTGACCTTTAGCGTGACGGGTTTCAGCGGCTTTTTTGTATCCGGCACCTCGATCATTCCGCTGCCGCTGACGTTGACCAGCTTTACGGGGGTGTCGACGCCGGCGGGCAATCAGCTGCATTGGGAAACGGCGATGGAAGAAAACACCGCTTATTTCGATGTGCAGCGGGAGGCGGTGGGGGATAGCGGCTTTCGGTCTATCGCCACGGTGGTGGCGGCGGATAATAGTAACCAGCCGCGGGATTATCAGTATCTGGATGGTAATGCGGATGGTGCGGGGGGCGGAGGTACTGCGGGGAGCGGAGGTGCTGCGGGGGGCGGAGGTAGCGGCTATTCCTATCGGTTGAAAATGGTCGATCTGGATGGTGCATTTACGTATAGCCGGATCGTTACGCTGCATTCGGCTGTCGATGGTTTTTCCATCCGCGTATCGCCGAATCCGTTTCACCAGCCGTTAGTGCTTGTGGTGAGTATGTCACAGGCGGGTAATGGTAATCTCTTTTTGACGGATGTCGCCGGCAATAAGATCCGGGAACAGGCGGTGTCGCTTCAGAAGGGTGAGACGAGTCTCGATCCGGCTATTTTGGCCGATCTACCGCAAGGGATCTATTTTTTGAGTGTCACGACCAACCAGGGTAAACAAACGATAAAGGTGATCAAAGAGTAAGGCAGGGTAACTGTTAATCATAAACGAATTCAGCGGCGGAGGGGAACTTTTTCTCTCCGCTTTTTAATGCCAGGACCTCCCCGGTGACGCATGCCGTTTCGAGATATAGTTGCTGGCCATTGGCGATCTGGTCGAATTCTTCCTGCGACAAGGAGATGTATACATCTTCCTTTCCGGGATAAAACAAGAGGTAATTGGAAAAGATCGGGTCCTGGTATTTCCGGGCGAAAAAACCGGTGCAGGACTTGTTACCGAGCCGCATTTCCCGGTAGAAGGGAAGGACCTTCCGCCGAAAATCCCGGAGGAAATAAAAAAGATACCATAGGTCCGGGCAAGTTTTAGCCACGCATTTGATAAGAGGCTTTGAAGGCAGGCCCGGTCCTCCCCTGTCAGGGGCAAATTTTCGTTGGCGTTGGTAGTAAGGGACATTGGATGAAATTTCGGCATTAAGATACGCAGGGATCTTTGCAAAAGCAACAGGAAGGAGTAAATTCGCCCATGTTTCGAGCTAAATTTTTATTGTCAACGTTTGCTGTCTTTCCTTTGCTTCTCCAGGCGCAGGAGGTGGGTCTGCGGCCGGCCGAGGTCCGGGAATTGAAAACCCGGTTGAGTTCCGCGACTGCGGATAGCAGTCTGATAAAACTATATTCGATGCAGCGGCAGCTGGCCGATCAGTCGCTGACGGAGGACCCCCACCCGATCGATACGATCCGGACCGAGGGTCTTTTGCAGGGTGATCCGAAAAAGACGGCTACGGCATTTGCGTTGAGGGATATGCGCAAGATATATGCGTTAGCGATGGTGTATCGGGTCAGCGGGGAGAGGAAGTATTTTTTGGCGCTGGTGCGGTATTTGACAGCCTGGGCGGATACGGATCATCCCCGGGGTGATCCTATCGACGATACCAACCTGGACCCGGTGATCGAAGCGTATGATATGGTGAAGGGAGATCTGTCACCGGCGGATGAGGCAGCGGCGAGGGGTTGGCTCAGGGCGACGGCGGAGATGGAGCTGGGGGCGGTCTTTAACCGGCCGAATCGGGCTACGGCGCATAACAACTGGCACTCGCACCGCCTGAAGATCGTCGGCGAGATTGCCTATGCTATCGGCGACACGGCGCTGGAAGGCTATGCGGTGCGGGGGTTGCAGGAGCAGGTGGCGACGAATCTCCTGGCCGATGGGTCGAGCAGCGATTTTGTCACGCGGGACGCGCTGCACTATCATGTCTATGACCTTGAGCCGCTTTTGAAGCTGGCGATCCTGTTGAAGCGGGCGATGGGGGTGGATTATTATTCCTGGCAGTCCCCGGCGGGCAGCTCCATAAAAAAATCGGTTGATTGGCTGCTCCCCTATCTCAACGGAGAAAAAACGCATGGAGAGTTTGTCAACAGCACCGTCGAGTTTGACCGGCGAAGGGCGCAGAATGGGGAGGCCGCTTATAAGGTGGGCACCCTGTTTGACCCGAAGAACGGGGTGGCGACGCTATTGCTGGCGGCGTATTTCGATCCGGGTTTGTTGCCGCTGGCTCGCTCGTTGAGCGGGACGGGGGATCGTTATCCGGGGTGGCAGGCGGTGGTGGATGAGTTATAGCTATTTTGATGCCGGGCAGTATTTTCCAATCCAGTCCAGCATGCGGGTATAAAAATCGATGCTGTGTTTCAGGTTGACAAAACCGTGGTTCTCGTGCGGGTAGAGCACCAATTTCGCCGGGACATCATAATAGCGAAGGGCGCGATATAGTTCCTCGGATTGGCCGATGGGGTCAACGTTATCATCTTCTCCCTGGATAATGAGTGTGGGCGTATGTGCATTTTTGATAAAGGTTATGGCAGAATGCTTTGCATAAGTCTCACTGTTCCCGTAAGGGGCACCCAAAAACCAGTGGTCGTAGGCGGCGCCGCCTTCGGTTCCGAATTCGCTGGCAAGGTTGAACAATCCGGCTCCGGACATGGCGGCCTTAAAGCGATTCGTTTGCGTAATCGCCCATTCGGACATATAACCGCCGTATGACCAGCCGACAATGGCCAGCCTGGCGCTATCGATATTTTTATTGGCAACCCCGTAGTCGATGCCGGCCATGATATCCTTAAAATCGGCACCGCCCCAATCGTTGCGGTTGGCCTCCAAAAACTTCCAGCCATAGCCGGTGGAGCCCCGGATATTGGGCATCATCACTGCGTATCCTTTCTGCAAAAACAATTGCGGCCATGCGCTGTAGTTATCTTCAAAGGCACCCGTTGGGCCGCCGTGGATAAATACGACCATCGGGAGTGGGGTTGTCGTTTGCCGGTTAGCGGGGGTGTACAACTGTGCTTCGATCGTTGTACCGTCAAAGCTTTTGTATTTTATTAATTCGGGCAAGCCGAGGGGAATTTTTTCAAACGCCTTATTAAAGTGCGTCAGCTGCAGGGCGGGATGTCCGGGGGTGTAGAGCCAAAGTTCTGCCGGTTTTGCGGAAGTCCCGCTTACAAAAACCACCTGGTGGCCGGGCTCTGCCTGGTGGCCGGGTTCTGCCTGGTGGCCGGGTTCTGCCTGGTGGTCCGGTCCTACGCTATAGGCCGATACATTTTGTTCAATTCCGAAGCCGGTTATGTCGCCGGAAGCTGAAATATGTTTTAGTGCCGAATGGAGTCCGTCCTGCACTATCGCCGCCATGGAACCGTCCGACAGAAAATGTATCGCATGTACGGGCCGGTCAAGCGACTTTGCGGTCAGATTTTTTGCGACGCCGGCGTCCAGGGATTGCAGGAAGAGGTCATGCGGGACCGGTCCGTCCACCCTGGGACCGGTGAAAGAAAAGGCTTTACCGTCGGGTGCGATTTCGATGCCGCCCCAGGCAAAATTTGCGGGTGAGGGGATGGGGGTCCAACTGCTATCCGCCATTTTGAATTTTACCAACTGATGTTGCGGGATTTCTTTTTCCGGGAGCGCTTCCGTTTCGAGGATCAGCGCATCACCGGCGGGCATCCATTTCAGGTTCGAGATCTTCCAGTTTTGTGAAAGAAGGCGGCGGGCCTGTTTTGTTGCGATATCGATATCGAACAATACCGAGGGCTGCTCATCGTTGTAGACGATCTCATCATATTTATCATCCCTTCTTTTCTTTTCCTCTTTGGAAATGGAATCTCTTTCGCTATAGACGATGTGCTTCCCGTCGGGGGACCATTCGAAGAGGGAAACACCGGTTTTTGAGCTGGTCAATGGCAAGGCTTCACCGCCGTCGTTTTCGAGGAGGTAGACCTGGTTTTCTCCGCCGCGGGCGGAAGTAAAGGCAAGTGTCTTGCCGGTGGGCGACCATTTGGGGTTCGATTCGGACTTTTCCGAATTAGTGTATTGCCTGACGGAGCTATCGTTCAGGTCAAGGAGCCAGATATGGCTTACGCGGAGTTTGTCGCCCGAGGCGGGTTTGCTGACGACAAATGCCACGCGCTGTCCATCGGGAGAAAAGGCCGGGCTGGAAAGGCCATAAACGGTCAATGCTTTTTCGATGGTCAGGGTGTCTGGTTGGGGGTCCCGGGCGGAGGGACTCCGGGCGATCGAGGTCTGGGCGGAAGCATTCCAACCCGCGATGAAGATGGCGATGCAGGCGAAGGGGAGTGGCAGTTTTTTCATGCTGGTAGTCGTGAGAACATGAAAATAGCTTTTTTCATCCAAATCTACAGCCCTTCTCCTGCAAAATCCAAAGCAGTTGATTATTAGTGGTAAAAGATCCGGGTTGAGTTTTTTCACTGTTCCTGTTTAAGACCCTGATCTATTGTTCTTTTTAAATATCCGATGGGATACTCCGCCAATAAACCACCAGGTAATCAGAAAAGCTCCCGTTTCCATTGTAAAACTGCCAAATTTGTAAAATAATTCGGCAATTACCCAGGCCAGCAAAAGGGACCCGCTCTCGTGAACCAAAAAAGATTTTAACCCGAGTTTGTTTAATAATGTGTACATATATCAGTGTTGTGTAGTTACAATGATGTAAGTGCTCCCTCCCGTGACGATATTGCCTTCACGTTGAAGCACGTCAAGCCGGTAGCGATCGCCCGGAACAGCACCCGCGGGAACTTCGATCGTGAAACCGGCCGTCAGCATCGCCCGTGCGGACAGGCGTACACCGTGAACTGCGGGCTTCCCGGACTTCGATTCTGCAACAAATATCTTTTTCCGGTCGAGTGAATCCATCCTTCGCCAATGCCGGTAGTGCCGGACATCCCTGGTGGGTATACCTTCTATCATTTTGCCAATTCGCATCAGTTCTTCTCCAAGCCGTTCGATCCAGCCGCCGATAGCGCGGTGGAATGGGTTTTCAAAAGATCCGTGGGAAATAACCCGGAAATCAATCAATGCCTGTTGTGTATTTTCGAAGCTTATCTCCTTTGGAAGCATCAATGCAAGACCGCCAGGGAACCGGGAACAGTCGAAGACCAGGTCTGCCACCGTCTCCTTTTCGAGTGCATTGTGAAAATCGACCAGTACCGTTTGAGGAGGATAATGAAAAGTTCCCCGTTGTTCCGTTCCAGGCGAAGGCGGCACTGCGACAAGATGCAGGTTGCGCTGCGCTACATGCTTATCGCTCATAACGAGTTGATCGACCACTGTATTCACCGAAGTTATCTGGTCGCCTGCCGCAGTCACAAAAGCACAAAGGCAAACATGGGTATGGGTGGAAGGCAATGCGAGCGTACTGAAGTCCATATCATATTCAACTACCTGCGGCGTTCTCACATCCAGGTCCTTCACCAGGGTACGGAAAGGTGTCACAGGGTCTACAAAACTCCAGCTGCTTCCTGACAGCCAGGACGGACTCGTATCAGCCCCATTTATATGAGACGCATAGCCCGCAGGTAATGCCGGTAACCCGGCTGAAGCATCCGCCACTAAAAGCAGAACAAGGACCTGAGCGCTCGGCACTGCATTCAGGCTGCGGTTATGCACCTCCACAAAGATCCGATCGGTTCCGCTTTGGTCCGCGGTTTCAATTTTTGTTGAAGGGTCCACCACGTCACCGATGTTGACCGCAAAATCATCGTAGTTCACCGGAGAGCTCAAAGCCGGTAAACCGGAAAGAGAGCTTCGCCGGACTTTGATATCGGCGCTCATCCAATGATAAAGTAAATTACCGACATTGGTGGGATCGAGGCCACCTTCCACCCAGGGGCTACGAGTGCCATTAACGCGACCGGTGTCGTTGTAGTTGGCGCGCATATATACATCAGGATCGAGGCCGGTAGCCGCGGATAGATCGTATTCCCAGACGCTGCGGCCATGGGTTGCCGCCCTAAGCAGCCGGGAAGGGTTATGAATTGCCAAATCAATGATCGCCGCTTCCGGCAGACCCTGAGAAAAAAGTGTCCAAGCCCATGTAGTTCCGGACTTTACACCTTTAAAACAGCCTACATCCGTGCCCACATATACGTTGGAAGGATTTGCCGGATCGACTGTAACTGCATTTGCCGGTACATCAACAACGCTGACAGGCATGGCTATATTCCAGGATGTGCCATCATAATAATAGGTGTGTGCAACTCCGCCGCCGCCCAGCGTTACATAAAAACTGCCGATACCGGCATTATCTACTGCCAAGGCGGTGAAATAGTGAGGGGGTAACCCTGTTGTGGGAATCGCGGTACTCGCCCACGCAGCTCCCGACTTATCCAGCCGCCAGATACCCGAATCGGTTGCTACAAAGATCCGGGTAGCTGAAGCGAATGTAATGGCGGTGACAGGAGTACCGTCGAGTACGTCTTGTCCGGCATTTGGCGTGGCCGGAGTGTATGGGTTCGAATTGGATGGCAATGTAACCCAAGTCGTCCCCCAATCAGCCGTCAGCCATAGACGGTTGGTGCCGAATGCAGCCAGGGTTGAAGATCCGTTGGCTATTGCGGCCAGGGGTGCGACAAAGCCAGTGGTGTCGGACTCTGTAGCGGCTGCATTGCTTTGTGCAGGAGTCGCCGCGGTCACCGGCGGAAATTGTAAGCCCGACCAGCTTGCTCCTCCATCGGTGGTGATATCGAGATAGGCACGAACATACTGGCGCATCACCCGGTAGGCACTATTGGGATCATAGACCACTCCACCACCATCGCCACCCGCTGTTTCCCGACTGGCCTGCTCGCCAAAAATGCGCGGAGTGCCGTTGTCCTGGGCGCCGGCAAATACAACCGCATCCGTATCAGCCCGCTGTGCCAGATAGGAGAATTCAGTTATGGCAAGACCGATATTCTGTGCGTGAAAGGTGCCTGCTGCACCGCTGGCTTTCGAATTAAACATACCGCCATCGCTGCCTACCCACACATTAGTGGGATCATGGGCAGTGCCGGCGGCGTTCATTCCAAAAGCAATAGAGTGAACATCGCTATGAACGTTTGCTCCTACCCAGGTCGGGTCGTTATAGGGAGCTGAGGTATTCGCGGCGTTAAAGGGAAAGACATAGCTGCCGGGGCTGCCGGTTATTTTCCCCATATAGACGGCATAGGCGTCGCCTCCAACAAATATTGTATCCGGGTCGGTGGGGTCGACGGCAATAGCGATATCATACCATCCCTGGCCGCCACCGGGGTCCGCAAAGAGGACAGCGGGTGGTAACCCTGTTACAGTGGAGAAAGAGGTTCCACTCAGTCTGTTGATCGTGCCATCCGAACAAAGGGCATAAACAACAGCGGGATTGCTTTCGCCTGCGGCCAAGGCAATGCGACCGGTGCCCGTAAAGCCGCTTAGCGCTGTCCAGGTGACACCGTCCGGGCTGCTATACACCTTATCTCCGTAAAAAGCGGCGTAATAGGTCATTGCCGCACCTGTTCCGGCCGCGATAAGCGCTGAAACCGCCCCGTAAGAATTGCTGAAAGCCGGGCTGGTTACCTGGTTCCAGGTTGTCATACTGCCGCTTGCAGGACGTTGGAACAACCCTTGGGTTGTAGCTGCAAAGACATGCGTAGGAGTGACATCGTTTGGATCAATGACAATATTGTAAATGCCCGCGTCGGCAAGATTGCTTGCTTCAAGCGTCCATGTTCCGCCGGAGAGATGACGAATGCCTATCCCGAAATAGGAATCGTAGCTGGAGTTCGGCTCGCCTGTCCCAACAAAAACATCATCACCGCTACCACCTCCAAAGCTCACGGCGATTGCGCCTATAGCCAACGAGTCTGCCTCTGCAGACCCACCAAACACCGTGGGTGAGGTGTTGTAGTCATCAAGCGGAGACCATGTTGCACCACCATCCAACGACAACCAGACTCCGCCGTTTGCCGCTCCTGCGTAAACACGACTTCCGGA
>Ga0207033_1047_pt2 | contig 19243 bp, 6 predicted proteins | sample Alteio_BWMinCont_35_FD_153262 | JGI IMG/M metagenome (GOLD analysis project Ga0207033, IMG submission 153262) | Enriched cells from forest soil in Barre Woods Harvard Forest LTER site, Petersham, Massachusetts, United States -... | ecosystem: Environmental > Terrestrial > Soil > Temperate forest >... | reverse complement strand
AGGGCTTGTTATTTACTAACAATGCTAGCCGTGTCACTATAACGGGTAATAAATATGCTATCCCTTTATTGTATGATGATACGGGAAGATTATTTATAAGAGTAAGACCGGCACAAACAAAAGTAAATGGTCAACGGATAGAAGGAGACTGGTCGCTAACGGTTGCAGATACTACACATGATATGTTTATCTTTTCTGGTCATGAACCTAGCCTCAACTGGCAGGCCAGTACCAGTTATGCGGAAGAAGGTAAACGAAAAACAGTGATCCAGTATTTTGACGGGTCATTGCGTTCACGCCAGACCGTTACTAAAGATAATTCTACGGCTACAGATACAAGTTCTGGTACAACAATAGTTGCAGAAACATTTTACGATTATCAGGGTTTACAATAGAAGGCGTTGTAATAGAAGGCAATGGCATAACACTGCTGCATTGAAAAACATAATCCCTTATGGCTGTTATATCATTTTTCAGGAACAGTAGTTTTGTATAATCCCAGCTAACTCCTGTTGCAGGTGTAATGCTAATTATTTTTACATCCACTTTATACGCCCCGGTAAAAGAAAAATAACTTAGTATTTTATTTTTTGCTGTGTCGGCTATTTTATAACATACTCTTAAATTTTGTGTATCGGTTATAGTATTACCTGCTGAATCATAACGGGTAACAGCCAATGCCACCGTAACATCAAAATCAGATTGAATTATGGAAGAACCTAATTCATCTATACCCAATGATACAACGTCCTGTATTTTATAAGTATGAGCTATTGTTTTAGCAATCGTGGTATCATAGAAATTCTGATCCATCGTAGTGATCTCCTTGCCTACCGCAAAACTATCAACAGAACCTCGTAAACACGAAGTATTTGTTGGATCCTCTGATGCAAATGACTGCAAAGAAGCCAGCAGCATACATAAAATGCTTGAAAATAATATGAGCCTTTTTCGATAGTTACGCATAAACAAATGATGTTTAATATTTTTTCTTTTCATCCGGTACCAATGGATAATAAATAATTAATTATTTACTTTTTTCTTTTTGTATTGTACACTTTATAATCACTATACTTAGCTATAGGCTTATACACTTTGTCATCAAAAACTATATAATTCTTTTCATCAAAATTTTTTGCATCAATTTTATGCAATGAATAATTACTGAATTCTATCGTGAGTTTTTTTCTTCTTTTTTCGTGTAACAAACGTTGTCTTGTTGAATCCGCCATTAAAGGATCATTCAGGTTTCTATCTGTTATTCCTATAAATGAGTAATCGAGTTTTTGAATAAAATCCGAATGATTATCATAAATAATATCGTACTTAAGAAACTGCGCCAAACTATCAACCCCGGTAAATGAAATAGTGGTACTTTTTGATTTTGAAGAAACAGTGATAGCATAGTGTTTCTCTTGTGTTTTAAACAAGCTATCCATTTGTTGACGCATTGGTATAGAACCTTCCATAGCGCTGGATTGTGGATCTCCTATTATTATCATTTTTTTAGTAGTATATAACCCAATCAAAATGGAATCGTTTTGCATAAAGCTTATATCACCTAATTGATACAAAGTTTTTTTATCCTGAACTTTATAAGAACCTTTTAATTCATTATGCGTAAAATCACCATTTAGTGTATCACTATCATATAAATAAGTAACATCAAATGATAAATATTTAAGATGATCGTATGATTTATATATTTCAGACAGATCAGCTTTTGCAACATCTATTTGCGCCATGGTAGACAATGGATCACCAATAGCTATAATGCCGATGAAAAGTGTTAATATGATTATTTTTATTTGATTCATTTAATTTTATTGTTCTATTTTATAGTTAGATCATTGATATCAATTTGCTATTAAAATAATGGTTTAAAAAGTATAGGTTTTCGTTTGGAACAATCATCATCACAATTGGTCGTTGGTACAATTATTATATTACTTTCTTCATTGTTATTATTACTGCAGCTTATGGTAAATGAGGATGTCCTTTCAGGCACTAAAGTTGCATTAGTGACTGAGTCTGCCGATATCGTTGAATCTGTTGCTAAAGAATCCGGTCGTATGGGATTTATTAGTGAATCCGGTACTGATGCTATAACATAATAACTACCGGCAGGTAATCCACAAAATTGATAATGGCCAGGAGTATGAGATATATCAAAAGTTGTAATAGTTGTTCCTTTTAATGTATTGGTCATTGAATCGTATATAGAAATAGCCAAATTATTAATACCGGGTTCCTGAGAATCTTGTATCCCGTTTTGTATTGAATCTATCCAAACTGTACCTTCTACACACTGGCAAGCCGGCTTAACTATTGTTATACCAATATTGGGAGATTCTCCAGCTTTGAGTTGATGTCCTGTGCCATCTAAAATCGTAGCAGTAACAGCGAAGCTATTATAAGCAACACTACTATCTGCAATACCCGCTGGCAATATGGTAGAATATGTATATACATTAGTGTTTCCGGGATTTAAAACAGTTGATCCATAATCAATTAAGAATGAATGCATCGTTTGAATATCAGTACTATTTATCAAATGGATAAAATTGCCCGATTCACAATTACCCGTATCATTCGTTAAATTTAATATGCTTCCCCTAACAGGACTTATACTAGGACTATATGTAATGGTCACTCCCGAAGGTTGGTTAAGAGGCGTTATTAACGATACGAATGCCGTACTGTTTCTAGGTATGGTACAATCTTTTACAAGATGATCCCCAACAGAAGGCAAAATGTCTATAAGTTTAATACTACCTAACGGAATATTACCGTCATTTTTTAATGTAATCCGATAGTACACTTTTGTTCCTGCCAAAGCCGTAGTATCCTGCACCCAATTTATGCTGTCGGTACTTACTTCTTTTACAGGGGTTAAAGTAGCTGCTATTTGACAAAGCGAAACAGCACTATAATAGCTATTATAAGGACTTCCCGAATAAGCTCCTGCAATATTTGAATTCGATGTGCTATCTAAAACATAAGCTGTATCTATTTCTTCCCCATTATTAGCATATATTGTAGCAGCTGTTACTAACGCTTTAAAAGAAATAGTAAAAATGGGAGAAGCGTCCCGACTGCAATTATTATTTATTGTCGGAAGCTCCCATATTAAATTATTTGATGTGGTATTTTGAGGAAAATCAGCAGCAATAGTTTGGGTAGTACTAGAATCAACTATTCCGCAAGAAGGACAAAAACAAGTAATGGCATAAAAAGAAGAAGAAGGATTATAATATGATTTACAAACTGCACTATTAGGAACATATTGAAATCCTTGTGGTAGCAAATTTTGTATCCTTCCTTTATTCAAAGGACCATAACCAATATTCTGAATATTCATATTATACTCGACAGTATCACCAGTACAATAGGTAGTTTTTCGATCACAAACAACATTGCCAATTTGTACAACAGGGGAATTAATCGGTGCTCCTATATTTATAGTATAGGATGCTGTATCGTTGGAACCCGTAAACCTATATGGAAAAATTATCTGTTTATTAACTGTAGATGTAACCATTGATGGCCATTCTACTGGCAATACTGCAAAATCATTGTATCCAAGCGGTAATATTTTGGAACTGCTAATATTGGTTGCAATTTTATAGTCGCCTATAAATGAGTTAACTGCGGTACAGCCCGGTTGCAGTAATGCAGCTAATGAAACGATATTGTTAGCGGGTGCATTACTGATATTATAAGAGAAGTTGAAATTATAAGTTGAATCCGTATCCGCACAATAATAATGACCGGAAAGTATTACGGTATCGCCTGCCGTAATATCAGGAATTTCAATGTATTGTATTTGCACCTGGCGTGGTACAGAATCTACCTCCATACTAGCATTTTGTACCAGACTGGAACAACTTGCAGCACAAGAGATATCATTATATACACTAGAACTTATTTGATCATCACACCCAATTACAGGGGGAGATACATATCCCAGACTACCTACTATAGAGGCCTTCACCGTTTGAATAGTAATATTAATAGCTGCCGACGGATTAGTATATATTGACTGATCACAGACTTTTGTGCCTGCTATAATTGGAGTAATATTAATTGGACGATTAAACAAGCTTGGATCAAAAATTACATAGAAATATCTATAGTAAGTGTTACCATTAAAAAGTGTATCCCCATTTGAACCAGGATTAATATCGTATTGATATACTGAAGAATCTGCACCCAAAGACGTAGAAGTCAATGCAGTGCCGGTAGTAACATCTATAACCTTTATTGTTCCATTATTCGGCACATTAAATTTCAGGTTCATTACACCATTTACCAAATTTAACTGGCCTGCACTTTGAATTTCCATTTGTGCCAATTCAAGTGTATCATTACAATTATCGCATTGCGCCAGAGTATCAAAAGGAGCTACATAAGAAAGCACCGATCCACCATTAGCATATGCCGGTATTGCAGCAATAAGGCTATTATTATTATTGGTATTTGCATTATATAAGTAATAGTATGACACTAACTGCCAGTCTGTTAAAGTACTAATCAGTGAATAGGCTGTTATCGGTGCTGCAGTAAACGATAATGAACTATCTGCTGAAACTGTAGGTGCAAATGTTGCACTTAAAGCGTTACAATTGTTACCGCCATTACTTGATGGAAATTCTACTTCAAAACTAATTGTACTTGTTCCACTGATATTTCCGATAGAGAAAATTACACAAGGAGAATTTGTAATTGAATCTGTCCCCAAAACACCTCCTTTATTAGGAATATAGTTTACTGTAGAAGGAATATCACATATGAGCTTTACATTGTTAGCGGTACCACTATAATTAATAAAAACTTGAAAAGGTGTACCTGGTGCATAACTGGATGTAAAAGGATACACAAAATCCGTTACCGCTGTTTGTGTCTGTCCTATACTCTTTCCTGCAAAAGAGAATACTACCATGATTATTAAAAATATTTTCCGTTTCATCTATATTAATTTTCTTAAAATATTATTGATACTACTGCACTTTTTGTAAAGCACTTCTGGTTTCTGTAATTGTTTGTATACCTTTTATTGTTTCTTTTTTAACTCTCGTTAGCGTACCATCATCATCATACTCATAGAAGCTTGCATAGTTATTTTCATCCAGCTCTGCCATTAAGCGTAGGTTGGAAGCATTATATACAAAGCTCTTCATGTTAGCATTATATGGATGCATACGTATATCATCAAAATATACAGGAGCCGTACCGGATAAATTATTAAGCTTAACATTAATACTTGTTGCGCTATCAGGGATATTTATTACCCCTTCATATCGTTGCCATCCCTCTATAATATTACCTGATGGTTTTAAAACATAACTGTCTGTTGCGCCCGTAAATGTTACACTAATAGTATTATTTCTGTATGCCGAGCATTTACAATCAGAAGTGCCTTCTTTAACCCATGCTCCGATAAGCATTTTTTTACCTCGTAACAAAGAGAAGGTATCAGTAAGGGCTCTTCCTCTAACCTGTACTGTATCAAGCTGTGTACAAAGTGTTGTATCATATGTAACAGATTGAGGAAAGCTAGGACTACCAGGATTTGTAATCTGTGATGTTGAGTATAACTGATCTTGAGGAATTGGTGTGAAAGGAGTACAAGCACTTGGCTTCCACTCAAAATCTATCATATGATCACCCTGATAATTTCCATAATCAATAGTTAGTTTATAAAATTGTCCTTTTAATAAGTTTACAGAAACAGGATCACTGTATTGCCCCCAGGTATTACACTTAAGCTCATCCGCTAAGACAATATCTGTACCATTAACCGTAATGATTGCTTTAAATCCGTCATCTGCCTTCCCCTTGAAAAAATAATTACCCGAAACCAAAGGTTGTACATACCCGTCATATTCTGCTGCAAAACGATCTGCACTGATTTTACCAGGAACTGGTATTTGATTTGTCTTAGTAACGTAATAAGGCACTACCCCATCAAGCATGACAGGCGTTGTATCTTTACCAAAATAATTATGAGGAGGCACTAGTAACGATGAATCAGTTATATCATTTGGATGATTGCTATAGATTGTAGTATTGCAATTATCTATTTGGTGCCTCCAGTCATCACGATGTGCCCCGGGATAATAGCTTCCCATTAACCCAATACCCTTACTAACTACAATAGTATCTACAACATAATTGGAATCTATTTTTACTCTAAGTCCATAAGAACTGTCTAAAGAAGATTGATTTACTACAGTAGCTGCAAATCCTAGTGATTGCCCCGGAGCTATTTTTAAACTATACTGACCCGTGTGTTGTTGTTCAGTAACGATATTATTTGAGATATCACCGAAATTAACATGGCGCCTTGGCTGACAGCTTGCACAGTTTGACGTTTGATAACCATAATCTTCAAACCCATCAAACATTGTTTCTCTGTCGGTACCATTATTGGTAACAGCAACAGGTAATTGGTCATTGTATCCATACAATCCTGAATTATAGCGTCCCAAAGGATCTTTGTTTTCTATTTCATATCCTTTGCGATTATACTGGGTTATAGTACTGTTCCACACCCATAAGTTGCTGGCACTGTAATTACGTTGTAAATAGTTTTTACAAAAATTCCAGAATCCTTTATAGCCAAGAATTGTTCCTGCTATTCTTGTATCAACAGGTACATTAGGATCTATCTCCTTTCTGCTACCATAATAAGCATACGTGCTATCCACGCGCCAATCCCCTAATACTCCCGATACATAAGGATTCATAGCCTTATTGGAAAATACCGAACGACACGTTGTCGGTTCTGCCATATAACTCGAACAATACCCGGTAGTATCATTTACAACAGAATCAAGTTTTCCTGCTATACAAGGAAAATAAGAAAACTCGATTGCCGGTTTCTTGTATAGACAATTTGTTTGCTGGTCTATCCAACACTTAATATTTTGTTCGCCAAAAACAGAACTTCGCTGAAGCATCTGAAACGATAAAGCCGAAGCTGTAGGAAGTCCTTCATTACGTTCTATCATCAGCTCCTGCAATAAATTTTTAACGCCTATAGAATCTCCTGTTGCAGTCCATGTACTATCAGGTGGAGTGCCCGATAAAGCATACACACTATTTGAATGATCATCCATATCTATGAAAGCCTGTTGCCAATCTCCAAAATCATTATAATCATACCAAGGACCACGCATTAACTGAACTATAGAAGTATTTCCTAAAGAAGATGAATCATCTCTAAAACTCACCCATCCTCCATTTATTCCTGCGGACTGGTGAACAATTGTATCTACACCATATCCTTCCTCCGGATGATAGGCACTTCCATGGCAGGAATAGAAATTATCATCATGTGCCGTAGCATAAAATGTAACAGGAGAATTTGCCAGGCAAGAGGTATCAAGATTAAGCTTTAAAAAAGAATCAAGTCCATCGAAACGAATCCATGCTTTTCTAGTCACATATACCCCTCCGGTACTATCTATAATTGAAGAACTATGGGTGGCATAGTTGTTTGGCGTAAATATATATGAGCTGATTGAGTCATTAGAGGCGTTAGCAATAACTATATTATTACGATAAAGACTATCATTATACGCTGTATCTGACACATTCGGATAATAATTAGGTAGATCATTCTTTGTAATTGTCAGTATCTGATGAGCCGTATCCTGGAAAAAAACACGACTTACCGTAGTAACTTTTTTTACTGAAGTATCTACTCTATAAAGAAGATCATCGACCCTCCAATCATCTTTATAAGTGGCTGCTGTAGTATGTAATATTGCTGTAGTATCATTAAATACTAATTTACCTGTGGCACTGTCTATCGGATTATTCATGGAAGTGATACTACCCACTGTTTGGTCAAGCATATTACGATGCCCGCTTCGTATGATATGAATCTTTACCTGATCTGCCGTGTAGGGCTGTCCGGATCTATCGATAAATACAAAATGAGGTTGACTACCCGCATTTTTAGCAGTATTCACTACCCATATTTTCTCTGCATTATTTTTAACCAGGTAAGGATCACCGCAAGTAAATTCATCACATGGCTCTAGCTTGATAGGCCCATTACTTGTGGCACTTGTTACGTATATTTCGTCTCCGCTTTCGAATATAGTTGTATCTATAGGCGTTGCTAACAAGCCTTTTCTGAAAGTAAGATTATCAATCGTTACATCTATATTTTTGTACGCTGGCCCCATACCACTATATGCCCAATGAGCCGGATAAGTAAAATTATAGACCGGACGTTCATGCTCATTATTAGTTCTGGTTAATAAAACATCACCTGTTTCTGCATCATAGACCAGATTTTTTGTACTTACAATACTTCCTTTATCAACTACTACCGTGCTATCCAATATTCCATAATGATTGACAATTTTAGTAATAGCTGAGGATCTGTATGTATTTTCATCCACATAAAATGGCGATAGCGGATTGAAAAGCGGTATGGGAAATATACCGATAAAAAAGAAATCGAGATTCGTACTAATGTTAGCTGTGTAAGTGTGAGATTGATGTTGCCGGAAATCTGACATAACTTCAACATCCCGTCCAATAATCCCATTTGGATTTACAACACCGTCCGGACCATTTATAACATTAAATTTATCGTTGAATCCAAAAGTAGTAGGCGTTTGTTGAACAGTATTATAAAAATTTGTTGTCTTGCTAATAAAATCACTAGCAACAGTATCCAGTGAAGAATAGGTTGCCTGAGATTTTTCTTTACCATTCATATCATTTAATTCAACCTTAAATCCTTGCGACAGATTTATTCTTTCCAATAAATCGAAATCCAATATTTTCATAATGGGAGTTGGCTGAAACTCCTGTGTTGCACTAGGAAGAGAAGTAAAAGATGACTGCGTAGGAAAATCCTTGGTTGTATAATACTCTGTGACTGTTGTTCCCGGAGCATTTCTTACAGTATCACGATGAATAGAATTTACTGTTACCCTACTATACCCAACGGACGGCCCTGGATAAAACATTTCACCCATTGGTAACTCAACGGACGCATAATTAAAAGGCCCTCCTTTTTGCTTGTTTAAATCAGTTATTATTTCTCTGTAAGGATTTTCCTCATCTCCAATAGAAGGCTCCCATGCTGCTACACCACTACTAACGGTTGTGGGTATGTTATTAATTAAAGCTGTCGTAGTATAACCATATTCCTGCCCATACGTAGCGTCATACTGCCCCGTCATCTTATTCCAGCTATCATTTATTACTACTTTTTTTACCCTAAGACCTCCTCCCAATTTTGTTTCACTAGGGTTACTAAGCCTTACAAAAGACCTGTCTGTTTCTACCTGCTTACATTTATTGTTATCTATAAAATTATTGAACTCCCCATTTATCAATTCTGAAAACGTAGCAAAGCTTCCTGCCAATGCAGAAAATATAGCCGTAAAACTACCACTATTGCTAGTATATCCGGGGAAAGCTTCGCTCGGTAAAGAACTGCTCATAAACTGAAGTGCATATTGTACCATTGGTGTATGGCCGGATGACATGGTTTGTACTTTAACATATGCTTCATTATTAGTACCCGGTATTATACCATAACTACTAATATCTGCATACATCGGTATTAATTCAAAACCACCCGGGGATCCATCTTCATTAGCAGGCATATCAACTGCCAGTTTCATAAATAACTGATTAACATCTGTGAAATATCTATCCTGCAACTCTTTTTGAATTCCTACTGGTGTTGTTGCAGTAATAGGAACAGGCAGTTTTATATAGATGTAACTATTTTCTAGCAGCCCGATTCCATATGCGGGATCCTGAGAATAATCGTAAATGTTTTGACTATTTAATTGCGTAGAATTTTGAGGATCAAACCTATAACCGAAGCCTAATATCTGTGTCATTGATGCCGCCCTTCTGTTTTGAACATACGCATAATCATCAGATTCATAAGTAATACCTATTTTACCTCCGGAAGGAATTGTAATACTATCCATTGTCCAAGCCGCCGCATATTTATCTGCTTTTGTTTTATCCTGAATAGTGTAAGGATAATCTGCATTGCTCAAACCACCGGGATTATTGTTTAATGTGCTGGCAGGATTTTTAGGATTAGCATCATTACAGTAAGCAGGTTTATAAGTACCCCAACGATCATTATCCGTATAGTTATAGTTAGGATTGTTATTCGTAGGATAATGGAAAGTGTATTTGTTTTTTATTTGCTTTTCGTTACCGTTATAAGTAAAATAAATACTCACCAAAGTTAGTTTGCCATTTTTACCAGCACCAACAGCAGTTCCATTATTTGTTGATTGACCTGTAGGATCAGGACATAAACTATTATTATAAACAAAGTATACTGTTTTAATAGGTTTTGCCGCAATGCCAGTTTTTGCAGCCTTTAATAGATCCCCTTTAGAGAATAAGGATATCTTAGATAATTGCTGATTCCCTGTACTTCCTACCCCTCCAGCCTGACCAACAACAGCTCTTCCATCTGCACGTGTAGGATTTACATAAAATCTTGCCACCATATTCTTAGATTCAATGGAATATAAATACCACTGTTCTCTCTCTCCATATATGTAGTGAGCTTTATCATCATTATTTTCTGTCTTTAAACCAGGATTGTAACTGGCTCCGTTTGTAGGAGTACGCCATTTAAAATTAGCATCGGATTTACTATAGTTAAATTTAACCGCATCTCCCAAATCATCGTCTGTGATACCATCGCCTGTTACATCTACATAATTCGGAGAGACTAATGCTGTCAATAAATAAGAAACGGCATATGGTGGCATCTGCTCTTTTTCATAATAATTATCCAATCCATTCCCATTATCCTGTGAATCATCATTTGAAGTATAAGGAACCTGGCATGTATCGGGATTGCTTGCCTGAGGAATAGCCATCGTCACATCTACCTGCTCTGTATTATAAACAGGTATACCGTACACATATTTCTTACCATCTTTCTGCAATACGTTTATTTCGGAAATGTGATTAGGTTTACGATATCCTCCCAGCCTGTTAATAATATTTATATCAGGATTAGAATAAGACATTCCACTGTTAGTACCACATTGGCCAAAGATTACTTTAGTAGTATCAGGGTTATAAGAATAAATTACGGTATCAAGCGCTACATGGGTTGCCTCGTCGGCCGTAAGACAACTAATGACTTGTGTTCTTTTATCTCTTTTCTTTATAAGGTTTTGTGCAACCTGGATCGTATCAATGGCTGAATTATTATTAGGATCTATTCTTTCCAGTGCAGGCAATAGCGTTGATTGTCCTAAAGTTCCAGATCGCAAACTTACACGTACCAAATCTTCTCCTCCTATCGCATTCTGATAAGCTGTATCAGGAATTGCCTTCTCTCCCGGATTTTTAAAATATACAGACTGATTAATTGCTGTTGAATCTTTAAACGCAAAGCTTTGTTCCGCATTATTATTATCATCCCATGCACCTACAGTTGTTGGCGTGTATACATAATTTATGTTGCCTCCTACATGCACACCTGCTGCAACACCAATTTCAATTCCTAATGATGCAGAATTATCATACGTTGAAACGTAGGGATCATGCACATAACCCAAATCTCCTCTATATGCTTTAAAGGCTCCTCCTGTTCCTTCACCTGAAATATTAAATACATCATAAGTATACGTAGGCATACCTATATTAGTAGAGTTTTTTGTATAGGCCGCATCCTGTATGCGGTTAAAATCCAACATTGCCTGTGCATTTTGGTTGCCTTTTTGTAGATACATCATGCCATAGGCGGGAGCATATTTTACCTGATCTTCAGAAGCTATATATGTTTTATTATAGAAGCCGCCTAAACTAAGATTAGGATGTAGAGAATAAGCCTCCAAGCCTAATGTGACATTAGCGCTAAAACTTAGATGAGTTAAAGGCATTGTAATCGTTGGTGTTACTGTTGGAAAAGCAAATGAAAAGCCGCCGGCTACTCCTGCTGACACTCCTTTAGAAGTTTGATCTTCGAGATTAGTACTTTTCCCTTTTTTAGTATCTGCACTGACAGAAACATGCATATCTTCGAGTCCTTGCCTAGAGTTATAATCTACGCTAGCGGTTGCTCCTGCACCACATGTTTTATCTGAAGCACTAAGTCCTACCGAAGGTGTAACAGTAGCACCATCTCTAGAACTTAGATTAAGATTAACTCCGATATTTATTCCCGCAGTTTTCGAATCTCCTGCATGACCAGATAAATCCATAGCTGTTGAAACACCAAAGTCCACAGCCGGTCCCAGCCTGTTATTAAATGACATTCCAGTACTAACACCCAAACTCAGCGGAAGCCCAGCTAATTCAATACCTACCCCGGTATTTACTCCCCATGTTTCATCAGGTTTTATACTTTGTGTTTTCGTTATTGTATCTGTTCCATCAAAATCATCAGGTACACCCCTCATCGTACGATTAATAACTCCCGGATTTATGTTCCAACCCAGCCCAACCCAACTGGCTTCCTGATCCATAGTGATACCACTATTATAAAATAAATTAACAGGGTAACCCCCTACATCCAATAATGGTATATTATAAGAAAAATCGCCAGTAAATAAATTCACCATATTATCTGTGCTTACAGACTGGAAACTTGACATCTCTGGTTGAGAGGGACCACCGATCATTAATTTGGCTGGGCTTTTTAACGTAGCTAAAAAAGAAGCGTGGTGTTTTTCCTGAGGAGCTGATTCGTTGTCAACTAATGGATACGCATTATTATTAAGTCTATCAGGTACATTTAAAATGGATGTAATATGTCGTTCCCTGAAATAATGATGGCCATGAAATTCATGGCTATTATCAATAGATGAATATTCTCCATAGTTAATATTATAGCCAAAATTATTAGCTCTCAAGGGAGCCAAAAAAGAAATAAAGAATAATGAAAAACAGCTAAGCGCTATTTCTTTTTGGTATTTTAATGACAATTTATATAACATAAATCCTGTGTTGAATTAGTTTGGTTAGACTATATCTATTTTTTATAATTTTTTACAACAAAGTGAATAAACCATTTTTCATTTTTATCATCAACTATCTGAGCCAGATATACACCTCCATCTTTAGTGGTCATTATCTTGTTTAGATCGTATTGAATGTAATTTTGTCCCTGTGTTGCGGCAATAGTAAATTCAACAGGAGCGCTACTATTGCTTGTTGTTAAATCTGTTACATCAACCTTTAATATTTTACTCGTTGATTTATTATTATAAACAATTTTCAATACTCCGTTTGGCGCAACTCCCCGATCTGAACTTGAAGTCGTTAACTGAATAAAGGGCGTGGTAGCTACAATATCCACGGGCTGTTTATCCTGGTCTATTTTAAATGTCCATACGTCAGTTTTTGCAGCATAATTTGCTCCATTCCTTGCAATTACTTGCCAGGCATATGTTTTAGCCGTATCTAATTTTATATCACTACTTGGATAATTATCTACTGTCTGTAAAATACTGGTTCTTGAATATGTCGGTAAATTATATTCAATGGCTTCTGCAGGAGATTGTCCTGGCAACACTTCTGTTACAATAATGTCATAACTCAGGTTACTAAACATATTAACGGGTGCGGGCGGCATCCAGCTAAACTGTGGGTAAGATGTTTGGAGACTAGATTTATCCGCAGGAGTATTTAATAAGGGTGGGCTTAGCGGTTCTATATTAATGTTATAACAATCGCTACCAATGACACCACTTTCCCCTTCATGATTAAATGTAGCCACTTGATAACAGATAGTATATGCTCCCATAGGTAAAAACGTCTTCGAATATTCGGGTACGTTGTAATTATATTGAACAGGTTGTGCATCTTTAACCGTCATTACTTTCACACCTTTACCAAGTGTTATATTCCCTGTACTTGCAGATAATACTACTTGTCCGGTTGAAGCATCCTGTAAACTCATGTTAATATATGCGTTCAATATATTTCCTGAGTTATTCATAATTACCAGGTTCCATAACTGATCCTTTTGTACCGGACCTGCCGGAGGCAATTCCGCATTGATAATTACCTGTGCTTGCAGCAAGAATGGCAATAACCCAAGGCTCAATAATATTAATCTTTTTATCATCGTAAAATATTTATAACAATCACGTACAGAATATTAATGTTTTATTTTTTTGATGTTTTTGACCTTCTTCTTTAATAATTTATTTTCTTTAGAAAGAGCATCAACTTTCTTATTTAGATCTATAACGTACAATGTCAATTCCTCTACCTTCTTAAGTAACATTGCTTGATTTTCACCTATATCAACTCCGGCATTTTTAACCTCTTCGGCAGAAGGAACGCCAGGAAGATGTTTATTTTGTTGTATATACTTTTCTACGTTAGCTAAAGGGAGTAGTTCATAATCTTTATCAAAAACAAAATCGGACCAAGTAAGCTGATCTATTTTTACTTTACGTGTGCGAATGCCCGTTTCTACAAAAAGTTTATATGTTGGATCCGAAATACCAGTGGTGCCAATACCAACACTTGTCCCGTTGTCAAATATTTGGCTATTTCCAATACTATTAGTACTTGTGATCTTAGCCACATAATTTACAGTTCCACTTAAAGATGGTTTATTGTTAAATGTGTTCCAATCAGACGAACTTAATGCGCCCCTATTAGTAGCATCAGCAGTAGGTAAATTAAACGTGTGTGTTGTACCACTTGTAGTAATTGTGAAATCACTGCCGGTTGTACCTGTAACAAATGTTTGATTTAAAGAACTTGAATTAATAGCAGTTCTGAGACTTGCTGCCGTATCATTTAAACTCACGTATGTAGCATAAGCAGTTAAGCTATCTGATTTTCTCAAATACTTAAGCGATAAAGCTGCTGTATCAACAGTTAGTGTACCCGTTGTCGTTATTGCACTACCAGTTAATCCATACCCGGGAGTAACATTTGTTACTGTTCCTGATCCTCTACTATTGAAATTAGTCCAATCTGATGCCGATAACAATCCTCTTTTACTTGCTGATGCAGTAGGAATAGAAAATGTATGAGTCGTTCCACTGGAAGTAATAGCGAAATTGCTACCACTAGAATCTATTGTGAAAGTTTGACTGGTACCTGTAAGGCCATTTAAAGAAGATATTCCCCCTGTTCCAACACTAATAATTAATACCTGAGTTCCAGTACCTGTACTATTAGTTGCTTTAAGCGTATCTGTAAAGGTTCCTGTTGCCGTTGGCGTTCCACTAATTACACCTGTTGATGTGTTTACACTTAGTCCTGCTGGCAAATTGGTTACAGCATAACTAGTTGGAGCATTCGATGCTGAAATAGTATAGCTAAATGCCGTACCAACCGTTGCACCAATTGTAGCAGGAACTGATACTACCGGAGGATTTACACATAATGTGATTGTTCCAAAAAGAGATGGAGAGGTATAATCATATGGACTTGTACTATTCCATCCTACCGTTGCCTCACGAGCACCTGAATTATTTTGCTGATCATTTAAGTTTATGTCAAATCCTACAGCTTGACCAACGGCAGTTGAACTCTGGCCTATTGTACTCCATGGAATGGATACTTCCAATGTGTACCCTCCTGTTGAAGTAGGAATAGCATATGTTATTCCGGTTGTTCCATTTGTGGTTCCGGATATATTTGCAGTAGTCGTTGGTTCATTCCAGTTAAAACGATATTGGTGATCGGTTGAACTAAACCCTCCCGTTGACTTACTATTATTTCCTGAAATAAATACCTCTACACCATCCTGATCATATATGTTTGTTCCAACATTACTAAGATTTGCATCCTTTACTTGTACAAGAATATACAAATTAGTTGCATTGTATAAAGCCTGCCATGTTGAACCTGTTTGTATTGTTCCGCTGATTGTTTGAGATATTGCATTTGATGGAGCTTGGGACCATACGGCATCTACAGCACCATCAATTACAGGAGCAGTAGATGTGTAAACCGCTACAGCTCCTGTACAAGATGTAATTGATGTTATACCTGAAAAAGAAATTGCAAGAGGCTGCATATTTCTAGGTCCGCCAGATACGGAAGAGCTTTTTAATGTCTTAGAAAAAGAACTAGGAGCTGATAATATTGCAGCAATAAATAAAATGCAATACAAATGGATATTAATTATTCTATTTATTTTCCTTTTCATAAACAAGGTATTTACGGCTATACTCATATTATATTTTTTACAATTTTTAAGCATCTAATTATTATTAATCCTGAACTTCTTATTTGTTATTTATTTAAATTTCCATATCAATGAATGCTGTTGTAATGCTCCTATTACAACACTAACTGTTGCAGTAGTTGAATTTGCATCAGTTACAAATACAATATAATTGCCAGGCACTAATCCCACAATAGTTGATTTTAATGGTGAAGGCATTGGAGCCCCTCCATTAAAAGTATAAGTAAACGTATAAGGAAATTTTCCTCCATTTGCTTTAACTGTTATGGTTCCATCATCCCCGTTACAAGTAGCATTGGTACTGCCAACAGTAACAAGTGTTAGCGGCCCCTGAGGACCTATATTGACACTATCATTGTCATATTCATACGTACAAGAATCTATTATTTGAAGCGTATAACTACTTGCTATCCCTGCAGGCACTGTAAGTATAGCATTATTAAGAGATTTACCACTTTTAATAATCGGAACTCCTCCTCCCGAAGGCGTGTAAATCACCGTGTAAATACAGCTATCAGTTGAACCAGACGTTCCTGTTCCAGGAGGATTTGGATCCCCACCTGGCGGATTTGGATTTCCTGGCGGATTTGTAGGCGGAGGAGGAGTGCCTATATTACTGCATGTATAGCGATTACCTCCACTTATTTTTATTTGTATTGTTGTATCACTAAGAAGAGTATCTGTAATACTCAATTTAGGTTGCACATAAAAAGTACCTATTACACTTTGCAATGTAGATGAATCTATTACCTGTAAAGTATATTTTGATGCAATACTTGATGGTAAACGTATTGAATCTATTGACGATATTGAATTATAAGTAACTGAGTTACCATTAACAGGAGTATATGTAATCGTATAAGGTCCTGTATTGCCATTTGTTATTATAACTCTTATTGTAGTATCAGTAAGAACACAGCTGGTAATCCTTAATGGAACATGGAATGTATCCGTAACAATTGCCATTGTACAAGAATCCAATACGGTTATAGTATGTACAGGTGCGATACCTCCAGGTAAATGGAATGTATCTATCAAAGATTTACTCGTAATTGTTTCAGGCGCTCCACCACTATTTAATGGTGTATATGTAACACGATAGGTACAATTACTATCGCCTGCTGGTGGATGAATTATTACTATCGGACCGGAAGAATCAATGCCGGGACCGTTAGGATAAGTGCCCTCTGTAATTGTTGGTGGAACATGGAATGTATCCGTGACAATTACCATTGTACAAGAATCCAATACGGTTACAGTATGTAAAGATGCTATGCCGCCGGATAAATGAAAGGTATCTATTAACGATTTACTCGTAATTGTTTCAGGGACTCCATTGCCAATTAATGGTGTATATGTAACACTATAGGTACAATTACTATCGCCTGCTGGTGGATGAATTATTACTATCGGACCGGGAGGATTAGGCCCCGGACCACTAGGATTAGGGCCCTCTGTAATTGTTGGTGGAACATGGAATGTATCCGTGACAATTACCATTGTACAAGAATCCAATACGGTTACAGTATGTAAAGATGCTATGCCGCCGGATAAATGAAAGGTATCTATTAACGATTTACTCGTAATTGTTTCAGGGACTCCATTGCCAATTAATGGTGTATATGTAACACTATAGGTACAATTACTATCGCCTGCTGGTGGATGAATTATTACTATCGGACCGGGAGGATTAGGCCCCGGACCACTAGGATTAGGGCCCTCTGTAATCGTTGGTGGAACATGGAACGTATCCGTGACAATTACCATTGTACAAGAATCCAGTACGGTTACAGTATGTAAAGATGCTATGCCGCCGGATAAATGAAAAGTATCTATTAACGATTTACTCGTAATTGTTTCAGGGACTCCATTGCCAATTAATGGTGTGTATGTAACACTATAGGTACAATTACTATCGCCTGCTGGTGGATGAATTATTACTATTGGACCGGGAGGATTAGGCCCCGGACCACTAGGATTAGGGCCCTCTGTAATTGTTGGTGGAACATGGAACGTATCCGTGACAATTACCATTGTACAAGAATCCAGTACGGTTACAGTATGTAAAGATGCTATGCCGCCGGATAAATGAAAAGTATCTATTAACGATTTACTCGTAATTGTTTCAGGGACTCCATTACCAATTAATGGTGTATATGTAACACGATAGGTGCAATTACTATCTCCTATAGATGGGTGTATTATCACTATCGGACCCGGAGGATTAGGCCCCGGACCACTAGGATTAGGCCCCTCTGTAATCGTTGGTGGTGCAGGATTACAATCGACCAAAGGTGTTATCCCAAATAATTGTGGATCATTATAGTCTTGTGTACTACTGTTGTTCCATTGCAATTGTGCATTGCGCTTACCTATATTATTTGCGTTATCATCCACATTTATATCGAAACCCAATGTATCTGGACGACTCGCAGAACCAGTTGTGTAGGTCGACCACGGGATACGGATCTCCATATTATATCCTCCAGTCGCATTTTGTACTGAATATATTATGTTCGATGTATCTGTTCCTGCAGGATCATTTGGACCTTTACGGATTACTTTAGCACCACCTAAATAATAACTGAATAAATATTGAAAATCATTAGTACCATTATATGTCAGCGTACGACTATTGTTCCCGTCTAAAAATACTTCTACTGCATCAAAATTAAATACACTATCTGTTCCTTCATATGGTCTTAACGTGCTATCCTTTACTTGAACCAATAAATATAAATAGTTATTATCCCACATACCTTTCCATTGTGCCCCGAAACCTGGTTGTAAGGTACCTACCGTTGTGTGCATTATGTTATTTGGTGATACTTTCGACCATGTTGTATCTATGCTTCCGTCTATTGCAATGGCGGCAGGTGAATTTAGTTTTACGATCTGGCCAGGACCACAGGTAATTACCGGTGGAGTTGGAAGTACCACAGGTGTACAATCTATCATTGGCACTGCCGCAAATAATTGCGGATCTGTATAATCCTGTGTACTGCTGTTGTTCCACTGTATCTGCTCATCACGCTTACCTGCATTATGAGAGTTGTCATC
>Ga0207033_1091_pt1 | contig 19669 bp, 15 predicted proteins | sample Alteio_BWMinCont_35_FD_153262 | JGI IMG/M metagenome (GOLD analysis project Ga0207033, IMG submission 153262) | Enriched cells from forest soil in Barre Woods Harvard Forest LTER site, Petersham, Massachusetts, United States -... | ecosystem: Environmental > Terrestrial > Soil > Temperate forest >... | reverse complement strand
ACGATATCCCGATATTCGTCCGCGCGCGCTTCCGCGAGTTGTTTCTGAATTTCATCCAGCTTTTTCAAGACTTCCGAGCGTTCGGCTTCCAGGTTCCGAGCGTCCATCTCTAGCGAACCTGCGTCGGCTCTCGATAATCTCGCGGCAATCGAACCCACCGCGCTTTCCAGCTGTTTGCGGCTATCGAGGTCGCTCTCGAGCAGGCTCACACACAGCGGGCGCAACTCCGCAACGATGTGATGCCGCACCATGCGCAATGCCTTTGTCGTGTGGCTCGTAACCAGAACACTCTTTCCCTGAGCCAGCAAGTGCCCTATCAAATTGCCGATGGTGTGCGTTTTTCCAGTGCCCGGCGGGCCTTGCACCAGAACTCCTCCGTGCTGCTCGAGTTGTTTCGCAATCCGTACCTGTTCTGGATTGGCCGGCTTGCTCAGCAGAACCTCCGCCGCCAATTCAGCCAGGTGACTTGTGGGCAATTCCTTTTCACTCCCGATGAGCATCGGGGATTCTTCGCCAACGATGTTTAAGAGAGACCAAGGAAGATCTTCGCGCGTCCGGAGGTCTGCCAGGATGCCTTCAATGGCCGCAGCGAATCCCAAAGTGCGGGCGCGCAAAAATAGGACCGGCTCGCGGCCGATCGAAGGGTCAGTCTGCTCTTCAGCAGGCGCCTTGTCCTCGACGAACTCTCCGCGGGGAGACAGCTGTATGACTAGGCGCTTGAGAAATCCGGAAGTCGAGCCATTGGCTAGAGGATCGAAGCCTTCTTGCTCCAACTCTTCGCGGCATCGGCCCATGGCCCGTCCATCCACATCGGCCATGGATTGAAAGAGGGCTGAATAAAGTTCGACAGGGTGATCGGCTTCTGAGATCGTGAACTCCGGTACGGCGGCATCGAAGTGGAGTTGCAGGCGCTGAAGGAGAATCGGATGGTAGATGTCTCCTTCCGCGCGGCGCCAACTCAGGATGCCGTCTCCCAGAATGAGTTCGACGCGTTCAGCCTCACGGTCGATGCGCCCGTACAGCGCGTACAAAGTCTCGAAGAGTTTCATGGCCGCTCGGGCGGGCTTTTCACTTTTTGCCCACTCATCGCGCAAAAGCTTCCAGCGCAGCAGAGCCGTGGATCTTCGCTTGTCGTCATCGAAGTTCACTACGCGAGGGTTGCCTGCTGCATCCGATTCATTCCGGGATGGGTTAATAAGGACTTCCTCAGAAGGATCGTCCCATCCGGCCTTAAGCCAAATGGTGGCCTCTTCGGGTGGCTCGGGAGGACGACAGAGAACAGGTCGCTGGACCTTGAGAAGGAATCTTTCGTTGCCGTCATCAGCGGACTGTGGTGTCCCGGCCTGGCCATTCGCTGACGGGGATCTGCCCGCACCTCGCTTGATACAGGGATGGTCGGGCAAGCCATGCAACCAGAGACTCCAGAGCTGCTCACGAATCTGTCGCTTGGCAGGATTGCGGTGTTGATTCAGCGCTTCCAGATAACGGAAGACGCGCGTGAGTTTGTCGCGGGCAACACGAAGTTTGTCGGAATCCATGTCTAAACGCCTTTTCAGGTACCGGCAGAGAGTCTGGGCAGGCTGGTGGAGTCTTCAGAATATCAGTGTCCCATTGTGAATCTCAACGCCCTAAGTAGATAGAACACAAAACCTACCATCTTAGTTGCTTCGCGCTTGGAGTGGCGAGCCCTAGTCTCCTAAAACCCCGCCTTGGCCGCTAAGCATTCTCGATGAACTAACTTGGCTCGGCAGGTGCAACGGAAGCGCGTGGGGTCTTGCGCCAGCGGTAGAAGAATGGAATGCCGGAGAGAATAACCAGCAGGCCGAGGGAAGACCGCACAGGGCGGACCACCCACAAGTTCACGGTAAGAGCGATAGCGGCGATCAAAAAAATGAGCGGCGTCAGCGGGTAGCCCCAGGCGTGGTAGGGGCGGGAGAGTTTGGGCTCTATTTTGCGCAGTCGAAGGAGGGCCATCGCTGTTAGCGCGAAGAAAATCCAGACGGCAAAGACGAACAGAGAATAGAGTTCTTCGTACGTTCCGCTGAGTGCGAGCAGCGCCGCGATCGAACCGAGGAAGACCAGCGAGCCGCTGGGAGTGCGAAACGAAGGATGAATGCGGTTGGCGAACTGGAAGAAGACGCCGTCACGGGCCATGGCGTAGGGGATGCGTGCACCGGTCAGGACGACCACGTGGAGCGCTCCGAGCGCAGAGATGGCCATGGCGATCGTCAGCCAGGCTGCGCCGCCAGAGCCGGCGAACGTCTGTAGAACGTCCGAGGCGACGTGCTGCGATTGCGCCAGAGCCGCGAATGGCAGAATGCGGAAATACACAACGTTCGCGAGCAGGTATAGACCGCCTACCGTCAGCAATCCCAGGATGACGGCTCGCGGAATGTTTTTTTCAGGGTGCAGAATTTCTTCGCCTACGTCGCCGAGGTCGTTGAAGCCGTTGTAGGCCCACATGGCGGGGACCAGAGCGGTGAGCACGGCGCCGATCGTTCCCAAGTTTAAAGGGGCCAAACCGTGACCTGTGACTATGGGCGCAGCCGCGATCGCGTGTTGCTTTCCGAACAGGAAGCCCGTGACGACAATCGACAAGATCGTGCCGATCTTCAGGGATGTCAGCAGTATCTGGATGGCTCCGCCGAGGCGCACGCTCAAATAATTGACCGCCGTCACGGCCATCACCACGAGCGCCGCAAGTGGCTGGGCGGCTGTGAACGTGAACTCGTATGGCCCGATATGGCTGGTGAACAAGGGAGTGGCAACGATGGGGAACAGGAATCCGAGGAAACGCAGGAATCCGGCTGCCAGCGTCGCCATGGCCACCGGGCGCTCGAGAAAGGAACTCATCCAGCCGAAAAGAAATCCCCAGAGAGGACCGAGTCCGCGATTGAGATAAACGTAGGGGCCGCCGGCTTTGGGGAACGCGGCGCCCAGTTCGGCATAACAGAAGGCGCCGAAGAGAACGATGACTCCGCCGATGAGCCAGGCGGCAAAGACCAGAGTGGCGGAGCCGACGGCGCGGGCCATGTCGCTGGTGACTAGAAAAATGCCCGTGCCGATGGTGTCGCCTATGACGATCGCGACCGCCGACCACACCCCAAGGCCACGAATCAACTCTGATGACGGAGAACGTCCGGCGGAGTCAGGACCCTGTGGGTTCATGGAAGTTCGGAGAGCCTACTATCGGAGGTGGGGGTGGTCAACAGGGCTCTGGCCTGATCAAGGATACAACTCTCCCCGGGAGGTTCTGAAATGAAAGGCGTCTTGTCGATGCCGTTTCTGTGGTTGGCATTTGCGCGCTATCATCGAGGCCACTATGGCTACGCAGAAATCCATGATCAGTAAATTTGCCTGGGACCCGCGTTATGGAGTGTCCGGCATTGAAGACGTGTTGACTCCCGCGCTGGTGGTCTATCCCGAAATCATTGCTTCCAACATACAGCGGACCGTGGAGTTGTTGGGCGGCGCTGCGCATCGCTGGCGCGTGCACATCAAGACCGCCAAGCTGGGCTACACCGTGCGAATGATGGTCGAGCTCGGCATCCGCAATTTTAAATGCGCGACCACGCTGGAACTCCTGGTAGCCTGCCAGTGCGGCGCGGCGGATGCGCTCCTTGCATATCCATCCATCGGTGCGAATGCGCGGCGGGTGCGCGAAATCGCAGAGCAGTTTCCGGAGGTGCGCGTTTCCGTTTTGGCGGAGAACGAAGAGCAAGTGCGGGAATGGCGGGGTAGCCGCGTGGGAGTCTTTCTGGATATAAATCCAGGCATGAACCGGACTGGAATCGAAGAGAGCCACGGAGGAGAAGTTGTTAGCCTGGTGCGCGCGATTGGAACTGGCGGCCTGGAATTTCGCGGTATGCATTATTACGACGGCCAACATCGGGCGCCGGACGAGCGCGAACGGACTGCGGCCGCGCATGAGGGTTACGATCGCTTGCTGGCAGTGGTGAAACAGATCGAACGCATCGGTGTGCGCGTGCCGGAAGTGGTTACGGCGGGAACGCCGACATTGCCTTGCTCGCTTTCCTATGAAGGATTTCGTTCGGCAGGATTCATCCACAGGGTTTCACCGGGTACGGTGGTTTATTCCGATGCTTCAAGCCTGGCGCAGCTGCCCAAAGAGTACGGGTATCGGCCGGCGGTCTTGGTGTTGACCCGCGTGGTCAGCCATCCTCGCGCGGGAGTTGTCACCTGCGATGCGGGGCACAAGGCCGTTTCCGCGGATGCCGGTGTCCCGACATGCGTTGTGGTGGGTCATCCCGAGCTGACGCCGCTTTCACCGAGCGAAGAGCATCTGCCGCTGGAGGTGGAGGGTGCTGCGGCCGGTCCACAAGTTGGCGAGGCACTTTATCTTTTGCCGCGGCACGTTTGTCCCACGGTCAACAACTTCGATGATGCCCTGCTCGTGCGGAATGGCGAAATTGAGTCAGTGGAAAAAGTGTCAGCGCGCGGGCGCGAGACACCGTTACTTCGATCGAGCGAAAAAGCCGTTTCGGCGGTCGATCGTGGCGGAAATGACTAGGGTAACCATAACCGCCTCCTTCTCGGTTTTTCATGAGTGTCCCCCAGGGTCTGCGGCCCAAGGAACTTGCTGAAAGCCGTCAGTGCAAAATGGCCCCATTAGAACGCTAACCCCCTTGTTTTTAGTCCACCCGTGGCGACCACAGGTTTTTCGACTCTGGCACTTGGCTGACTGTGATTTTAGGGCCATCCGAGCTGGTCTCACCGTAGGTTATGGATGCTGCGTCAACCAGAAAGCTCCGGACATGGAACAGCTCAAGTTCAACGTGCCAAACCTGCCGCTGTTTGATCAGGGCCGGGACCGATGCCTCACCCGACCCAAGTTTTCCTCAAGACCACGGATTCCGCGTGGTATGCTCACCCCATTCCCGTTAGAATTAACGCGGCCCTTTGTTGCCCTCATGAAGAAGATCATCGTCGCCGTTGGCAGCACACGCAAGCCAAAGCTCAGAGCTGTAATGAAAGCTCTGGACGCCTTTGCGCCAAAACTCGTTCCGGATGGCGACTTCGAAGTGGTAGGCGTGGACGTCGAGAGTGGGGTGAGCCCCACTCCCACTTCTTGTGAAGAGCTGATGCGTGGGGCACGGCAGCGTGTCGAAGCGCTCGTGCAGATGGCTCGCGAAACTCGCAAGACGTGGCGCTATTTTGTCGGCTTGGAAGGCGGTCTCGAGGTTTTGCAGGATGACAGAAGTCGCCGCGTCTTCCTGGAAAGCTGGGCGTACGTAAGCGACGGTATTCTAGGCTTCTACGGACGTTCCGGAGGTATCGAGCTACCTGACGAGCTGGCCCACGAAGTTCTGGAGCGCGGCTTCGACCTGTCGGAAGCCGTCGATCGATATGCAGGCGCGGTCGGCATTCGAGACGGGCAGGGCGCCTGGGGCGTGCTCTCCGGAGATTTGATCCAGCGGGACGAATCCTTTCGAGTTGCGGTCATCACGGCGTTCGCGCCGCTCTATAATGCGAAGATGTACGGCAGAGCAGTGCGCGCCGCGGTTTAAAAGTTGTATGAGGGAGATCAGGAGAGACGAGCGTGGACATTGTCAAAGGCAACATGGGCTGGATCGAAGTCGTGGTCGGCCCGATGTTTTCCGGTAAGAGTGAAGAGCTGATCCGCCGGTTGCGTCGCGCCGAAATTGCAAGGCAACGCGTACAGATTTTCAAGCCCGCGATTGACGAACGCTACGCCGCCAACGAGATCGTTTCGCATTCTGGCCTGGGCATCTCTTCGGATAACGTCACCAAGGCCTCTGAAATCATGGAGCGGCTTTCCCCGCGGACCGAAGTGATTGGCATCGACGAGGCGCAATTTCTAGGCGAAGAGATCGTTGACGTTTGCACTAAGCTCGCCAATCTGGGAAAGCGCGTCATCGTCGCCGGACTTGACACGGACTACCGCGGCCGCCCGTTCGAGCCTATGCCTCGGCTTCTCGCCATTGCCGAAGAGATCACCAAACTGCTTGCTATTTGCATGAGGTGCGGCAATCCTGCCGTGCACACGCAAAGGCTCGTGGAAAGCGAAGAGCTTATCGTAGTGGGTGCCGGTGGAATGTATGAGGCGCGGTGCCGCCGTTGTTTCGAGCCAAACCCGGCGCTTGCTCAGGAGAAGAAAGATTCCGGTCCGCAGCTCATGGTTCGCAACCGCGTTACTGGCAGCGCAGGCAAGTAAAGGCTTGCTCGCGGTGTCAGCTGGTCCTTATATAACGGACATCTCTTGTTGAGCTTCCAGGTCGATTCTTGCCAAACTGGCTCGACTGACGGCACACCAAATTCCACATAGTGGACACTCATGATTATCGAATCCAAGGCACCGACGCGCGTTGATTTCGCGGGAAGCACCCTCGACATTTGGCCGCTCTACCTGTTTCATCCCGGCTCGGTCACATTGAATGCGGCAATTTCGCGCTATGCCTCCTGCGTGATTCGAACGCATGCACCCTGGGATGAGCGCATCAAGCTCGTCTCCCGTGACATCAAGCGTGAAGAGAGCTTCGCGTCGTTTGCTGCGCTCGTGAAAACCAAGCGCTACAAGCTGCCGCTCCTCGCGGAAATCGTAAAGTTTTTCCAGCCGCAGGGTGGCTTCACGCTCACAACGGATTCGGAAGCTCCCAACGGCGCGGGCATCGGCGGCTCGAGCGCCATGGCGGTAGCCATCTGCGCGGCGCTGGACCGGTATACCGGAGCAGGGAAGAGCAAGGTCGATTGGATCCACATCAGTCGCGACGCGGAGGCCATTGTCATCAACGTTCCCACCGGCACCCAGGATCACTACCCGCCGGCGTTTGGCGGTGCTGCTGCGATCGAGCTCCCGCCAGGAGGCGAGCACCGCGTCGAGCTGCGCGTCAATCTCGATGAACTGGAACGCCGCATCGTCGTCTGTTACACGGGCAAGCCGCGCCAGCACGGCATCAACAATTGGGAAGTGTTTAAGGCCCAGATCGGCGGCAAACGCGCCGTGCAGAATAGCCTCGAGCGAATCTCGGAAGTCGCCCAAAAGATGCGCTTTGCGGTGGAGAAGCCCGACTGGCCGGAGGCCGGACGCTTGATGCGAGAAGAATGGTCCTTCCGCAAAAGAAATCTGCCCACCATCTCGACCAAGACCATAGACCGCGTCATTGATGGCGCGAGGCGCAATGGCGCTCTGGCCGGCAAGGTCTGCGGAGCTGGCGGCGGCGGTTGCGTGGTCCTGTTGATCGAGCCGGATGCCCGCACGCGCGTGGAATCGGCCATCATCGAGGCCGGCGGCGAAGTTCTGCCGGTGACCATCGACCGCCAAGGCGTCCAGGTGATCTCGCGTTAGACCAATCCGGGAGTACGGGCCTAAATCTCGAGGGTGGCCGTAGCTGTTTTTCCCATTTCCCGCATCATAGATTCTGAGGGATAATTGGGTAGCAGAAAAGGATTGCCAGGCCCAGCGCGGCTGGCCCAAATTTGTCATGGCGACTAGGCTCTTTCTAAGTTTGACCATCTTCCTTCTGGCCGACGCGGATGTTCCGCGCGTCTACAGCCTTCGTCCGCCCGCTCAGCCCAGCATCGTTTTTCCGTCCGGCGAGGAAATCTCTCTCTTCCCGGACACCGCTCTCGACGGACAGGGCGACTCACAAACACCTCCCAAGCCGAAGAGTGCAACGCTGCAAGAGTCTTCAAAGCTCGAGCTCATTCGCTACGTTTCCGGCGAATTCGCCAAGGCCACAAAATCGCTTCCTGCTGGCAAAGAGGGCTTGATCGTTTACGTAGGCAAGCCGATCCCGGCTGATATGCTCGAACGCGCCCTGGCAACGCACGGCGCGGCCGTCAATAACGGCGACAAAGTACAGATCACCAAGCTGGATTTTCACGACCATCAGATTATCGTGGACTTGAACGGCGGCGGCCGCGGCAAAAAGCGACTGCGCGATCGTATCCACATTGAAATGGCGGGAATTCCGACGGCTCGATCGACCACGGAACAGGAAGAGAAAGGTCCGCCGGGGCTGCAGCCCGGGCAGGGCAGCACAATTTATCTCGATTTCAGCAAGCCTGTCCCGGATCTGAGCCCCAACGATCTGAAACAGCTACTCGCCCCGTTCCTCGATTTTTCAAGGCAGCGCTCCGCTTCGGTTCAGTGGGTCGACACCCTGCCGCCGGAGATGAGGAAGGCCATTCAGGAACGCCGGCCCATCGTCGGCATGGATCGCGAACAGGTGGTAGCCGCCATCGGCAAGCCCGACCACAAGATTCGCGAACGCGACAACGAGGGCAACGACATCGAAGACTGGATCTACGGCCAACCCCCTTCGAAAACCGTCTTCGTGCGCTTCAACGGCGACCGCGTCACCAACATCAAGCAATACCCGCAATAGAACTTCGCTCTACTCGCCCGGTGGGAATCTCGACGGTGGCCGTGGAAATCGGATTTCCTGTTCGCGTTGACTTTTCTCCACCCAGCCCATAGCATTTTGGGTTCGGCTTTGCGGCCCTTTCTCCCCAGAGAGCCCGCCGCCGTTTCACACCATCCACCGGAGGAAGTATGTCCATCAAGGTCGGTATCAACGGCTTCGGCCGCATCGGACGGAACATCATGCGCACCGCGCTGGACGACAAGGACATACAGTTCGTCGCCGTCAACGACGTCACCGACGCCCAAACCCTCGCGCACCTGCTTAAGTACGATTCCATTCTCGGCAATCTGCCACACAAGGTCACGCACACAGACGACTCGATCTCCGTCGAAGGCCAAGCTTTCAGGGTTTTCAAGGTGAAAGATCCCGCCGAAATCGACTGGGCCAGCGTCGGAGCGGACATCGTCATCGAATCCACGGGTCTGTTCACCAAGGGTGCCGATGCCAAGAAGCATCTCCGCGGCCCGGTCAAGAAAGTAATCATCTCCGCGCCCGCCGACGGCCCCGATGCGACGCTGGTCCTGGGCGTCAACGACAAAACCTACGATCCCGCGAAGCATCACGTAGTCTCCAACGCCTCCTGCACCACCAATTGTCTTGCTCCGGTCGCCAAAGTTCTCCAAGACACCTTCGGCATTCACAGCGGCACTATGACCACCATCCACTCCTACACCAACGATCAGAAGCTTCTCGATTTGCCGCACAAGGATCTCCGCCGCGCGCGCGCTGCGGCCATCAACATGATCCCCAGCTCGACTGGCGCGGCCAAAGCCCTACATCTCGCGATTCCGGAACTGAAGGGCAAGCTCGATGGCTACGCCATGCGCGTGCCCACGCCGAACGTGAGCGTCGTCGACCTTACTGTTTTTGTGGAAAAGCCTGCCACCGTCGAGTCCGTCAACGCCGCGCTGAAAGCCGCGGCCGACGGTCCAATGAAGGGCATTCTCGCCTACACGGAAGAAGAACTCGTCTCCGCCGATTTCAAAGGCAATCCAAACTCTTCGATCGTCGATTCCGGCTACACCAAAGTCGTCGGCGATCGCTGCGTAAAGGTCCTGGCCTGGTACGACAACGAGTGGGGCTATTCCTGCCGCTGCCGCGACCTCATCAAATTCATGGCTGCCAAGTTCTAGTCCATGTCCGCAGGGGCGGGGCTGGCCCTGCCCGCGGGGGTCACAAGTCACAAATAATGAATCACGAGTCACGAATCCATGAATAAGCTCACCATCCGCGACCTCGAACTCCGCGGCAAGCGCGTTTTCCTTCGCGTGGACTTCAACGTCCCCCTCAAAGACGGCGTCGTCACCGACGACACGCGCATTCGCGAAACACTCGCCACGCTGCGCCTGGCCATTCAAAAAGGCGCCCGCCTGATCCTTGCTTCGCATCTCGGACGCCCCAAGGGCGGCCCCGATTCCAAGTTTTCTCTTTTCCCGGTCGCGAAAAAACTCGAAGCGCTTATCGGCAAACCCGTTCGCTTTGCCTCGGATTGCGTCGGCGCGGTCCCCGAATCCAAGAGCAAAACGCTGGGCAACGGCGAAATCCTGTTGCTCGAAAACGTTCGCTTCCATCCAGAAGAAGAGAAGAACGACGAAACTTTCTCGAAGCAACTCGCCGCTCTTTCTGACGGCCTCTTCATTTGCGACGCTTTCGGTTCCTCGCATCGCGCCCATGCCTCGGTTGTCGGCATTACGCGCTTCATGAAAGTCGCGGCCGCCGGCCTGCTCATGGAGAAAGAGCTCACCTACCTTGGGAAAGCGCTCAGCAATCCCACCCGTCCTTTCGTGGCGATTCTCGGCGGTGCAAAAGTCAGCGACAAAATCGAAGTCGTCGAGAATCTCATGAAAATTGCCGATGCCATGCTCATCGGTGGCGGCATGGCCTACACGTTTTTCAAAGCGCAGGGTTTGCCCATTGGAAAATCGCTAGTCGAAGACGACAAGCTCGATCTCGCCCGCAAACTTCTCGCCGATGCCCAGCAGAACAATCGAAAACTGCTGCTTCCCGTCGACCATGTCATCGCTCCAGAATTCAAAGCCACCGCGCCTGCAACTACGGTGGCGATCTCCGCCACACCCGCCGATCAAATGGGTCTCGATATCGGCCCGCAAACCACTGGCGCCTTCGCTGCGGAAATTGCGCGAGCCAAAACCATTGTTTGGAACGGCCCCATGGGCGTCTTTGAAATGCCGGCTTTTGCAAACGGCACGCTTGAAATTGCCAGAGCCGTGGCCGCCGCCACCAGCGCCGGCGCCACTTCCATCGTCGGCGGTGGCGACTCCGTCGCCGCGATTCAGCAGTCCGGCGTTGCCGCCCGAATCTCTCACATCTCGACGGGAGGCGGCGCTTCTCTCGAATTCCTGGCCGGCGCCAAGCTACCCGGCGTTGAAGCCCTGACCGATAAGCCCGCAGAAAACGCTGCTAGGTTAAGCGGTCGTGTCCAGCGCCGCCGCGTGATCGCCGGAAACTGGAAAATGTTCAAGACGCAGATGGAAACCGAAATATTTTTCTCGGCGTTCTCGATGCTCGTTGACGGCATCCAGGAATGCGACATCGTAATCGCTCCGCCTTTTACCGCCATCCACTCCGCCGTCCAAGCCGCTCGCGGCTCGCAGATTGCCATCGCCGCCCAGGACGTCTTTTGGGAAAAGGAGGGCGCCTTCACCGGCGAAATCTCGCCACAAATGCTGGTCGAAGCCGGCTGCCGCTATGTGATCATCGGCCATTCCGAAAGGCGCCAATTCTTCGGCGAAACCGACGAAACCGTCGCCAAGAAAACGAAAACAGCCCTTGCTGCTGGTCTTACGCCCATCGTCTGCATCGGAGAGATGCTCCACCACCGTGAGGCCGGCACCACCGAGCAAGTCTGCAGGACCCAGTTCCTCGACGGCCCCGGTTCGTTGACCCCCAGTGAATTCTCCCGTATTCTGATAGCGTACGAACCAGTGTGGGCCATCGGTACGGGCAAGACAGCCACTCCGGAAATTGCCGCAGAGGTCCATCAGCTTATCCGTAAATGCGCCGCGGAGAAGTTTACCGCGGCTCACGCCTCGGCATTGCGGATTCTCTATGGGGGCAGCGTCAAGCCCGACAACATACAGGGATTGATGGCGCAGGAAGAAATAGACGGCGCGCTCGTAGGCGGAGCAAGCCTAGAAGCGAAATCGTTCGCAACGATCGTAAGAGATTGCGCAGGGAGATAGAAATGCCGAGTTGGATGAAGTGGACTATCGCTATTCTGATTGGTCTAGCGATCATCGTCATCGGTTTCCGCTGGGCGGGCCCGCTGCTCACGATCTTCTTCGTGATGAACTGCCTGGTCTTGATCATCGTCGTCCTGCTGCAAAGCGGCAAAGCCGCTGACCTTGCCGGCGCCTTCGGTGGCGCGGGCAGCCAGACCGCCTTCGGTCCGCGGGGAGCCGCCACGATTCTTTCGCAAGCTACCACGTGGTGCGCCATCATGTTCATGATTTGCGCCCTGGCCTTGATGATTCGCACAGACAAGGCAGTCGTGCAAGGCGGCTCGGTCCTGCAGCAAGTCTCCAAGCCCGCTCCCAAGAAGACGCCCGCAACGACTCCGTCCACGCCAACGCCGACATCCCCGGCTCCCGCGCCCCAGGGCAATCCTCCTGTGTCGAGCACCGCGCCTGCTTCTTCGCAACCCGTACCTTCACAGCCGGCCCCTGCCCCGCCGAAGAAACCGTAGCGGTCACGATTGAGGCGCGCAGGGTCTCTCGGTCCGTGGATTCCACGCCACGCCCCTGTTGCCGGCGTAGCCTGCTTCGCTGAACATTGTGCCTACTCCGCCCGCTGAATTCCCACGGCGCCCGGAACTCAACCCAAGGAGATATGCGTGGCTCGGGATTTTCCTACTGGCTGCCGCTCGAAATCCTCTCGAACACCGCAGCTTGATTTGGTTCATCGTCTGGTTAAGCCTTGTTCCTACGGCAATCATGGCCGCCCAGGCGCGCAAGGCGCCTTCCGAGCATGGCATCTACGAGGCGAGATCCCCGCGTCGGCAATGGGGCCATCTTGCTACCTCGGCGAGCGGGGGCCCCGGAAGCGAGAACTGCTTTCTAATCTGTTTGAGCGCACTTGGCAACCATCCTGCTGCCCGTGTTGCGTCGCTGGGCTTGCAGCCTTCCTCACCGCCAGTTAAGATGTACCTCTCACCTCTGTGCGGTCGTGGCGGAACTGGCAGACGCACCAGCTTGAGGGGCTGGCGGTAGCGATACCGTGGTGGTTCGAATCCACTCGACCGCACTCTATCTCTTCGGAGTGCAGCAAATACACTGGAAACTGCGTATTTCTTGAGAAAACGTCAAATATTTGAGGTTAGCTCGGAGCGGCTCTACCACACTACGTTTCGATGACCTATTCGATGACCTAATTTGATTGCTCCGAGCGTATTTACCGGAGACGCCTAATTTGCTTTCTAATCGCCCTGATGGAATAATCCCCGGCATGGTCATAGGCGACAGGCTCCGCGAACTTCGCGAACAAAAGAAACTCAGCCAGGGCGACATTGAAAAGCGCACTGGCCTTCTTCGTTGTTACATCTCCCGCGTCGAGAACGGGCATACCGTGCCAGCCGTCGAGACCCTGGAAAAGCTGGCGCGGGCTTTAGAAATTCCCATGTACCAACTCTTCTACGACGGTGCGAAGCCGCCCGAAGTCCCGAATCTAATCAAGCGCAAGTCTTCCGACAATATCGCATGGGGTAATTCAGGCAAGGATGCGAAGTTTCTAAACAAACTCCGTCGACTGTTGGGCAAAGCAAACGAGGACGACCGCAAACTTATTTTGTACACGCTTCAGAAAATGGCGCGTTAGTAGCAAAACTCCGCACCGGATCGCCGACTACCCTTTACTTGGCGTTTTCTTCGCGTTCAACCAACTGTCGGAAGTCTCGTTCGGCCCCGACGAGGCTTTGATATTGGCCGTTCTCATAACTCTTCTTAATATAATAACGTCCAAAATCCGCTCGATGGCCCGACGGCTGGCAGGCTCCTTGCCAATTTTGAGCTGGCTCTCTAATCGGTCAAGGAATTCTGTGCTCGAACTAATCACTTAATGTAAAAGGTCCGCCAACAACAGGGCCGGGCACGATTGCGACGAACGTTTTGTCACAGCCTAAACATTGAACCGAGTTCTTACTGGTGTCGGTCGTTGACCCGACATTCACAATCATTTTCGTCCGGCAGTATGGACACGCAACCTGCATACAAGTGTGCGGCTCAGTACGAAGGGACGCTGAACTTGTCCCAGACATAGAATCCTCCACGGGCTGTGTTCATTAAGATGCTAGCGACGGCTAGAGAGTTCCACTCGCTTCGAACCAGCTACATCAAACGGCGTTGGCACTGGTTCGCTCCGGACCACTTTTCATATTGCAATCGTAGTTTCTTAAGTCTAGAATTCGGTTTCTGTTGTCCCCCAGTTAAGAGGCGTGAACTCGGTCAACTGTAGCGCCCTCGGCTTCGTAAGACCTATCGTTCGGAACGATTCCCGCCCTTTAGGTCCTGCGTACTTCTGCATTCCGCCATCTATGGAAAGCCCTCAGGCGGTGGTATATGTGGCAACAACCGATTTCCCCTGCAAGGAGATTTAACTCGCGAGTCGAGACGCCCGACGTTTGGGTGTACTGGCGTTGTGGGGGACAGGATGACACGTCCCGAGTTCGGAATCTGGGCCCGGGCGGTCTGTTTATCGAGACGCGATGTCCGAAAGTTGTTGGGGCACAGACACAGGTTGAATTTTTGGTCCAGGAGGGACAGATCAGGGCCGACGCTGTAGTACGGCATGTAAATCCCGGTCGTGGCGTGGGCCTGAAATTCAGGGCGGTGAAGGAAGTAGATCGTCCGCATCTGGCCGCCTTGTTGAACAGGCTCCGCCGTTCGTCAGAGTAGATCGTCACCCTTCCCAGAGGGACTCAATGAACACCGATTTTTAAACCAGGAAATGGTCTACAAGCTCTTGAAGACCGCTAAACCAAATTCAGATTCCGACCATCGAACCACCTGCGGTTACTCAACGTAGCTACTTGCGCCTGAAGCAGGAACAACCGCAAGCAAATTCATCTTGTGGCAGTGGGGGCAAGTTAGGTTGAGCAAAATGTGTTCTTGTGGAGGAATTGTTGCCATGGGGCTCCTCTTCCACGCTCGTCCATTGTGGCCTTCTGTAAGGACTTAGTTAGTAAATTATCCGGCTTAGCGCTTACACGACGTCGCGCAAGCGATTCGCCGTCACATCGGCGCGTTTGTTCCGCGGTTCGACCAGAATGATGTGTCGGTGTTGTCAGAAAACAGTCGGACCACCTTTCGGCCAACTATTATGTCCTGACCCGATTGCCCTTTGTCCCTGTCAGAACACAGAACCCGCACCCTTCAACGCCGCAACACCACTCGTCACCCCATTCGTTCGCTTGATTTCTGTTGCGGTACAACCAAGCCTCGTGTTTCTCGCACTTCAACGTGTTGCCACCCGGTTCCCCCACGGGATTTATTTCTTCGGGCATTCCGAGTAATGTGAAGTACCCGTTGACCAAGTCATAGCGAACGCTGCACCCTTCGTAACCGCAATGATAGGAAGGTCGATTGTCGGTTCCCGAAGGAAGTCCGCTCGCCTCGTATCGCATGATCTTGTTGTGGCGCGGGCAAAGTGGTTCTAGTTTTGCAGCAAGCACAAAAGAATTGGCAGGTCGTATCATCCCAACCTTCCAATCTGTTGACAGCCATATAGTCCACTCAGGCAGGTCCTCACGATTTATTTCTCAAACAAATATGTCTCTCATGGAAGGTCATGCACTTTACGCGCCAACAGTGATAAGTCGAGCGTTTTATGTCTCTTGAGCCAGGAAGCGCCCCTTGCGGAATGGCGGTTCTAGTACGCAGAAAGGGGCCCTCTCGCGTTTATCGATTGTAATATTTACAGATTTCGAATTCGAAGCAGTCGTATAAACCTAAGAGGAAAAAAAAGCCCGGCTATCCGAACAGCAGCCGGGCCGATCTGTTATCGTCACGCAGCGATGTGAGGTAGACGGGACGCGGTCAGCAAATCGGCAGGCTTATCGCCTGGCTGCGGGCCTCTGTCGCCTCCGTAACATCTACCCTGCAGGTTCGCGTCCTCGAAAGAGCGTCAATTAGCGGTGAAAATAACTCGCGCGCTCGTGGAGTCTCCTCCCACGGGTCGCGCGCAGTATGCTCTTCTGTGCTCCAAAATGTGATGACTACAACGCGACGTTGTTCTTCATGCGTGGTCAGAACAACCGAGCGAATAAACCCGCTTCGATCCCGAAGGAGCGGGGTCACCACCTGGCGGAGGAGACCTCGCAATTCGTCCGTTTTTTCAGGCTTCGCGATGAACTCCACGACACGCGCATGCAGCTTTATCGCCACTGCATCCTGAAAGGGTATCGCCACTGGCGGCTCTACAGGCTGGAGGTTGCCGAGCGGAATTTCCCGTACGGTACGATGTGGAATCATGGTATCCCTCGCTATTTGCAAGTTAATTGAACTAATGGTGCCCTGCAATCCGGGAAAGATTGGCATTGAGGCTCGGGTTTTCACCTTATGTTCAGCCGGTCACGAACCTGCCGACAACTTGTTTATGACCGTGGGTAGAACGTCGTTCGTCAGATGGTCCAGAACTGTGCGATTGTGCCGAATCTTTTCCTTGCAACAAGGGCAACCGGGTACGATGACGCCTTTGCCGCCCTGGGCGACACTCGGCGGGTCTTCCACAAACGTAGACAAGTCGTGACGCCGGATTTCCTTATGTAATTCGCGGAGTAGAACGGATTGCTGCACGGTGGACTCCTGGGTGGTGGGCAAAGAAGCGGGAAATGATTCTACACCAGTTTGAGGCTCTTTTCTTTTATCAAGCGTGCCGGAGGTGATAGCAGATTTCTAACCTATAGTTTAATTGCTCCGGCCTTAAGCCATTTGCTAGCATTACATTTAACGCGGTCTCGCAGGATTCTTTTTGTGGCGCCGGCTCGCCATATTTTGATATTTGCGGAAACATGGCGCTTGCCATCCCCAATAGATCTTCTACACACCTCGCTCCCCCGGGCCCCTTCCCTTTCTGCCAGCTTCCTCGCGTGTCCTCTTCGCCCGACTCGGTTCGCTGCTTCTTCCCTGTACATTTCCTGGCCCGCTTGCGATATTCTTAGTCTCTGAATAGACTTGGTTTCGTCAACGCACTGGAGGCTTTCCATGTTCAAACACGCGCTTGGTTTGTTCACCGTTGCTTCTCTCTTCCTCCTGCCCGCCCACGCAGACGAAGACATCGTCACTGCCGTTCACGGCACGGTTACCAAGGTCGATGAAGCCTCCAAGACTATAGTCGTCAAAACCGCCGACGGCACCGAACACACCTTTCATTTCGTTGCCAAGACCACTGTCCACGGCGCGCAAGCCACGGCCACAGGCGCCAAAGACTCCTTCCACGGACTCACCGAGGGGGCTGAGGTTGTAGCCCACTACACTGCGAAAGGCGCGGAAGAAACCGCCGTCGAAGTCGATAAAGTGGGCAAAAGTGGCCTGCACGCTGTCGACGGCACGGTCAGTCACGTAAGTGAAGACGGCAAGACCGTTGTGGTCAAAGCCGCCGATGGAACTGAGCACACTTTTCAAGTGGTAGGCCACGACACGGTCGCCTCCGCAAAGGAGATCGGCAAAGGCGCCGATAAAACGGCCAAAGTCACGGTCTACTACACGGAATCGGCCGGCAAAAAAATCGCCCACTTCTTCCAAAAACTCTAGCGTTCGCCGCTTTCGCAAAGAGTTCGCTCGCCATGAGCGCCGCCTGCTCTATTGCAGTTGCCGGTGAAACGTTTGCGGGTCGCCCGCTCCGACCCGCTCCCCGGACAACGGAACTCCAAAGTCCGAGGGATCCATCTTCATGCTGGTGGCGATCGGTCCTTGCACCACGAACGACACCCGGCTCCTGGGCTTCGAGCGCGTCGTAAAGCTGCCTTCTTGTTGTTTGAGCAGCCGCTCTGGTCCTTCTCCCAGCGCCTGGATCATCAACCGCCCGTTCTCATCGAACACCCGGAACGTTCTGCGGTACTGCTCGAACGAATCGTGCAAACCCGGCGTCAGTCGCTCCAATTTCAAAACATAAGTTCCCGCAAGCTGTTTCCGTTCGTCCTCGGAAACGGGTTTGTCCTCTAACATCTTTTCGGCAGAGGCGGCCGGTGGCGCCGGAAGTTGCGGGAGACCGAGCGCCGCCCTCGCCAGCGCCCGCGTGATGGCATAAGCGTTTTGCCCCTCCGTGTTCGTCAGCACCACGATCGTCAATCCATCCTCCGGAAAATCGTAGAGGCTCCCGCTGTACCCAAGTAAAGACCCGTGCTGCCCAATCCGCCGGTGCTCCTCTTCGCGATTGAGGATTATCGCGAATCCATATTGTGCTTTGGGGTCTTGCGGACTCATGTGTATCGCGGCGCCTTCCGCGGTTGTCATCATTTCAAGCGTTTTCGGCCCGATCAATCTTTTCGCCCGAATCGATTCCCAAAGCTGATAAATGTCGCCCACCGTGCTGCAAAACCGCAAATCCGCGTTATATGCCATGTCATTCTCGTTTGCAGGCACATAGCCCTTCTCGAATTTCCGATACGCACGAGACAGCCCGTGCACCAGCGAGAAATCGTCGCAATACGTTGTGGCCGCCACGCCCGCCGGAGTAAAAATATTCTGCTTAACGTATTCCGCAAAGCTCTGTCCACTAACCCGTTCCACAATCGTCACAAGCAGTTGAAATCCTGAAATCGACCAATCCCATTTCGTACCTGGCTCATTCACCCACTTTTTCCCCGCATAGAGAGCCATCACTTCGTCGAGCGCTTTGGGTTGCCGGCTTGTAGCTTCAATCGGATCGCCGAGGTAGTGATAGTCGACAATCCCGGAAGTGTGATTCAACAGTTGCCGGATCGTCACACGATGCCCCTGCAACGGAAATTCCGGCACATACTTCGAAATGTCATCATCCAGCGAAAGCTTCCCTCGTTCCATCTGCTGCAGCACCGCAATTCCCGTAAACGGCAGCATCGGCCCCACAACGTGATAAACGGTTTCGTCCTTCGCCGCCGCCTCTAGCCCGAGATCAGCAAATCCATAGCCCTTGTGCAAAAGGATTTTGCCTCCGCGTGCGACCAGCACGGACGCTCCCACGACTCCTTCCTGCGCCACCATCCGCCGCACCACGTGGTCCAAATCCGCTGCTGCCTCCTGCCCGCGGCAATCCGTCGCCCCAAAAAATAAAAAAACGCAAAGCCAGGCTACCCGTCGAACTCGCATCCAGAATCTCCTTCTTTCAAATCGCGCGCGCAGCGTAGCACGCTCTCTCGTCGCGGACAAAGGGGAGCGGACTAGCGGGTGTGCTCTTCCCTCTCTGCCAATTCACGCATTATTAGAATCAGGAATTTGTTCCAGAGGTCCCAGGCCAAGCAGTTGTGTTGTGCGGGGTCACTCTTCGCAAAACCTTGGGATCGCCCTTATACTCGATCCTGTTTGCACGCGCCTGTTGTAGGGGAGGAGTTCAAGAACTATCTTCGGCGTCCCCGCCAGCTCGCCGTCCGGATGCCGAGTAAACGCCCAGCCGCGCGCGCACGGTTCCATCACCCAATGACTCCACAGTCACCAGTTGGTCACCGCGTGTCACGCCGCCGGTCCGTCTCCACTTCACTCCGCGACTCTGTGCCGGAGATAAAAGCGGGAGTGCTATCATTTTGGGCACTATGAAAACAAAGTCTGCCCTCCTGGCACCGTTGTCCTTTGCATTGCTTTCCTGCGTTCTCTTCTCCCCTGGTTTGGCGCAATCCCTACCGGCCGGATCGAAGCATGCCGCGGTGTTGCATGCCGCACGCCTCCTCGATATCGAATCCGGAAAAATAGTCTCTCCCGGCGAAGTCCTCGTCGAAGACGAGCGCATCGTCGAGGTGGGTTCCGTCGTCAAACACCCGGCTGCAGCCGAAGTCATCGACCTGGGCGATACCACTCTTCTCCCCGGCTTGATCGACGTTCACGTTCACCTCTTCCTCCATCCCGGCGCCGAAGATCTGCAAACCGTCGAAGAGTCCGTGCCGGAGCGCACGATTTCCGCGCTGCTGGCTGCCCGCGATGATTTGATGGCGGGCTTCACCGCCGAGCGCGACATGGGCACCGAAGGCGCAGGCTCCGCCGACACCGCCATCCGCAACGCCATCAATCACAGTTTAATCCCCGGCCCGCGCCTGCGCATCAGCGGCAACGCCGTCG
>Ga0207033_1089_pt1 | contig 20044 bp, 21 predicted proteins | sample Alteio_BWMinCont_35_FD_153262 | JGI IMG/M metagenome (GOLD analysis project Ga0207033, IMG submission 153262) | Enriched cells from forest soil in Barre Woods Harvard Forest LTER site, Petersham, Massachusetts, United States -... | ecosystem: Environmental > Terrestrial > Soil > Temperate forest >... | reverse complement strand
ATTTTACTGATTACCTATCCGTTTTTCGGTTTGGTTGTCTGGATCATTATTAGCATCGCATTACGTTCTATCACTCGTGTTACCACGGAAATTGCTGACCGAGCCTCGACGTTTCTGAAGCCTGTCCAAACTGCTGAAATTCCTATTGAAATTAAACCATTAGTTGAGGAGCTGAACCAACTATTTGTGCGTCTGAAATTGGCGTTTGAACGCAATAAACGTTTTTCAGCCGATGCTGCGCATGAATTGCGTACACCGCTTGCTGCTTTAAAAACAAACTTACAAGTTGCATTAAGAGAAAATAATGTAGCAGATCGAAGTAAAGCTTTCCAAAAGGTGATGGAATCAGTTGATCGAAGCTCCCATGTGGTTGAACAGCTACTAATTTTAAGCCGGTTGGGTGAAGAAGAACCATTAATTGATATCAAACCGCTTGATTTACACAAATTGGCGACTGAAATTATTGCTTATCTCGCGCCTCACGCATTAGAAAAAAACATTGAAATTGAGCTTGCTGTGTCACCACCCTACCCATTTATCCTAGGTAATGAGATTGCACTTGGCATTTTGATACGCAACGTTGTGGACAATGCCATTCGCTATACTCCTTTTGAGGGTGCTGTGCATATTGCAATTGTTGATGAAGGTAATCAAGTGATTTTTCGGGTTTCAGACTCTGGCAGTGGTATTCCTGCTGAATTACAAGAACGGGTCTTTGAACGTTTCTATCGTGTTCTGGGAACCAAAGCACCAGGTAGTGGGTTAGGGCTTGCCATTGTCAACCAAATTGCAACTTTGCACCACGCTTCTATTGATCTTTCCACCCCACCTAGCGGGAGGGGTTTGCAATTTGATGTAGCATTTCCAAAATATCAGCCTTAAAATGACTAGGGGTTGTTGACATTTGGTGGTAACCTATTGTTTTAACAATGGCTCGCTCCGCTTGGCTGGTCAAAAAAATAGATTATCCCTAAATGTCAACCACTCTCGCATGTTTGTGTGTATTAAGGATATAGACTGATGTTAAAGCGTTTTTTACCTCGACAAGATCAATTTTTTATTTTATTTCAACGTGCTGTAGATCAATTGCAATTGGCCGCAATCGAATTTTCACAGATGATGAAAGATCTGGAGCATCAACAACACCCACAACAATATTATGTTGATCGTATCGCAACCTATGAAGAAATAGCCGATCATATCACCCATGATACGTTTGAATTGTTACATCAATTATTTATTACTCCTTTTGATCGTTATGATATTCATCAATTGACCAGTACTTTAGATGATATTCTTGATTTAATTAATCGGATTACACAACGGTTTCCATTTTATCAACTACAAAATGTGCCCAATGAGCTTATCATGCTCGCTGATATGAGCGCAAAAACAACAGAACATGTTAAAAATGCCATTTACTTACTGCATTCATTAAAAAATGCTAGCAGCATTTTTCAACAATGTGATGAGATTGATCATACTGAAAGTGAAGCACATCACGTTGTTCTTGTAGGAGAAAAAAAATTATTTTTAGAGGAGCATGATTTCAAGCAATTTTTTAAACTCAAAGAAGTGTACAGCCATGTCAAACAAGTCATTAATCGCTGTCAAGATCTTGCCAATATTATACGTGGTATTGTTCTTGAATATTCGTAAAACGGATATATACAGAATATAGGAAATACAAACGTGACCTTCGTTATTGTGATCATTGGCCTAGCGCTTGTTTTTGATTTTTTAAATGGCTTTCATGATGCGACCAACTCGATTGCAACCATTGTTTCAACACGTGTTTTAAAACCACATTGGGCTGTATTATGGGCTGCTTTTTTTAATTTTATTGCATTTTTATTTTTTGGGGTGCATGTTGCAACCACCATTGCAGTAGGATTGCTCAACCCGCAGGTTATCACCACACAAGTTGTCTTTGCCGCAATCATTGGCGCCATTTTTTGGGACATTGTCACCTGGTTATACGGTTTGCCATCAAGTTCTTCACATGCCTTGATTGGCGGTTTGTTAGGGGCAGGCATTGCAGAAGCTGGCATGCACCCACTAGAATGGGTTGGGATTATCAAGGTTCTGGCAGCGATTGTGATTTCACCATTATTAGGCGGGGGCATGAGCATGTTGTTGTTAGTGCTCACAGTACGTTTATTTTTTCGTTTCACTCCGCAACGATTTGAAGGTTTATTTCGCAAAGGACAATTTTTATCTTCGGCATGTATTAGTCTTGGTCATGGTAGTAATGATGCACAAAAAACCATGGGCATTATTTCCATGCTGCTGTTCTCTTCTCATCTTTTGCATGGGAAATTTTACGTACCTTTTTGGGTTGTCGTATCATGTAATTTTGTGATTGCTTTAGGTACCTGTTTTGGTGGATGGCGTATTGTGAAAACCATGGGTATGAGAATCACGAAGCTTCGCCCAGTCAGTGGTTTTTGTTCAGATATGGCAAGCGCGATCACTTTGGCGCTTGCTACTTGGTTAGGTATTCCGGTTTCCACAACCCATACCGTAACAGGTGCGATCATTGGTGTAGGGGCAGTGAATGGTGTGCGTGCAGTCCGTTGGGGTGTTGCAAAAAACATTGTTTGGGCGTGGGTGCTCACGATCCCAGCGTCTGGTTTAGTCGCAGCAGGAATGTGGTATCTGACACAATACGCAAGCGGATGGCTTCACGTTGACATGGCGCTTGCGTTCTATTCGCATGCGTTGGTAGAGGTATAGGTCACGAAACCTAGATATGGAGCCTGATTTTTTTAACCATGCATTGCTATTTATCATTAGGTCTATATAATACCCTGTAATTCTTGGCATGCAAAGTCAACACAACAACACAACAACTGAAATAATGCTTTAAATTCTAGGATAGAGTAAATACCACCATGATACTCCCTCTTTTTTCATATCCAAGCACAATAATGTGCATTGATGATGATAAATTATTTTTACAAACTCTAACGCAATTATTAAGTACCAATAACTTCATTATGTCATTTGGTTCTCCGCAGGTTGGGATTGATTTTTTTCAATCATATACCCCGCCAATGCGGAACATCCATTTTACTCGTGGATGTATAGATACTGAGAAATATGACATGCTGAATCACATGCCAGTGGATTTCTGTGCTAAGACCCTGCAAAATTTGAGAAATAATCCCGAGCGTTATTCAGAAATAACCGTTTTGTTAACGGATTATAATATGCCCACCATGAATGGCATTGAGTTATGCCGTCAATTACGCGATTTCCCGATGAAAAAAATATTACTCACTGGAGAAGCAGAGCATCAATTAGCGGTTGCGGCCTTCAATGAAGGCATCATCGATGCTTTTATTCGTAAAGATAGTAGCGACATAGCTGAAGATATTGCAAATCATACTTCCAGACTAACTCAAAACTATTTCATCCAGAACACGAAACGTTTGAGAGATCATCTAGAAACAGATTATAAACTCCCCCTGTCTGATCCAAGATTTTGTGAATATTTTTCAGAATGGTGCCTACAACACAATATTCGCGAATATTATCTTGTCGATAAAAATGGGAATATTCTGTTAATGAATGAACAAGGTGAAAAATCCTATTTTGTCATTCATACCAATCGTACACTCAATCATTTTACAGCACTTCATGATGATGATGAAGCTGTCATGCATTTTATTCAAGCTGTAAACTTGCGAGAAAAAATCCCTTTTTTTGGAGAAGGTATTGAAAGTTGGGAGTTAAATACAGAGCAATGGTCAACCTGTTTTTATGCACCACAAATATTAATTGGCGCAGAAAAATATTATTGGTCTGTTGCGGCATAATGAAAAACTGTAGATTCAATTAAGTCGGACACAGTTGCTCATGGGCGTGATTGGCTTTTCGCTAGTCATGCTTTAAGCTGACTAGCGGAAAGCCAATTACGCCCATGATATTGAACTTTATTTGAAGGAGGGTTATTGTGTATTTTAAAGTGATTTACATACCTGTCAGCTTGGCTGGCTCAGCCACACCTTATTAATTGATTAAGTGGTGCGATAAGTGTTGAAAAATTACATAGCTCCTCGTCTTAAACCATTTGTTGAGGTTTTGTCTGACAACAAGAAAATTTATTTCTTTAAAAGGCCTGGTGTCGCTATTACTTTGGAAGATGAAACTGGTTTTATTTTTTCGATTTGTAAATTAATGGATGGTGTTAAAAATCTTGACGAATTATGTAGAAATTTAGCATTATCCCATCCAAATGAAACACCATATTTGATAGATTTACTTAGGGTGTTAGATAATGAATTATTACTTGAAGATATTGCACGCCATGACTCTGAAAATTTAACTGAATATGATGTTTTGCGTTGGTCACGAAATATTGAATTTTTTGGTGCGTATACTAACGCATTAACTAATAAATATTCTTTACAAAAAAAAATAAAATCTACAAAAGTAGTATTACTTGGTCTTGGAGGAGTTGGTTCTCATATTTTGCATAGTTTAGCTGCTCTTGGGGTGGAAACTTTTAGAATTATTGACTTTGATAAGGTGGAACTGTCAAATCTTAATAGACAAATTCTTTACAATGAATCCGATGTTGGCAAACTAAAAACTCGAGTAGCAAAAAAAAGACTATTACAATTTTCACCACACGCAAATATTAAAATATTTAACGAAAAAATATCGTGCATCGAAAATATTGAAAGAATGGTTGACGGGCAGGATATTGTTATAAGTGCTGCAGATCAGCCAAGAGATAAAATAATAGATTGGGTGAATGCTGCCTGTATAAAAAAAAATGTGCCATTTTTATGTGGTGCTTTAGATAGCAAATGGGCGATTTACTATACCGTGATACCAGGAAAAACAGGTTGTATTGAATGTTGGAAAACAAAAGCGAAAAAAACAGGTTTGATCTTTCAAGATGTGATGAATCAACAAGGATTTATTGCAGCATCCGCACTAGGGTGTCAAATTTAACTAAATATCATTCCCCAGTTTTTGGCTCTCTAACTCATAAATTGGACTTTGGGCAAAGTAATTATTCATGGGGTGTCTAAACAAACAGAAGATTCGTCGTTGCGAGGAGCGCTTTTTGCGACGAAGCAATCCAGGTTTTGACTTTAAAAAAAGCAACTTTGTATTATAGAATGAGCCATTCAGAGCTGCTGTAAAGTCAAAACCTGGATTGCTTCGTCGCAAAAAGCGCTCCTCGCAACGACGAATCTCCTGTTTGTTTAGAAACCCCATGAATAATTACTTTGCCCAAAGTCCAATTTATGCGTTAGAGAGCCAAAAACTGGGGAATGATATTTAGTTAAATTTGACACCCTACAACTGATCATGTAGGGTATTTATCACTATTTTTTATAAGTTGTTTGGTTGGTCAATTGGGGAATACTTTTACTATTCCGATTAGAGCCATGAAAAAAAATTATCTTATTGCTAAGAATTTTTTTTAAGCGAATTAATCATTTTAATAGGAGGGACACAATTCCTCATTTATATGGGTGATGCGGCTCCAACAGCAGTTGGGTGTTTGACGTTAGTTTTCTCTTGCGTATATTCATATTTAAATTTACATGATGCTAAGCATTTAGTAGGAGGCTTGCAAAAAGATGAAGCCTATATTTAGTACATTATATAAATTAAGAATGAAGTTAGAAAGAAAGGACTTCGCTATTAATAAGCGAAATTTTACAGACAAAGTTAAAACTTATCTTGGGTTACTTCGTGGTTATTTATGTTATGCTAAGGGTCATGTCATGCATAAAGGAGATTATCGTCCATTTATTTTAGGTGTACGCGTGGATTTTGATATTTGGCCAGGCGCTATTATTACGTTGATTGGGAAAAATGATTCAAAGAAAGTAATCAATCCGGCTAATCGATATTTTCCTACAGCTTCAAGTATAGGTGTGAGTCCGCCTTATGACCATATGAACCCTCCAACAGTAAACAGCACTCGTGTGCGACTTAGAGAGGGAGCGAAATTGATTTTAGATCAAAATACAAGTATTTTAATTGGTTCTTATATTGCCGTTGGCCCAAATAAAACGTTAAGTATTGGTAGTGAAACAGAAATTAACCATGGAGTAATGATTAATACAATTTGTGGTTTAGAAATTGGTAAAAATGTCATGATTGCTAACGGAGCGGTTATCATGGATTATGATGGGCATCCTGTTTTTTCTTTTGGACAAGACAAGCAGAAAGATACCTATGCAGGTAATGCCAAGCCAATTAAAATTGAAGATAACGTTTGGATTGGAACTAGAGCGACTATTCTAAAAGGAGTTACTCTTGGGAGTGGCTCCATCGTAGCAGCTAATTCTTGTGTCTCTTTTGATGTACCTTCAAATTCAATTGTAGGAGGAAATCCTGCAAGGGTTATTAAGGAAAATCATTCATGGCGAAAATATTAAAAATTTTAATTATAATATGTTGTGTATTAAATGTATCAACCTATGCTGATACAAAAACTTTAAGAATACCTCTTCATTCGAGTGCAGTATCATTAGACCCTGCATCCGCCCAAGATATTTCAAGTTTATTAGTATCGCGACAAATAAACTGTCAACTGATTAGAAATCAAGAAGGAGTGCTTTTTTTTGAAGCTGCTCAATCTGTGAAATATCTTGCACCATTTAAAATTCAGGTTCAAATCGATCAATCTAGACATTTTTCAGATGGCTCCTTGATTACACCAGAAGATATTGTAGCAAGTTTTAATTACATAAAAAATTCTAGAAGTAGTTTGAGAAATGTTTTTCAGTGGATTAAGCATATTGACATTGTCGATAAAAAAACTATTGTTTTAATGTTAAAAAAACCTATACCACAGATTCTTACTGTGCTTTCTGCGCCAAATTACTCTATTTTTAAGAAATCATTTTTAGAGAAAGCATATAAGAAACAATCTATCTGGAGTCAACCAATAGGTTGTGGAAATTACAAAATAGCTGATTATACAAAAAACTATATTCATTTGTTGCCAATTAATCATGGACTGCCAATTGTTTTCTATTTAAATGACAGTAATCAAATAAAAGCAGATGATATGTATAAATATGATATTGTGAGTTTGCAAGTGGTTGGTAACGCTTCAAAATTAAAAAATTTCAATACTTTGGAATTATTTGATCCGTCTCAAATATATATTGGATTGAATTCCACCAAATCGCCATGGAAAAAAAACGAAAATAGGTGTAGTTTTTTGTCAAACCTCAATGTGATGAGCATAGTAAAAGAGTATGCTGGATCAGCACAGTTAGCAAGACATTTTTTACCTTCAGGAATTTTGGGCTATGATCCGAAAAAAATTTTTATGTCTGATATTGATAAAAAATATACAAATAGACCCATTCCTAAAATGAAAAATTTTTGCTTGGCCTATTTAGTGGGTTCTGTTCCAGAGCAATTTCGAGAAAAATACTTAACCATGGTTCGCAACATGTATCCTGTAATACAAATGTTTCCAATAGCACAAGCAAAAAGCTTTGGTACAATATTTAGACGTCGTGATTGTGATGCTATTATTTTTAGTTTTAAGTCGAATTATTTTGACGGCTATGAATATCTTGATCAATTTATTAGTAATGATATCAATGCGTCTGGATTTAAAAATTTGGTTTTAATTTCTGATATAAAAAAAAGTCAGGATATAATTGATCCTGAAGCGCGATCGAATGAATATCAAGAAATTATTAATAAAATAGCTCCTTTATGTCTTATGCGACCTTTGATAACTGTTCCAAATCGAAAAATTTATGTTCGCAACACATTGAAAGCACCTAAAATCGGGGAGGGATCATTCAATGAATATGATTTGGGTGTCGTACAATGAAAACTCAAACTATTCGTTATGTAATAGAGCGTTCATTCGTGGTGGCTTGTTCCAGTATTCTTATTATTATGATTGTTGCTGCAATTTCTTTTAACCACAATCATTTTCAAGCTATTCGACAAAGCTCGCTGAATGAAATTCACGATATGTTATCTCATTTATTAATACCAGAACTATCAATTTCTAATACAGTGGAAGTGAAACGTCTACTTAAACTAGCGTCTACTGACGGTAAAATTTTTAGCATCATCGATGTGCATGGAAATATTTTTATTCCTGATTATACTAAAATTAAATTATTAAAAATGATTTTTCATCCAGATTTTATTGAAAACTCTTGTGAAGAATTACATGACATATACAAGCATGTCAATGGAGATAAATATTTGGTTAATTGTACATCGCTTTATGATGACAGCCTGGGAGGACACAATCAAAACCTAGGCGCATTAATTAGTTTTTCACAACAGCGATGGTCTTATTTTTCATCTTTAATGGCATACTTCGCTTTAGTTGGATTCATGATTTTACTGTTACTTTTTATGTGGTTTCGTAGCATTTTACAAAAAAAATTACTGAAACCTTTGCTTGTGTTGGAAAACGTTATTTCTCAAAGCACAAATGCGGAAAATTCAGGTGTTTTTTTTGAAAAAATGGGAATTGCTCCTGTAGAAATTATTACAATAAAAAATGCATTTGAAAACATGATGTACAAACTTCAAACAGAACATAAGCAACGTCTGGAGATCGAGAAAAAAACAGTTTTATTAGAATTAGCTGCACATGTAGCTCATGATATTCGGTCACCACTTGCCGTTATGGAAATGGAACTGGCAAATAAGAAAAAAGATAAAACAGAGAGCAATCATACAGTATTACGTGCAGCCATTCAACAGGTACGCGATATAGCAAATAATTTATTATCACGCTATCGTCATGTTACTCCAGATCAAGAACCGCAGGAAGTTATTCAAGATGATGGTAATCATCATTGTTCGCTTCTTTTTTACAATTTATTAGAGGGCTCTGTATTGAACAAAATACAAGAATGGTGTAATGATACCATTCAATTAAACTTGCATGCTTCAGAAATGGCAAAATATTTTGAAATACATGCAGCACCTGCAAAAATACGTAGTATACTATCCAATTTATTCAACAATGCTTATGAAGCCTGTAATGGTACAGGAAAGATTCAAGTTAATTTAGAAATAAATAATCATTTTTTACAACTGAATATTCTCGATCACGGTGTTGGTATTCCATTCGATAGCATCCCTGATGTGTTGGCAGGAAAAAGTTTAAAACATTCAGGGAACGGGTTGGGACTTTCTACAGCAAAAAAATATGTAGAAAGTCTCGGTGGTGAATTATCAATATTCTCAAAACATGGGGAAGGAACAAACGTCATGTTGAGTTTTCCAGCAGTGAAGGAATGCAAAACGAATATAATTTGTGGTTTAGAAAATTGAAACTTACATTCCGTAGTTACAACGTCATCCCGCGCAGCTTCTAGCGTGGGAACCAGTGACGTTGACTATCGTCAATGCCAATGTAATACTCAAGAATCGTTATCAGGAATTTTTCTTGTAACAACATTGTTCATTGCTGATCTTTGTAATCGTTGGATTTCCAACGAAATCTGGTATCCACAAATTGGTCAAAACAAAAAGGGTTCCTAACCCTTTTGCCATTGTCCGCTACTAATTGGAGACTGAGACATGACAAACAGTATTGTTAAAGAATACGAAACAGATTTCTATGCTTGGACTATCCATAGTGCAAAGCTTCTTAGAGAAGGTAAATTGTCTGAGGTAGATATTGAAAATGTTGCAGAGGAAATTGAAAGTATGGGAAAAAGCGAAAAGAGAGAGCTGATTAATCGGTTAGCAGTTTTGATAGCACACTTGCTTAAATGGAAATTTCAATCTGTGAGAAGGAGTAATAGTTGGAAGTACACAATCAAAGAACAGAGAATCCAACTTAGTGATCTGCTGGAAGAAAGTCCCAGTTTAAAAAATGCCTTGGAAGAGAAAATAAATCATGCATATGAACATGCTGTTGTCATTGCTATAAAAGAAACCGCATTAGAAGAAGAGATCTTTCCAGACAATTGTCCTTTTAGTCTTAAACAATGTCTTGATCAAGGGTTTTTTCCAGAGAAATAAAGCATGTCGAGGGAAGGTGCCCAAAGGGCGAAGGGGGTATAATTGCAAAACTAATATAACTTGAGAGTACCGTATTCTCAAGTTATATAGGTATAGAAGGAAAAAAGATGCTTCACGTTGATAACGATAATTGCCGTTGCATCAAGAGCAAATCAGCGCACGCCTTTTTTTTATCATGGGGATTGCGTAGTAAATATGCAGGGTGATAGGTCACCATGCATGGCACTCCGTGTTCCATGGTGTTTTTTTTATATACGTGAACTTTACCACGACATTGTTCCACGGAAATTTTTGTATCCAATAAATAATGCGCTGCAAAACGCCCAAGTGCTAACAAGAGCTTAGGTCGCACCAAATGAATTTGCTGCTCTAAAAAATGTGTACACTGATGTACTTCTTCTGGTGCTGGATCACGGTTATTGGGCGGTCGACACTTTAAAATATTGGCGATATAAACTTGTTGTCGCGTCAGTCCGATCGATCGTAACATGGCGGTCAAGAGTTGTCCCGCGCGACCAACAAAAGGCTCGCCTTGTTGGTCTTCATAAAAACCCGGTGCTTCGCCGATGAGCATACAATCTGCTTGACGATCGCCCACACCAAACACCGTTTGGGTACGTGTTTGATGTAAGGTACAGCGTGTACACTGTTGAACAGACTGTTGCAAGCGCTCCCAAGGATCCTGGTTTCGTGCAAGGTCGTGCTCTTGTTTTTGCGCAATATTTTTTCTTAATTGCCAATGACATAACCCAAAAACAGGATCATGTCGACACGGTTGGTAGTTCATAAAAATTTCATTTTTCCAATCAGTTATACCATGCGAAGCATCATCTATCGTCTGATGTTTCGCAGTATAACATGCCATTCTACTTGATTCTAATAGCTATAATCTGACAAGATTTAGGGATATGCACTTTCTTAAATTGTAAGGAGATGATGTTCATGTTAATGCGTATTTTTGTGACCCTGATTATTATCATAGCTATTGCAGTTGGTGTGTTTGCTTTAATATTACCTCGGGATCAATTGGTTCGTTTAATTATTTTTCGAGATTTTTTTGATGTTGCCTTGCCTATTCTTGGTTTTGGAGCACTGATTAAATATTTATGCACGCATCACCATCACCATCATTAAAAAAACGGATCCCCCCTCGATCATGCAGGCCAAAAATCAAGATCAACCCTGCACCATCGGGGGATACAAAAAAACGATTACGACGCACGTTGACAGTGGATTTTCCATCCATCTTGGCCTGATTTTGCAATAAAATGGGGAGAAATGGCATGTCCAACCACAGCAACCAATTCATTGGCATAAAAAATTAATGGGATGCGATATCGTTCCCAAGGAACGATATGCCATTCTTGAAACAAATGTTTTAAAATTTTGTGTCCACAGCCTGCAACATAGAGTGTTTCTCCACCTTGACGAAAACGGATTTGCACTTGCCTAATGGTGTGCGAAATACCTTCACCATGTACCGGAAATGCATATAATGTGCCTAGGTTTGGTAACACTAAAGGATAGGTAAAATCCCAGTGATAGGTTTGTTGTACACGTTGTTTGCAGTGTGCTAATGGGGGACATAACAAATAGAGGTGATCGTGATAACGCCGCATCTCCGCGCCATGCCAAGTGACACACGGTAGACGATCATGGCCAGCCTGCAAAATCTCTTTTTGGATGGCCAACATTTGTTGTAATCCAGGAAGTGGAACGTGTTGTTTCACCATCCAATGTCTTAACACCAAACGTTGTGTTGCAGGAGAAAGTTGCAATAAATGCGAGACTGAAAGCTCGTTTCCCGCGATCAAATGTTGATATTGCCCTTGCACAAACGAATCAAGCAGGTTATCTGCTTCCGCACAATGTTGTGCACTTTGCGCAATGGTTGAAACAGTTGAGGGCCAGCGCGATGTTAAAAGAGGGAGCACCTGATGCCGAATAAAATTACGTGCAAACTGTGTTTGATCGTTTGACGGATCATCGATCCAGGCCAATTGCCGTTGCTGGCCAGCATGCAAAAGTGTTTTACGTGGAAAGTCCAGCAAAGGTCGTGCATGCTGGCCAGCGGCAAAGGGCTTAATCAAAGGCATGGCTGCGAGCCCTTTGGGGCCTGCACCACGTAATAATTGTAACAATACTGTTTCTGCCACATCATCTTGTTGATGTGCAGTCAGTAATATATCGCCCGGAGCGAGCAACGTGCCAAATAACGCATAGCGTTGTTCGCGTGCAAGTGCTTCAAGGTTTGTCGTCGTTTGTAACTGCAAACGATGACTTGAAAAAGCGATGTCCCACTGCATGCAAACATGGGCGCAATGTGTTTCCCACCATGATGCTTGAGGGCTCATGCCATGATTGATGTGCACAGCATGGAGTTTGAGGCCAAGTTCTGGGCGTAATTGATGACAAAGCGCGAGTAAAACATGGGAATCAACCCCTCCGCTATACGCCACCCAATAGGTTTGTGAGGTTCCCCATTGTGAGAATAAGGCGTGCAGATGGGTCAATAAGCTGGTTCCTGTATGATGCATCCTACATTCGTCCTGCCATGATCGCCGGCAGTTCAAATAACAGATCAGCCATAGGAACCACCTTCACATCACCAAAATAGTATGGACGTTCGCCGCCATAGACCAAATATAAACGAACTTCTGGATAATCTTTTTGAAAAGATAAAAGACATTTTATATCGTTTTTACTTACATTTTTTGACCGTTTTATTTCAAAGGCAAAAAATCCGTTTTTCCCGTAAAGGATAAAATCTACCTCTACCCCAGCAGTGGTTCGCCAATAATAAAATTGGTAATCAAGCGCATAGTAGTCATTAATGGCACGCAGCGATTGCAAAAAAATCGTTTCTAACGCTGCCCCATCAATTTCAGATTGGGTGTCTAAAAAACCTTTAGGACGTAGTGTTTGATATACGCCAACATCAAAATAGTAAAATTTCGGATGTTGGATCGTTTGACGTTTTGCTCTTTTATTAAAGCTAGGCAAACGGTATCCGATGAGCAAATCATCTAAAATATCAAAATAATGACTGACATTTTTTTGGTTGGTGTTTGTTTCTCTTGCTATCGTTGACATATTAAGCATTTGACCTTGGGAAAAACTAGCCACTTCTAAAAATCGTGTGAACATACCAAGATTACGTGTTAATCCTTCTTGCAATACTTCTTCACGCAAATAAGCTGTGACATAAGATTTTAGATAAGCTGTTGGGTTTGGTTCAGAGAGAACAGCGGCAGGTAACAGTCCAAAGGCCAACGATTTGAGCAAATCAAAGTTCTGACCAATTTCTTGTGCAATCAATGGGTGCATATGATAGATGAGTGCTCTACCTGCCAACAAATTTACCCCTTTTTTTCGTAAACTACGTGCACTCGATCCGGTTAATATAAAGATATGTTGATCTTGTTCAATCAGACGATGCACTTCATTCAATAAAACAGGGATTTTTTGAATTTCATCAATAATGATCCATTGATCATAATGTTTTGGAATGAACTGAAGTAGTCGATGTGGATTGGCAAGAAGTAAGGCATAAACTTCAGTATCTAAAAGATCAATATAGACTGCATGGGGTAGATTTTGTTTGATCCAGTACGTTTTTCCTGTTCCACGTGGGCCTAGAAGGAAAAAACTTTTCCGCTGTTGAAGTGGATTTTCCAGTATTCTGGAAATCATTATTCTATTTTCCGCTCAATTTAAGAATGAATGATTCTAAAATAAAAGAAAAAAACACAAAAGTCAATGAACCCTTGTGAATACTAGTGTCAACCTCCCTGGTGAACGACAGCGTATATTTCTGGGTACCCTTTAAGATATTCCAGTCTGTCCTTTTTGAGTTGAGCCACGACTCTGTTATAATCATCTAGGTGGCCTAAATACTCATAAAGTCGTCTAGACTCCAATAACATATTGTCGTCCCCTTCCATACCAGGAACATTTTTAGCAATCTGATACCCAAAATCACAATCTGTTTTCCATGAAATACGATCTTCCACAATCGCCTTTACAATCGCAGAAGAGTGTTTTATTTTAACTTTCATTGAATTTTGTACGGATTCGCTACCACCAATACGACCTGTGTTCATAAGGTACACTTGAATATTGTGTTTTGTAATGAGCTCTAGGAAACGCAACCCTTGCTGATTGTGGAGCAGGGGGAAAAATGGATTCGTTCCAGGGATGCGCAAAGCTTGACCCGCTTCTTCAACACCACCAGCAGACGTTCCCATCGTTTCACCCAACATAAAATATGCCGCAGCCTGTGTAGGAGTTAGTTTCGCAACTGCCGGAATAATATCTTGATTTTTATTCAAAATGAACACGCAATCCACTTTTTCAACGTCTGATAACGGTCTTGATTGGGAAATCGAAGCAAATGGAAAGGTTGCTCGTCCATTCTGGGTGTGCGCATAATCAAAAAAATCTATTTTTCCAGACGCATCCATGGAAACATTCTCTAAGTATGCATTTGGCTGTATCACCGCATGATAAATGGCTGGTTCGCTATTTTTATCCAACCCGAATGTCTTTGCAAAACAACCATTTTCACTAATAAGGCAGCTGCCATCTTGCATTAACGCAACAAAATCGTCTTGTATAGGAGTAGAATCATTTTGAGAGGTAAAAGTCGTTGTCGTTTTTCCAGTGCCTGACAATCCTATAATCAACATGACTTTTTCATCTTGGGCGACAGGAATCTTTTTGCAACCAGCGTGCATAGCCAAGCCGCCTTGATCAAACATGAGCTTATTCCACATACGCAAGCCAGCTTTTTTAGACTCACCAAAATAGTCTGAATTAAAAATCCTCGTAACTTGAGATTGCAAATCTACCGCAATCAATCGGTCATTCGGGTATCCTGTTGCCATCAAAGATGGTGTGTAAATAATATGTAATACTGGAACAAAACCACGCTTCTCCGATGCTGATATCGGAAAATACAATTGTTTTTGCATCGCAGCAATGTTAGCATGCTTTTTTTCAACCATTAATCGAGTAGCTGTTTTCGTTGTAGGATTATTGCCAATATAACCATCAATGATGATCATGTCCTGATTGCGAACAAAGGCATTCTGCATCTCAGCAACTTTTTCACCTTCCATGGTTGGAATACACGACCCAGAATGTTCATGAGGTCTGTCACTCACAATAAACGTGGAAGATTTAGAACGTGACACAACCTTGGTCGTCACGTTATAGTTACCAAATTCTGTTAAACCAGCATTCGGCATGTCAGAAACCATAGCGCGCAGATCTAAATCTGATGGATTGAAAAGCGAGGTCTTGGGTTCAGGAATGCGGCTAAAGGAGTGAGTCATTATTTTATTTCCTGTTATTGAATATGCCAGCCATTTTGGGAAAAAACTGTTCCATTGTCAACCCCACATGATATAGTCGCAAATATTGTATCCGCATCGATTTGCAAGGTTGATCTTGTTTTTTTAGCCTGCATTATCAAAAAGAGTGATAAGTGCAGGCTAAAAAAACAAGATCAACCTTGCAAATCGATGCGGATACCAAATATTCAATTGGAAATGTAAAGAATGGCCTTATTCATTAAAGGAATCCTTGTTTTCGCCTTCCTACTGATTGTGATCTCATTAGGTCGTGCTTTATTTTTTCTAGTGCATGACCGCTCAGGGTCAAATCGAAGTGTCACAGCCTTAACTTGGCGCTTAGGGTTGTCTGTATTATTATTGATTATTTTATTCATTGCATTTTCATTAGGATGGATTACGCCACATCCACTGTAAATGATAGGAGAGATCGTCATGGGGTTACGTAATGTTGGTTCTTTATTATTAATTTTATTGATATGTATGATGATTTTTGGAACACAACGGTTACGTGATGTTGGCCATGATTTGGCAATTGCCATCCGCAATTTTCGTAAAGGCCTACAAGAAGATGAACCAACCGAAGCAAAGGCGACAACGAACCAATCGGATGAACACAAACCATGAACTTGAATATCAGCGAACTGTTAGTGATTGCTTTTGTTGCGCTATTGGTCATCAAACCTGCGCAATTACCTAATGCCGCTTATAAACTTGGCCATTGTGTGCGCACATTACGACATTTTTTTTTAAAAACAAAGAACGATCTAACAAGCCTATTAGATACCACACAAAAACACAATGACAAGTGATCCTAACCACCTTAATCAGGAACATTTTTCTACAGAAAAAAATAATTTGATCTTTCTTTTATCAGAATTGCGATCGCGTCTCTTGCGAGTAGTGATACTGTTCTGCATCGTCGTGTCTCTGTTGTTGTATTTTTCAAATATGCTTTATCTTTTGTTAGCTCGTCCTCTACTGCACTTTCTTCCGCAAAAACATTTGATAGCCACGCAAATCATCTCGCCTATTTTTGTGCCATTTAAATTAGCAGTCATGGCAGCCATGCTCTTAACGGCTCCTTTTTTTCTTTACCAACTATGGGCTTTTGCAGCTCCTGCTTTGTATCGCCATGAAAAACGTATGATTTGGCCATTTTTGATCGTCAGTGTGATACTATTCTACACAGGCATGAGTTTTGCTTATTTTGTTATTTTTCCAGCATTATTTCATTTTTTAGCGCATATTGTCCCTCAGGAGATTATACTGAGTCCTGACATTGGCGAATATTTGAATTTTTCCATTTCTTTATTGTTGATTTTTGGCGTACTTTTTGAAGTGCCAATCATCATGGTGGGATTGGTGGCCATGAACCTCGTAACACGTGCGCAATTTATAAAAAAACGTTCTTATGCTATTATTGGATCGTTTGTATTAGGTATGTTATTAGCACCGCCAGATGTTTTATCGCAAACGCTTTTGGCCATACCAATATGGATATTGTATGAAATAGGTATTGTCATGACGCGTTTTGTAAGGGTGTAATAAGGATGAAGCTTTTTGCGATGATTGTCTCCATGCTCGCCTTCCTATTTACAACATCTGCTTTTGCCCAAACAACCATCATTCGTATAGAAGGATACGAATTTCAACCCTCGCTTATCACCATTACGGTCGGTCAAGTGGTCACGTGGATCAATGTTGACCCTTATAACCAATATCGTATTGATAGTGCTGATGGCAGCGTCACGTCCAATGTTTTAACACTAGGCACGACTTACCAACAACTTTTTTATAAAGCAGGAGTGTATCCTTTCTTTTGCGCGAATTTTCCTTATATGACGGGTGTTGTTATTGTCAAAGAGCTAAACACGTATATTAATGATCGTGTTCAAGACGGAATCCACAGCTATATGAAGGCTCATCCTCTTCCCAATCCTTTTAAACAGCTTAAACAGCATTATTCGTTAATAAATTTCTAGATATCTTTGTTTTAAATGATTAGACTGAGCAAACTTCAAATTTCAACAGAGTCCATTGTTTCAATGTATCTTGATCAATCCTGTAATATCGATCAGGATATGTTTCAATCGTTTGAAAAAGGATAGCGGTGTGGACAAAATAGACCAAAAACGGCGTTGTTTCCTTCGCCGTGCAACAACAGCCGTTGGGGGTATTGGTTTGGTAGCTGCCACCGTTCCTTTTGTATCATATTGGATGCCTAGTGAAGACACAAAAGCTGCAGGCGCTCCCATTCACATTGACCTGAGTACTTTAAAACCGCGCCAACAATTGACAGTTCCTTGGCGAGGCATGCCTATTTGGGTTATTTACCGTGATCAAACCATGCTTGATTCATTACATACCGTACAATCGCATGGGATGTTGCGCGACCCATTTTGCGACTTAGCTCAACAACCTGAATATTGCAAAAATACCCATCGCTCCATCAAACCAGCCTATTTTATTACGATTGGAATTTGTACACATCTTGGATGCGTGCCTACCTATCGCCCCGATATCGGTAGTGTCGTTGCAGATTGGCCAGGTGGTTTTTATTGTCCATGCCATGGATCAAAATATGATTTAGCTGGACATGTATATAAAAATGTTCCTGCTCCATTGAACCTTAAGATTCCAAATCATGAATATCTCAGTGACACGATCGTCGTCATTGGTCAAGACCAACATGGTGTCCAAGGCACGATCAATATTAGTTGAGCACATTTTTCAGCACGAGGAAGGAGCATACGATCATCATGACGCAACAAGAGCAGGTTTCCACCGAGCAAAAACAAAGTCGTTTTTTTGCATGGATCAATCAACGCTATCCCTTATCTGATTTTTGGAAAAAACATTTATCAGAATATTATGCACCACGTAATTTCAATTTTTGGTACTATTTCGGCTCTTTTTCACTACTTGTTTTAGTTAGCCAATTCATCAGTGGAATATGGTTGGCCATGGAATATACCCCTACTGCACAAGGATCATTTGAATCAGTGCAACATATCATGCGTGAAGTGCCTTATGGATGGTTATTGCGGTTCATTCATACCACAGGAGCCTCTGCATTTTTTGTTGTAGTCTATTTACATATGTATCGCGGCTTAATCTATGGCTCTTATCAAAAACCACGTGAGTTATTATGGCTCGCCGGCATGGTTGTTTATTTATTATTATTGATGGAAGCCTTTACAGGCTACGTTTTACCATGGGGTCAGATGTCTTATTGGGGTGCCGCAGTCATTACTTCATTTGCAAGTGCTATTCCAACGATTGGGAATGCTATTTTAGTATGGTTGCGTGGAGATTTTAATGTTTCTGGCGTCACGTTACATCGTTTTTTTTCCTTGCATGTTATTGCCATTCCACTGTTATTGACTGTCATGGTCTTTGTCCATTTAGTCGCGTTACACCATGTAGGCTCCAATAATCCCGATGGAATAGACATTAAAAAGAAAAAAAACAAAAAAGGAGTGCCAATGGACGGCATTCCCTTTCACCCTTATTACACGGTTAAAGATTTAGTCGGCGTGGTCGTATTCTTGTTTGTGTTTTGTTATATTGTTTTTTTTATGCCACATATGGGTGGTTTATTTTTAGAGCCTGACAATGCTATTCCGGCTAATTTTCTTAAAACACCGTTAGAAATATCGCCCGTTTGGTATATGACTCCTTTTTATGCCATGTTACGTGCAATCCCCAACAAATTAATGGGGGTCATCACCTTAGCGGCCGCCATTGCGTTGATGTTTATTTTACCTTGGCTAGACAGGAGCCCCGTGCGCTCTATTCGCTATAAAGGCACGTTATCAAAAATTGCGATTGTCGTTTTCGTCATCAGTTTTATTGTACTGGGTTATCTCGGCCATGAAGGTGTATCTTCATTACGAACTTTATTAGCGCGTTTGTTTACAATAGGTTATTTTTCTTTTTTTGTACTGATGCCATTTTATTCTTCTCTGGAACAAACGAAACCCGTACCAGATCGAACAACAGGATAAACAGGATGCGTCACATTTCATTATTATGCAATATCATCACAATAATATTATTGTTATTTCCGGTATTTTCTCATGCAAATACACAAGTTGTGTCAGAACTAGAGTTCGCACACCCTCCACTTGCCGGCAACATGGCCTCTATTAAACGGGGTGCCAAATTCGTTGCAACAAACTGCATGAGTTGTCATACCATGGTTTATTTACAATATAACAAAGTCGCTCAAGAGGCTGGCATAGACTATGCTAAAATGCCAATTCACGTTAGCAATTGGCCTTACGGCGTCCAACCGCCTGATTTGTCACTCGAAGCAGATGTTCGTGGAGTAGATTGGATCTACACGTATTTGCATAGCTTTTATCAAGATCCTTCACGCCCTACGGGAGTCAATAATTTAGTCCTGCCGAATACAGCCATGCCTGATATCGTTGCACCATATCAAGGTGAGCAACTGCTCGTGATGCACCCTATACCTGATTTGCTCCACCATTATCAATGGTACGACCTTGTGGTACTAGCTAAACAAGGCAGCATGACCCCAGAACAATTTGACACAACAACCAATGATGTCGTCAATTTTTTAGTTTATGCGGCAGAACCATTTCGACATGAACAAAGAAAAATAGGATGGTGGGTGCTCGGGTTTTTAATCGTTTTATTTGTATTAATGTATTTATTGAAAC
>Ga0207033_1088_pt1 | contig 20191 bp, 18 predicted proteins | sample Alteio_BWMinCont_35_FD_153262 | JGI IMG/M metagenome (GOLD analysis project Ga0207033, IMG submission 153262) | Enriched cells from forest soil in Barre Woods Harvard Forest LTER site, Petersham, Massachusetts, United States -... | ecosystem: Environmental > Terrestrial > Soil > Temperate forest >... | reverse complement strand
GGTCAGGCGTACGTGGAAGAGCTCAATCGACTTGTCGCCGAGCTGAGCACCTCGTCCGCGCGCCGCGAACGCATATTCTTGGAAGAACGGTTGAAGGGCGTCAACCGGGATTTGGAAACGGCAGAGAAAGAGTTCAGCGAATTCGCCAGCAAAAACGCGGCGATCGATGTCAAGGAACAAGGCAAGGCCATGGTGGAAGCCGCGGCGACGCTCCAGGGTCAGCTCATCGCCGCGGAATCAGAATTCGAGGGCCTGAAGCAGATTTATACCGACAATAACGTGCGCGTGCGGTCCGTGAAAGCCCGTATTGACGAGTTGAAGCATCAACTCGATAAGCTAGGTGGGAAAGGCGAGAGCGCAACGGCGGTCTCCAACCAGCCGGGCGATTCGCTCTATCCTTCTATCCGGAAACTCCCGCTGCTTGGCGTCACTTATGCGGATCTCTACCGCCGCACCAGGGTCCAGGAAGCGGTTTTCGAGGCTCTCACCAAGGAATACGAGATGGCCAAGGTTCAGGAGGTCAAAGAGATCCCTGCGATAAAGGTGCTCGACTATCCGAATATTCCGGAGAAAAAATCGTTTCCCCCTCGTCTACTGATCATTTTCCTAGGAATGATATTGTCCTTTGTTGCTGCCACGACTTGGGTGTTCGGAAAAACGACTTGGGATCACGCGGATTCAAACGATCCGCGCAAGCTTCTCGCTCAGGAAGTGTTCACAACCGTGAGGGCAGCGATCCCGCATTTTTCGCAGAACGGTAGAGGAGCAGTCTCTGGCCCGGAGAAGCCTCGTCGCCGTGGCCAGGATGTGGCACAGAAATAAGGGTTTTATCTGTAACTAGTTTATTTAAAATGGGTTAAGTCGCCATTGCCCTGTAAGTGACGGGGCGAAGCTGTATCATAGGAAACATTATGCGATTGGCAAGCTGCATGAAAATCTCGGAGAGCACGACCAATCCTGCTGATTATCCGGGGATGGAGGCGAGCTTCTTTGAACCGTTCTGGTATGCCGCTTACACCAACGCAAACCACGAAAAACGTGTCACACAACAACTGGAGCAACGATCTATCGAGCACTTTCTGCCGCTCTATGAGTCAGCGCGGCGCTGGAAAGACCGCCGCGTGTGCCTTCAGATGCCATTGTTCCCGGGTTATGTTTTCGTGAAGCTCGCGTTGCGCGATCGGTTGAAGCTTTTGCAAATTCCCGGCGTCGTTCAGTTGGTCAGTTTCAATGGTCAACCTGCCCCGTTGCCTCAAGAAGACATCCAGGCTATACGGAACTGCCTAGAGCGCAGCCAGGAGGTCGAACCGCATCCTTACTTGAAGACCGGGCGCCGCGTGCGTGTCATGAGCGGACCTTTGCAAGGGCTGGAAGGAATCATCCTCCGCAGAAAAAACAAGACGCGCTTTGTTCTCACGTTCGAACTTATCATGCGGTCGGTGGCAGTGGAGATTGACGAGACTGAGCTCATGCCAGCCTGCTAAGGTCGCTGCCGAGCCAGGGTGAAGAGTCTTCGGTTTTCGGAATTCATGTCTTAGATTCTTGAACACTTGCTAAAGCCCGGACTGCTTTACGAGCCATTATGGGGAATGTGCCTCAACTGAACACTGACGAGACCTTGCGCGTCCCTCGTGCTGTGGTGAACGAAATCGGACGGTCAAATGGCTGGCTTCGTACTGTCGTCTCAGCTTTGCCAGCCGCTTCCAGGCTCGTGCCAGTTGCCTACAGCTTCGCTGACCAAGCGCTGGCAGTCGGAGCTACTTTCCTGGCGAACGTCATCCTGGCCCGCACGCAATCCAAGGAAGAATACGGGATCTTCACGCTCTCCTATTCGCTCTTCACGTTCCTGGCTGCCTTGCACAATTCGGCCCTCCTCGAACCTTGCACCGTTTACGCCTCCGGAAGATATCGCAATCGTTTTTCCGAATACTTGCGGCTGATGGTCCGCATAAACGCGCTCGTCGGACTCCTGCTCAGCATGGTGGTGCTGCTGGTTTGCCTGGTGCTTTACTGGGCCGCTCCTCAGTATGTCTCACGCGCGCTGCTTGGGTTGGGTTTAACTGTGGGCGTCCTCCTGTCTGGCTCATTTCTCCGTCGTGTGTTTTACCTGCAACGTCAGCCGGCATTTGCCGCGCAAGCATCTCTCATCTGTTTTGTATCGGTCGCCTGTGCGCTCTGGCTAGTGGGCGAAGCGCACCTCCTGAGCGGTTTTTCCGTATTCATTATCCTCGCGATGGGTTGGATCGCCGCGGGCCTCGGCTTGGGGAGGAAACTCGATCTCGGGCGCCCAGGTCCGTCCTTTTTAGATTTGGAACCGAATTATTGGCGCGAACACTGGAAGTATTCGAAATGGGTTCTCGCGACCGCTTTTGTGTTTCAGCTCACCACGCAGGGCTATTACTGGATCCTCGCCGGATTTGTGTCTGTCAAGGATGTCGCCGGGCTCAGAGCCATGCAAATGCTCGTCGCGCCGATGGACCAGGTCTTCATTGCTCTATCCTTTTTGGTTATTCCTGCGTTGGCCGCGCGGTACGCGAGCAACAGGATGGCGAGTTTCCTGGCTTTTTCAAAACGCTACGGGTTGGCGGTTGTGAGCGCGACCGCGCTTTTTGCTCTGGCCGCCCGCATCGTGGGTAAACCCGTGATGCACTTTCTGTACAACGGAAAGTTTGATGATCTCGCGCCCTTGCTTTACGTCCTGGCATTCCTACCCCTCACCATGGGAATTGGCAACGTCTTGGGTAGTGCGCTGAGTGCTGCCGAGAAGCCAAAGTTCGTATTCTGCGCTTATGTGTGCAGCGGAGCCGCAACGCTCCTCGGAGGAATTCCCCTGGTCATCCGCTTCGGCCTGATGGGCGCCGTGTATGGACTCCTTCTCTCCGCGGGCGTCTACACGTCCGCCCTGGCTTATGGGTTTTTTCTGGTCGTCTATCGAAAAGCGACACAGTTGAGCGTCCCGTGAGTAATCTGCACAGCCAAAATGTAGCGAGCAATGTCGTGGCGACCACCGCTCGTTTGCACCCTGCCTCCACACAATCCGCGGAATTTGCTCCCATCGCCTTGTTCGTTTATAACCGTCCCGAGCATACCCGGCGGACAGTGGAATCTCTCCGTGCAAACGAGCTTGCGCAGCATAGCGATCTATTTGTCTTCGCGGACGGACCAAAAAACGAGACCGCCGCCCCAGCAGTTTGGGAAGTCAGGAGGTTTATTCGCACCATCGGTGGATTCAAATCTGTGACGGTCATCGAGCGTGAACGAAATTTCGGTTTGGCCGCCTCCGTGATCGCGGGAGTAACCCAGCTATGTGAAGAGTTCGGCCGCACCATTGCTGTTGAAGACGATCTTCTGACTGCGCCTGATTTCCTGAATTTCATGAACCGCGCACTGGAACGATATCAGGGCGAAGCGAAAATTTTTTCCGTCAGCGGTTTTAACTTTTCACCTAGAGCTCCGGAAGATTACCCGTACGACGCCTATTGCTCCTATCGCAGCATGTCGTGGGGGTGGGGTACCTGGAGGGATCGTTGGGAGAAAGCGGATTGGATCGTTTCCGACTACGCAAGTTTCTCCCGCGACCGGGAACAGCAGCGGCTGTTCAATCGCGGCGGCGAAGACCTCTCCAGTATTCTTGCTCTGCAGATGGCTGGGCGGGTTGACTCCTGGTCTATCCGTTGGGATTACACCCACTTCAAACGCAGTGCTGTTGCAATACTCCCGATCGTTTCGCGAGTTTACAATATCGGCTTTGACGGGTCCGGAGTCCATTGCCGCTCCGGGACACTTAAGCAGCCTGGCCTTTCAAGTGAGTGCAAGACGGAATATCGTTTTCCAAAGATCCTCGAACCAGATCGATTCTTTGTTGCTGAAATCAAGAGATTGCACCGCAGATCAATCGCAAGAAAGCTCGTGCAGTATCTGAGGCATAAAATGGGGGGCAGATGAAAAAGTTTCCTCGGCAGATTGGGGTAGGTGGTCTTGCTATCTCGGACTACGAAAAGAAACTAGTTAATGAAGTGCTTGCGTCGAACCAACTGACCTACGGGCCGATGACCAAGAGGTTTGAGGAGGAATTCGCCCGGAGCCACGGTTGCAAGTTTGGACTCTTCATGAACAGCGGAACTTCAGCACTGCATGTAGCGTTGGCGGCCCTAAAAGAGTGCTTTAACTGGGCTGACGGCGACGAAGTTATCGTACCTGCTGTCACATTCGTGGCTACCAGCAACATCGTGCTGCACAACCGTATGACTCCGGTGTTCGTCGATGTCGAGCGTGACACGTACAACATTGACCCGGCCAAGATCGAAGAGAGGATCACATCGAGAACAAGGGCCATTATCCCGGTACATTTGTTAGGCCTTCCGGCCGCGATGGGCCCAGTTTTGGAGATCGCCAGTCAATACGGTCTAAAAGTTCTCGAAGATTCCTGCGAGACGATGTTTGCCAGATATAAAGAATGCATGGTGGGAAGTATGGGTCTGATCGGTTGCTTTTCAACTTATGTGGCCCACTTCCTTGTCACGGGTGTCGGCGGGCTTGCAATCACGAATGACTCAAAATTGGCTGTTGCCATGCGCAGCCTGATGAATCACGGTCGCGACAACATCTATATCGGCTGCAGGGACGATGAGGGAGCTGAAGGCAGTCGCCTGCAGGAAATCATTGAGAAGCGATTCCACTTCATACATCTAGGTCACTCCTTTCGATGTACGGAAATGGAGGCGGCTCTGGGCGTCGGTCAGCTTGCGCGCGCGGGCCAGATTGTGGCTCGACGAAAACAAATTGCGGAATACTTTAACCGGGAACTCGGACGTTATGCCGATGCCCTACAGCTACCCGTCTGTCCTCCCGATCGAACCCATTCCTATATGCTTTATGGTCTCGTGCTCCGGCATGAGAACAAGAAGCGGTTGGTCAATTTCCTCGAGGAATTGAATATTGAGACTCGCGATCTCTTGCCGCTAATAAATCAGCCGATCTATCGCCGGATGTTCGGAAAGCTTGAGGAACAGTATCCTGTGGCGAAAGAACTCAATGAATCCGCTTTTTACATCGGTTGTCACTACTATATGACGGATGAAGAGGTGGAGTTCGTAGTCCAGGCCTTCCACGAGTTTTTTGCAACTGCAGATGTGTCGCAGACCTCGTCGAGATCCTTTGCCACAGTGCTGCCGTCAGATTCACAACGCAAAAGTATGAGTGGAGGAAACGTTGGGCAGGCCGCGAACCGCTGAGGAGTTTGATGAGTGGTTCCACCAATCCGGAGGGGATCCGTGGAATTACAGCAGCCCAAGCATACAGGCGCGCTTGAAGGCGTCGCGTGACTTTCTGTGCCGGACGGTCCGCAGTGAATTTGAAGGTACGATAGTCGAACTCGGAGCATTCGATGGCAGTTTTACCGTTCTTCTTCGGGAAGCGTTTCCACTAGCAGACATCTGCGTAGTAGACATCTCGGCAATGGCCATTGAGAAGGCGCAACGAAAGGTAGGCCCCTGCGAAAGAGTCCGGTACTATGTTCAGGACTTCTTGGAGGTAACATGCGACAGACTTCGAATTATGCAAGACAATGAAATCGTCATCCTGATGTTGGAATGCCTCTATTACCTGAAAGAAGGTGAGCGCCAACAGTGTATTGAGGGCTTCCGACGGGAATTTCCACAAAGCCTAGTTGTAATTTCCGTCCCTGTGACAGGCGGGCATTACTTTACGGAGGCAAGCCTCCTTCAACTCTTCGGAAAAGCGAGGTATACTTTGCGAGATTTCAAAATACTGAATCTCAAGCTTAGAATTCCTATTGTCGGTTGGCTTCTGGAGAATCTTGCACAGCGCATTTCCGCTCTACGTTCGTTTATTGCCAATCAAGTAATCTTTGCGTTCTTGCCAGAGTGAATGCCGAAATGTTGAACACAATCATACAGATCGAGCCCTGGATCGATGAGAGCGAATTGCGTGAACTCCGACGAGTCATCGAATCGACTTTCCTCGTGGAACACGAACTGACCAGGGAATTTGAGGGCATGATCGCGCGACTAGCGGGTTCCAAGCACGCTGTTGCCGTGTGCAACGGGACCATGGGTATTTACATTTGCTTGAAAGCCCTGGGGATTGGCCGGGGCGATGAGGTCATTGTTCCCAATCTCACTTTTGTCGCAACGGCAAATGCTGTGATCCTGACTGGCGCAACGCCCGTGTTGTGCGAAATTCGTGAAGATACATTTTGCCTTGACGTAGAGAGAGCAGAAGGGCTCGTAACCGACCGAACTCGAGCCATATTACCAGTCCACCTGTACGGTCAAAGTGCAGACCTCTCCGCAGTGCTGGCGTTTGCGAAGCGATACGGCCTGAAAGTCCTTGAAGACGCGGCACAAGGAGTTGGAGTGAAATTTGAAGGGAAACATGTTGGCACATTTGGCGAGATGGGCATTCTTTCTTTCTACGGCAATAAGACGATAACCTGCGGGGAAGGCGGCATTGTCCTCACCGATAACGACGAACTTGCGCGAGCTGCGTACCGCCTAAAGAATCATGGACGTGACAAAAAGGGCGTTTTTGTCCATGAATCTATCGGCTTCAATTTTTCGTTCACAGAGCTGCAAGCGGCCGTTGGAATCTCACAAATGAGAAAGCTACCTGCCATCATCGACAAGAAGCAAATCATTCACGATCGCTATTTGGCTGAGTTGCAGGACATCGAGCACCTTCAGGAGGTATTTGTCGATCCTCGTTGCGAACCGGTTTTCTGGTTCACCTCGTTTCTCTGCGAAAATGCAGAAGAACTCTCGGCGTTCTTGCGCAACAAGAAAATTCAGACACGCCGGTTCTTCTATCCATTGCACCTGCAGCCGTGTTATGCAGACGGCAGGTACGTCCGAGTTATCGATTCTGATTTTAGTGTCAGCGAGTCGGTCTATCAGCGGGGAATTTCGCTTCCTTCTTCCTTTAGTTTGACCTGGGAGGATCAATCGTTCGTCATCGGAGAGATTCGACGCTTCTATGCGTGTCGCGATTAATTGCCTCCAAATCGATCCGTCCTATGTCGGTGGGGTCAACACTTATACCTTGGGTCTTCTTGAAGGCTTTGCAGCGATCGCCAATGGTTGCCGTTTTCGGTTGTATGTTACGTCGGCGAATCAGCACCTGTTCGAAAAGTTTCGAAAGTACGATCACTTCGAACTGGTCGCTATCGAAAATGGCCACCTTTTAATTAAGAAGAACATATGCCGGGCAACCTTACTTTCATTCAGCAGAGCGCTCTACAAGCGAACCAGCGATCTGGTTTTTGGAGACATCCGAAAAGAGATGGACGAGTCGGATATCATCTACACGCCAACCGTTGTCTTGCAGTGCTTTGACAGCCGCAAGCCTACATTATTGTCCATGCACGACATCCAGCATTGTCACTATCCCGAATTCTTTGGCTGGCACAGAAGGCTGAGTAGGAAAATCACTTACGGACTGAGTGCGAGGTACGCAAGTTACTTCCAAGCGAGCAGCCATTTCATTAAAGAGGATTTGTTGGCACACTTCACCGAAATTGGGGCTGAGCAAATCGACGTCATTCCGGAGGGGGTCCACGCCGCGGAGTTCGCAACCCGGAAGGACTGCGATGCGCACTTGGAGCAGTACCGCCTCCCCGAAAGATTCTTGTTCTGCCCCGCTCAACTCTGGCCGCACAAGAATCATTTAACCATCTTGAGAGCATTGAAGAATATCGAAAACACAAATGGATTGAAGATTCCCTTGGTCTTGACGGGAGCCAAATACTCCGCAGCTGCTCAAGTCTTTGATTTCATCGGTGAACAGTCCATGACTTATGTTCTGCATCTTGGGAAAGTTCCCTTTCGAGATCTGGTTGCGCTGTACCAGCGGGCGACTTTCCTCATTACAGCCGTGCTATATGAATCAAGCAGCTTGCCGATTCTGGAGGCCGCAGCCGCTGGCACGCCCGTCATAGCATCGAGGACTCCGCCAAACGAAGAGGTCGGCCGCATACTCCAATTGAATATGTTTGAGCCGCTCGATGCAGAAGATCTCTCGCGGCTCCTGGTTTCTCTTTGGAGAGACGAAAAAATGATTTCTTCTCAAGCCGCGTACAATCGCGAGCATATCGATTTCTATTCTTGGGAGAATGCGGCAAGGAAGTATGTGCAACTGTTTGAACGGATCGCGACCTCATGAAGCTGGCTCATTCTCAGTTCAGGCGCGTCGTCCGGGATACAGTGTTGGTTGCCTTAGATCTCCTCGTTATTAACGTTAGAGGGGAAGTTCTGATCGGAAAGCGGCGGAATCCTCCGGCAAAGGGCTATCTTTTCGTGCCAGGAGGCCGAATCTTGAAGGGGGAGAGCTTGGCCGACGCGTTGGTTCGGATCTCGACGGCCGAAATCGGCGTTGCACTCAAGAAACAGGACGCTATTCTGCATGGCATCTACGACCACATCTACTCGGACAACGCATTTGGCGAGGTTGGCCTGAATACTCATTATATTGTAATCGCTTGTCTGTTCCGCGTCGCTGACTTCGTTCCCCGGGTGCATGACAACCAGCATGAAGAAATGCAAATGCTTCAAATCGGGGAGCTAGTTAACCATGCGGAGGTGCACCCGTACACGCGCAACTATTTCCTTCCGGACCCTTCCAATCTATTTCTTCGAGCCAACGACCTGCACTCCTACGTTTCCTCGATTGAAGGCGCTTAGACAGGCTTCTGTATGCAAAAGACGATGTCAGGTTTTCCTGTGCTGGGTGAGTAATGAGACTGGTCTACTACCCGTTGATCGTCGTTCTCTTGTGGAGCTATTGCCGAGCGTTGAAGCGTGCCCGTGATCCACGCACGCCCTTCACCCCCATTATGGGGTGGTTGGTCGGCTTGGGGTATTTTGTCGTTGCTCCTCTAACGATCTTAGTTTTGGGCGGTGGTTATCAGATTCCGGATTTTTATGAGGCAAACGCGCGATACGCCTCGGTCAGCCTCTCGGACGTTCAGTACCTGATTCCAATGTTAGTTATATGGCTCTCATTGCTGCTCGCTTTTGAGTCGGTCGTGTTATTGCGCCCACAGAAGAAATCGTCCTGGAGCGCAGTCGACCTGCCCCTGAGCCGCCAAAAGCTAAGGAGGGCGGTTTTTTTGACTTTGGCCCTCTCCATCCTGGACTGCCTCTTCACGGTGTGGCGCTCGGGCGGCTTGGAATCTTTCTTGATTTCACACTGGTACCTTCGACAAGAAGAATCGGTTGCCAGGTTCGGAGATCTATTTGTCCTGTACGCTCAGTTGTCACTTGCCAATCAAGTTGTGTTCACCGCGGTTGCCGCGCTTTTCACCGCTCGGCAACTCCAGTTGCGGAAATCGGAGTGGCGAATTCTCGCTCTTATTGGTTTCGGCTTAGTACTGCAAATGGTGATAAGCGGAAACCGGATTTTCATCGCATTATACGGGCTCTCTTTTCTGACAGCCTGCTGGACCTATCAACGAAAGAGACTGGTAGGAGCCATTCTGCTTCTCTCGCCCTTGGCTCTCTTGTTCTTCAGTGCATGGGCCTCTCTTCGTCACGATTTAAGCGGCATTGCTGAGAACCTACCTGGCTACGTGGAAAGGGACATAGAGGGCCGGGCGATGACAACGCTCATGGATACGACTGAGGGCGCAAGCGTCATGCAGCTAATACATATAGTTAACGACTTTGGAAATAAATTCAATTACTTCTATGGCTCAACTTACAGCAAAGCAATCACTTTTGTAGTGCCTCGGATGCTGTATCCCGACAAACCGGAAAACTATCCAGTGCGGATCGCACGGTTATACGAGCCGGGAGAAGTCACAAGCCTCAACACGACACAGCTTGGAGAGTTATACGCGAACTTCGGCGTCTTTACTGTTCTCTTGCTCCCATTTTTTACAATCATGATTTTTCTTCTGTCAACAGTTCTGACAGGGAGGATTGAAGACCACGCACTCCTGCTTACGGCTCTTTTCCTTTTACTCGTCTGGTTCGCTCGATCGTCGTTTGAAGACAACTTTATTATGTTTGTATTTACTGCGGCTCTCATTTGGGGACTGCGATTGCAGCAGGGGCTCTACCCCACGCGCCACCTGACACCCGCATGTTAACTCCCGAAGCCGTGAACGTGCCCTTTGACTCGGTCCTGCAAAGAAAAGATAAGGTCAACCTTGGGTGCGGGCCGAACGCCCCGCCTGGTTGGCTAAACATAGACGGATCCTGGAATGCCTGGCTGTCGAATCGCACTTACCTTCACAAGATGCTGAAAACGATCGGAGTGATCGGCAGGAATAATTCTGGAGCCCAATGGAATGTCCGGCCCCTGGTGCACGATCTCACGAAGCCCCTGCCATTCAAGACAAACTCCGTTGCCGTCATCTACGGCGCCCATGTTCTGGAGCATCTTTACTTCGCGGATGCCCAGAGGCTTCTGGGCGAGTGCCTCAGGGTCCTCCGGCCACGCGGCGTGATTCGGCTAGTCGTTCCCGACCTCCGCTCCATGGTGACGAGCTATCTCAAGAACAAGAACGGCGGGAGTTTATCTCCATCCAAAGGAATTGCGGCCGCAGACGAGCTTAACGAAATGCTCGGCTTCCGCAGCCGCACGCCGCCGACAGGAAACCCACTCTTCAAGTTTTATTCTCTCTGGAAGGATTTCCACCACCACAAGTGGATGTACGACTCGGACTCCCTCATCCGTCACATCGAGACCGCGGGTTTCATAGCGGTGAGCGAAAGGGCCTATTTGCAAAGCGAAATTCCGGGCATCGAGGAAGTGGAGGACGCGGGAAGAGTAATCAACGGTGCTGGTATCTGTGTCGAGGGCAGGAAACAGTAACGCCAGGACCGCAAGGGGTAGCACGGAGGAGATGCATGCAGCAAGCAATTGTTAAAGCCACTGAATGCGAGTCCACGCGGCTGCCAGCTGACGAACTGGCGGGGAGCCATCCGCGCGAGGCATCAGCCTGTCTTCAATGCAGCGGCGCTCTCGAGAAGTCTGTTGGCGAACTCATTGACACCCGCTTCGGGATCGAGGGCACCTACGAAGTGTGGCATTGCCTTGACTGCGGTCTCGAGCAGATCTCTCCCGTGCCGTCCTCCGCGGAGCTGGGGCGACTGTACAAGTCGTACTACAATTTTGGCGGCGAGCGAGGGACCTCCTACACACGCCTCCGCGAATGGTTCTTTTCTTCCTGGCTCTACCGCCTGTGGATCTTTCTCGACGGCGATATTTCGTTTCACGGACGCAAAGGCACAGGACGCTTGCTCGATGCGGGTTGCAACGAGGGCCGCGGGTTGCGGATTTATGCTCACAATGGTTTTCAGGTCGAGGGCCTGGAGTTAAACCCAACCGCGGCAGCCGTGGCCCGGGAATCGGGTTTCACCGTCCACGTAGGCGATACGACAGATTTCACCGCATCCGAGGCCTACGATGTGGTTGTTCTCTCGAATGTTTTGGAGCACGCGCCCGATCCCAAGAAGGTGCTGATCAATGTTCGTGGAAACCTAAAGCCGGGCGGCCAGCTATGGATCAGTTGTCCGAACAGCGGGAGCTGGCTCCGGAAAGCGTTCGGGCGCTCCTGGATCAACTGGCATGTTCCTTTTCACATTTCTCAGTTCTCAGCTCAAACCGTAAGAGCCCTGGTCGAACAGGCAGGGTTCACAATCATCGAGATACGCCAAGTTACACCTGCACTTTGGGTGGCTATGTCTACAATCGCGAGTATATTCGCTAAAGAGGGTCAGCCAACCCGAGAATTGCGCAACCCGATAGTTGTCATAGCATTGCTGTTTCTGGTTAGGTTTGCTGCCTTTCCTGTGCTGTGGTTTCAGAACAGACGAGGCCGCGGGGATTGTCTTCTGGTTACTGCTCGCAAAGCCTGAATAATGCGGATTTTAATCAACACGATCAATTTCTCACCCGAACTGACGAGCACCGGTAAGTACGTCGGAGAAATGGCCAAATGGCTTGCGGAGCGGGGGCATTCGATCCGTGTTGTCACGACGCCACCTCACTACCCGCAATGGCGGATTTCCGAGGGATACTCTCGGTTTCGTTATAAGAGAGAGAAATGCACTTCCTTTCGTGAGTCCACCGGAGAAATGGATGTATTTCGATGCCCCGTGTGGATACCCCGCCCACCTCGCGGCTGGAGGCGGGTTCTATACCTCGCAACTTTTTCGATGAGTAGCTGGCCAGTTATGTTGATGCAGACCGCCTGGCGGCCCGATGTTGTACTTTTGATCGAACCAACGATCTTCTGCTGCCCTCAAACTCTATGTGTTGCTTGGCTCTCAGGTGGAGCTGCGTGGCTCCATGTGCAGGACTTTGAAGTGGATGTAGCTTTCGAACTGAAAGATTTTTCTTCGAGTGCCTTGAAGCAGTCCATCCAGATGCTTGAAAGTTTTCTGATGCGGAAATTTAATCGAGTATCTGCAATTTCCGATCGAATGGTCGAGCGATTGCTCGCAAAGGGAGTGGATCTCGTCCGTACTGTCCTCTTCCCCAACTGGGTTGACGCTTCTGAGATCTATCCACTGACTGTCACTAACCCCATGCGTGTGGAACTCGGGATTTCTGAACAGGCAATCGTGGCCCTTTATTCCGGGAATATGGGCTTGAAGCAAGGACTAAGCTTGCTCATCGAGGCAAGCCGCCAGCTTGTCTCCCGGTCGGACATAGTCTTCGTATTGTGTGGTGATGGGCCCCACCGAGACACTCTGATGGAAATGGCCGCAAAGGCGCCAAACATCAAGTTCTTACCGCTACAGCCGGCCAGTCGGCTGAACGAACTTCTCAACATGGCTGATATGCACCTCTTGACGCAGGTGGTTGGTGCTGCAGATCTGGTAATGCCGTCCAAGTTGACGGGCATGCTGGCAAGCGGCAAGGCCGTAGTGGCAACGGCCGACGAAGAAACGCAACTTGCGAAGGTGCTTACGGGACGTGGACTCTGCACACGCCCGGGGGATGCGACCGCTTTCGCTTCAGCCGTCACTCGCCTAGCTGATGATCGCGAATTGAGAGTGCGAATGGGAGACGAAGCAAGAAAGTACGCCATGATTCATCTGAGCCGAGATGAGATTCTGACCCGTTTCGAATCGTTATTGATGGAGGCTTGCGGACGATCCGTCACAGGTACTCCCGTAGCTCTGCCTGCTAATCAAAACGGTAAAATGCCTGTTACTTAGATCAGTTCATCGTGTTGGTCGAAATCGAGCAAAGCTTCCACAGACATTCACGTTACGCGCCGAGAAGAATCGCACTCCCGAGTGGGGTGCAAACAGGATTCGTCTAGTTCCGGGCCTTAGCTTTGAGAAACTATGCGATTGTAAATTTTGAACCAAGAGGACCGATGTGGATTGGACTCCAGTTGATCGCTGTTCAGGTCGAAGCTAGAGCTCTCCCCATGGCAAGGTTTCGATGCCGACAGAGTATCGTCCTCCGCAAGCATCTCAGTAGTCGAAGGTGAGAGCAGGATCCTCGAGAAACGGTCAATCCCTGTTCCCCGAAGTACCCACACCCCGCTTAACAGAAAAGCGCCAGAGAGTCGGCTTCAATATTTCGATGAACTATGGCAAGTAAATACGAGGGCACGAGTTCCTTCTGCATGGCGGATCGAATCCGCAACTTAACGTAGGCCCTAAAGGAAATTGCACCTAGCCTGGAGTTCTATGACAAGACGATCCATCAATCTGATTCAATTCTGGCTGTCAATCGCACTGTTCTCCGTACCCAGCGTCGCTTTTGCGATATCCGGCTACATCCGTTTCAGGTCCGGGTACTTCCGCCCCGCAGAAATCGACGTTTACTCCTATTCCGTCTTCATCATACTCGTGACTCTTCTGTGGGCCTTCATTGTCGAACACCTTGGACTGAATAAGTTCACGACACTACTGACTCTACAGACAGGGATTCGGACAACTATCCTTGCAACTTCATATTGTGCGGTGCTTGCACTTTCTCTTGCCTTCTTCTACAGGGCAACGAACTTTGCGCGCGCCTTTATCATCATTGGCTGTGGTCTGATCTTCGTACTAAGTCTCGGAATAATTCATCTTTTTCGCTGGTCCATGCATGCTCTCGAGCAGTCAACAAATGGCCGTTTCCCCATAGCAATCTTAGGTGCTGACGAATTTGCTGAAGGCATTGCGCGGCGTCTCGCAGATAGCCGCCTTGCACGCTGCAGAGTGGCTTGCTTTGTTGCCTTGCCGAACCAGGTGGTGGCCAGCATGAACTCGCCTGTGCTGCAGTGGGACCAGCTGGACGAAGTGGTCGATGTTTTTCATTGTAAGGAGCTCTTGGTTGCGCTTCCTCCGGAGCATCTTGGCGAAGCTAAAAAAGTCCTTCGAGTCGTCCAGCACTTGTGCATTCCTGCGAGGCTAGTTTTGGACTTGGGTGAAGGTGTGTTTCTCCCTGAGAGAATCTTCGACTATTACGGGATTCCACTACTGGACGTCAGGCCATATCCTATAGACAGCGTGGGCTATGCTCTCGGCAAGCGTGCGTTCGATGTCGTGTTTTCTTGCATCGTATTGTCGTGTGCCGCTCCCCTCATGCTTTTGATCGCTCTTCTCATCAAGCTCACCTCTCGTGGCCCCGTATTGTTCACACAGGAGCGCGTCAGCCTTAATGGCCGCCGTTTTGGGATGTTGAAGTTCAGGACCATGTATTTGCAGGATTCAAGCGTTTCTAATTGTTTGCATACGGAACGTGACGACCAGCGCATCACACCTCTCGGCCGTATGCTGCGGCGTGTTAGCTTTGACGAGCTTCCTCAGTTCATCAACGTGCTGAGGGGAGACATGAGTGTGGTCGGGCCTCGGCCGGAGCTGACGTTTTTCGTTCAGAAATTTCGCCACGAAATCCCGTCGTACATGTCCCGCCACAACGTCAAGTGTGGCATCACCGGATGGGCCCAGATCAACGGTCTGCGTGGAAGCGATACTTCCATTTCGCGCCGGATTCAGTACGATCTCTACTACCTTCGCAACTGGAGTATGACCTTAGACGTTAAGATCATTCTCTTGACCGTTTTCAATGGCATGGTGAGTCCGCAAGCTTATTAGAGGTACGCTCAGCAGGGGCCATTGTTAGCTCAACACAGAGCCCGGCGCCTGTGTTCTAGTTCGCTCGCACCTTCTCGACCTCAACGTGGGCCTACTTCAGCGAGTGGAGCGAAAGCCAAAGCGGGCGCCGATTCGGGGAGGTTTCTCGGCGGGATCCTGAGGTGGTAGCCAAAGCAATGTCAGCGCTAGTGAAAAAGGGATCCATTACGGCCGTTGTTGGACGGGGCCAGCGATCCACCAGAGCCCCGCTGGCAAGGATGCGGTAGGAATCCTATATTATAATAGTTTCTAAAGCTTGCACGTCGTTTGCCGTTTGATGATTTCTCAGAGATTGGCCTCGCAGAAATCTCTGAGGAGTCGATGTGCCCCAGAACGGCTGCTGTCCCTGCTGCAAGTTTACTTTTCTGCATTCGCCCTACCGTCCACACAAGCCGTCTGCAGCCGACCGGAGTGCCAACGCCGACGATGCGCCGACTATCAGCGACTAAGCTCGAAGCAGATACGGAATATCGTCAGATCGTCCACGACACCTAGAAGAAGTGGCGCGGCCTCATCCCGACTATCTCCCACGCTATCGAGCGGAACATCCGGAAGCCAACGAACGAAAAGCAAAGCGGCGTACCTATACCGCTAAATATTAGCAGCGCATACTCGAAGAAATCCGAGGCCGCTGCAGCGACACGCGGTGCTGTCGGCTCTTCTTCGTTGGGAAGGCTTGTACTCCTCGTTGCTGGCCAGCTGGCTGCGAGAACGCGCCAGTGGTATTCGCGGAGCGTTGACCCCGCCGCCGCGCGGGAAAACATCCTGTGGCAACGCCAGAATGGGCTCGATGTCGCGTGACCTTCATGCCAACCGCTGCTGGAGCGCGGAAATCCTCGATCGGCATCAGTTCCAATGGCAGTCCTCCGACGCTTTTCGACGTCCGTGATTTGAACCACATCCGGAGGTCCGTATCTGGTATAGACGGCGGCTTTCGTTGGCGTTCTTCCGCGGCGGTGACTCCAAGTAGCGGTAGTTACTCCACGATCGGTGCTCGCAATGATTTGCATAGAAAGTGCCCAGCCTGAGCGCGCCTCCCTTTGGTCGATGCAGGCGCGAATTTCGTGTGCCGGATTTGTTCAATCCCTTCCTATTTGAAGCTCCAGGCCATGTTTATTCAATAAGTTTACGGCTGAGCCCTTTAGCGTTATGATTGGTTTTTGCAGATCCCAATCTCACGCTATCAGATGCTCAGCCTTTTCTGCTTTAAATCCCAAATCCTAATTTGGACAAACGAACATGCTGGACATTGTACCGAGGACGAGCTAATCCGCGGCAGCGTTATGCCCAGCTTCGGTACGCCAGTGAGGCCGCACGCAGTTAACTTCGCTGACCACCGAATCTGAGAACGCCCGACTTGGTAGTGCCTTCCATTTTCAGTCGTTCAATGGTACAAGTGCCTAGGGCTGTGTTCGCTGAAAATTAACTTAGGAGCGTACATGAGAAATCTTAGAAGCTTCTTTCTCGTTCTCGCACTATCTGTTCTCGCCAGTAGCATCGCTCAAGCACAGGCGACTCGCACCTGGGTTTCGGGTGTGGGCGATGACGCCAACCCGTGCAGTCGTACGGCGCCTTGCAAGACCTTCGCAGGTGCGATCTCGAAAACTGTCGCCGGAGGTGAGATTGATGCCCTGGATCCAGGTGGCTTCGGTGCGCTCACCATCACGAAGGGTATTACAATAGATGGTGGTGGAGGGCAGGTCGGCTCTGTGTTGGTCGCCGGAACCAACGGAATTGTCGTCAGTGCAGGCGCAAGCGACGTCGTAACTCTGCGCAATCTTTCGATCAATGGAATTGGAAGCGGAATCAACGGAATAAATTTCGTGAGTGGTGGAGCTCTCCACATAGAGCACTGTACGATCTTTGGGTTCACCAACAACGGTATCAACATTGTTTCGAGCATGAACGCGAAGATATTTGTTGTGGATACCATAAGCCGGGATAATAACGGCAGCGGCATTGTAGGACGTGGCGTGGGCGGGACTGTAGTGGTAGTGATCGATAGGTCCCGGTTCGAAAACAATGCCATCGGCGTTTTCGCTCAAGACTTCAGCGAGTTTGCGGTAAAGGACAGCGATTCGTCAGAGAATGGCAATATCGGTTTCTGCGCCGATGCGGATAGCGGGAGCGCGATACTTAATATCATCAATTCGATGACAACTAGTAATGGAGCAACGGGGGTTCAGGCCGGAGGCGGCGCCGCTGCTAGTGTTGTCCGTCTCAGCGGCGTCTTGATCGCCGGCAATGGGTTCAATGGCATTGTGGTCGCCACTAATGGCTCAATCATTTCATATCGAAACAACTACAACTCTGACTCTGGGAGCCCCAGCTCGACTGTCGCACCACAATAGGGCGCGCGCGGCTTTCTTCGAGCCAGTCGGAAAGTTCTCGAACTGCTGGTGCTGTACTCTGCTTGGCCTCTATTCTGCTTGCGCCCCGGACGCGCTTTGACATCGGCGCGACCAATTCGGCTCGGCCTCCAGGGCGTAAGCCGTTCGCTTTCTCGACGGGTCGGGAAAAGACAGCGTTCGCTGGATTCGAAGACTCTCTCAGGATCACAGATGAAGCGATGGCAGATCTGAGACCTTTCTGCTGCAAAGCTCGTCTTAACTTTCCCGTCAGCCGGTCCCGTGTTCGCGGGAAACTACCCTTCTTTGAGCAGCTCCGGTCACTTCGTGTGGAAATCTAGCGCAGGATTTGTTGGAGATATTCTCTTTGCCGTCGACAGAAAAGTAAGAACAAATACTCGTTTCGTCGCAGTTTCCATCCCTTGCATGCTTACATGAAGCGGTAGTCACGACCTTGCGTGCATGGTCGGCAACTCTGAAGTTGAGGGCTGACCCGCTATCCGGCTTCCTATCGACTGGGAGAAATAGCTGTCGCTCAACCCGAGCCAAAAAATCTCGAATAATGCACGCAAACTCAGTGGTGCGCGTCATGATTTCCAGGTGCCAGTCTCCTTCGAAACGATGAACTCGTGCATTTGCCCAGCGAGCGCGAAACGCTTCCGCCTAGCCGGCAAAGACGATGCGGCCGCAACCGGTTTTGAACAGCAGAACGCGGCCGAGCCAACGATTTGGCTGCCGAGGATGCTCGTGGCAGTCGAGCTGTAAACACGCCGTGGAGACAGCCCTCCGACGCAGTGCGGCGCCGCCTTCGCGCCCTGACAGTTCAAAAAAGCCCAAAAATCACGCCGCTCCTCGTCAGTGCGCCTGGAACTCGCCACACGAATGGCGTGCCGCCGACCGTTTCTCCTCGCCTGGACGCCATGCGCACGAGGTACGGCGTGCCTCTCATGAAGCGCCAGTCCAGTCGATTGACGGAGCCGCACAAACGTTTGTCAAGACGTTCTCCTTGGGAACAGGTTTTTCGACGTCCATGATTTGGACAACGTCAGGAGGTCCGTACATGTATAGGCGGCGACTTTTGTTGGCGTAGCTCCGCGGCGGTGACTCCGAGTGCGGTCGTTACACCACAATCGGTGCTCGGATTCCCTTGATGCAGCCAAAGACCTAGCCAAAAATATTTGAAATTTTAAGATCGTGTCTGCTCGATGATGAGCCGTATTGGGTAGCCGAGAATAGCGCGGACACGCCCAGACTCTGTTTCAGAGTAGACGAAGGACTTGCCGTCGATTCGGTAGGTTCCCGTCCAGCCAATGGCAATGTTCTTCTCCGTCTCCTCGATGTACACACCGGCAAGGGACCACAATCGCGGGCAACCGGAATGGCCAGATGCTTGGCAGGATTGAGCAACCAGGCGTCCCTGTTTGGGTCGAGAACAACAGCAACTGAGGTAGGGTGACCACACGACTATCGTGTTCGACCGCACGGTCCTGGACATAACCTACGTTATCCATCAGACGGAAATTGGCTCCACGCACCAGCTGTTGTCCCAGGCCACGCTGGATCGCTCGCCGCTTCACGCGAGTCCTCCCGTCCAGGTAGAGTGATCGGCTTGGAGATACTCTCAATGGGACTCTTCCACAGTCTATTTGCCGGTCTACTCTTGTTCGTATACCACTGCTTCGACCGCATCGTCATCAACGGCTACTTGTCCGCCCTGACCCGCCCGGAGAATGCCGTCTATTTCTTCCACGAAGTGCTGGGCATCCGCGCCATCACCAAAGAAGTGCCGCGACAGCGACTCGACGACGACCACCACTGTGGTCGACGCCTACGCCCGGAAGCGCAGGATTCCCATGGCCTGAGCCGAGAAGGGCGTACGCAAGGAAGACTATGTCCGGTCCTGGCTCCGCCCCATGGAGCGCCACGACCAGCATGGCACCTACTTCATTTTCAAAAACCTGGAGCACGGCCAGACCTTCCGCTCTGTTCTGCCCAAGTTTCCCACCAACGATCCCGACTACCGCATCTTGCACAAACAACGCAGCCGCTTCACGCACTATTATTTTTCTACATCCGGGACGAAGTTCAAGGCCCCATGGTCCTGTGAGTGTCCGGGGGATTCCAAAATAAGTGCATTCGCTGCAATCTGGCAGCACGCTCGTTCTCTCGTGTTGCTAACGTTCACTGCACACGGAGCGCGATCGATTCGGTATGGGCGATTACCTCGGAAGGCGAATTACTCGTCGCCGTCACTGTAATGGTGTATAACTTTGTCATTGGCTGAGCGTTTCCGGAGCCGCATCCGCATAGTAGCAGCGTGATGGCGGCCGTTGAGCAGGACAGCCACAACGCTCTACGCACTCTACGGAAGAAACCTAAAGCCAGCGCGAGTAGCATCAAGGGCAGTGTTACCGCATAGACCCTGCGGACACTCCAGTCTGCTCGCTGCAAAGAGAAAACTGCTGCAGATACCGGCACATTGATTGTCATCGTGGACGTTAAGGGATTGGCGCCTGCCGAGATCGAGCTGGGCAAGAGCGCGCAATCTGGTAACGGTGGCGGACCGTTGATGCTGCAGGTGAGGGCAATCATCCCCGAAAATCCGTTTAGGGCTGCAAAGGTGAATATGTCGGTGACCGAGCCGCCGGGATGGGCCGCAAGGGCGGTCGATGCGGCAGACAGCGAAAAGTCCGGCGCTAGATTTACGGTGACGGTAACCGTTGCGGAATTATTGGTGGT
>Ga0207033_1086_pt1 | contig 20346 bp, 20 predicted proteins | sample Alteio_BWMinCont_35_FD_153262 | JGI IMG/M metagenome (GOLD analysis project Ga0207033, IMG submission 153262) | Enriched cells from forest soil in Barre Woods Harvard Forest LTER site, Petersham, Massachusetts, United States -... | ecosystem: Environmental > Terrestrial > Soil > Temperate forest >... | reverse complement strand
GATAAATGGGCGAGGGAAATCCTCCTTGCTACAAACAATTTTGGTAATGTCTCAATCAGCTTGGAAAAACACAGATTTAAAAAAGCTGATTATTAATGATGAATTATTGAGCCTTGGAAATTTTGATGACATTAAAAATAGTGAGATTCCAAGAGGCGAGGCCATTCATTTTAATTTCAAATTGGATTCTATATTTATTGATGAAGCCAAAATACAATATGCCGAAAACCTAGACAATTCACTCGAAGCTGAATGCATTCAAATAGAAATGGTATCTCAGGGTAAGACGATTTTGATACAGCCCAAGAAAAAGCAGTATAATGATATTGTTTTAACTTTAGCCGAATTGTTCAAAAAGGTTCATTACGTCAGTGCAGATCGACTTGGGCCCGTAAAATACGTTGATAAAACAAACTTGCCTGAGTTTGTACATGTAGGGCCAAGGGGAGAACATACTATAAATATTCTTGCGAACTCTATCAACTTGAGGAATGTTAATGAGATACTTTATAGAGGCAATGATGCGAAATCAGTGATTCAACAGACTATCGAATGGCTTGGCTATATTTTGGAAGGTGCAAAAATTGATATAAAAGGACGTGATAAAGATAGTAGTGTTCTTTATATGCTCTTAAACAACAGAAACAATTCTTATGGCTACAAACCTGCAAATGTTGGTTTTGGCTACAGTTATATTTTGCCTCTTATTGTAACAGGCTTGATTGCTAGTCCGGGGGAGGTAATAGTTGTTGAAAACCCGGAAGCGCATCTCCATCCAAAAGCTCAATCAAGAATATCAGAATTTTTCGCGAAAGTTTCTTCTTGTGGGATTCAAGTATTTATAGAATCGCATAGCGAGCATATATTGAATGGTTTAAGAGTGAGTGCACTAAATCCGCAAATATCGATTAAGCACAGTGATTTTGTTATTCACTATTTCAATGAGGCATTTGACACGAAAAAATTAACAATGGACGAGAAGGGTAAGATACAAAATTGGCCTAATGGCTTCTTTGATCAACAGGAAATTGACTTAGCAGAAATCTTTAAATATAGTAGATAAGCTATGACAGCTCATTTTTATCTCATGGCGGAGTCATTTAGTAATAACACCAACTTTACTCAAGATGAAATTGAAGAAAAGGTTAAAAGATTGTCTGAGGATGTAAGGCTTATAAATAGATATAAAGAGACTAATAAGTTATACACTAATTATAGCGATATTTATCCGCAGGTATTTTATTCTAATTATACAGTGTATGATTTTATCTGTAATGCTCAGCACTTAAAGGAGGTTGGAATAGATAGAGATATAATTAATGCATTACAAAATATAATTCAGAGATCCGATGCAACAACCATAACATCTAATGAAGTTAAGGAAGAATTATTTGGCTGGATTGATAGTGAAAATTGCCACGGCCTCATAGCATTCAACAGAATTGTAGACTTTGACGAGTCGATTCAAGTCATATATGGGAGAGATGGCTGGTATAAATTCCGGCGTAATTTTTTAAGCATATATCCTAAAAGTACAGAGTTTTATATTAACGAATGTATTAAATATTTTCCTAATTTGACATTCCATACAAGAAATATTGAAACCATCAAGGAAATCTATCCCGACTTTGTGAAGAGCGTTGTTAGACATTTGGGGTATCTAAATGATATATTTTTTACTTACCGAGTCAAAGACTTCAGTAACGAGTCTGAAAAGTATAAGGCATTTTCTGTAGAATGCCAATTAGAAGAATATGCGGCTTCAAAAGATAAGAACTTTGCTAAAGAGAAGTTGACCTTTGATTTTTTGGATGCTACTAATCAGTTGGTGGCAGTTACTTGTTATCCTCATCTGCGGCTATCGAAGAGTGATTGCCCAGGTGATAGCAAGTACTACCATAATAGAATTTATTTTCATGAAGGTATATCGTCAATAGCCAGCGGAAATATATTGATTGGCCATATTGGTGGTCACAGAGACTAAAATGTTTTTTGTAAATGCCGACATTACACTGGATAGGTAAGGATAAAGTTATTAACCATCACATGGATGTTCCGTTCAAAATATTGGAGCATTCTTTTGGCTTTGATGAAGGAACGCAAACGAATACAGAGACGAACAGCGGTAATAAGATCATACACGGAGACAACCTGGAGGCTTTAAAAGCGCTTTTGCCCGAATACGAGGGAAAGATACGTTGCATTTATATCGACCCGCCATACAATACAGGAAATGAAGGTTGGGTGTATAACGACAATCTTACTGACCCTAAGATCAGCAAGTGGTTGGGACTGACAGTAGGTAAAGAAATGGAAGATCTAAGCCGTCACGATAAGTGGCTATGCATGATTTATCCCAGACTTAAATTATTGCAAAAACTTTTGACAGATGACGGCTCAGTGGTGATAAGTATTGGTTATCAGGAGGTATTCAACCTTATGGAGGTCTGCAAGGAACTGTTTGCCTCCAAACAAATAATTTGCATAACGGTACAGACTTCGGGGGGAAAACCAGCTGGAGGATTCAACTATCTGCATGAATATTTGGTTTTTATTGTCCCAAATGATTTTCAGCCAAATCCATTACTTTTTTCTGGGGGAAATACTAGAACGCCATTCGAAGGGCTCACACTGGCTACATTTGATAAAACGCAGCGTCCAAACCAAACATATCCAATCTTCATTAATACCAGTACTGGAAATTTGGAAAGTGCTGGCGAGTCCTTACAGGAGCGAAAAAAAACGGGAATATACAATGGGGAATTGGAAGATTTTGAGTACAACTTCGATGAGGCGCCTCCCGGTGCAGTTGCCATCTGGCCAATAACAAACAAGGGTAAAAATTGCGTATGGCGGCTGATTTCGACACGGCTTTTAAGTGATTGGGAGAAAGGCTATATTAAGGTTAGCCCAAATCGGTCCAAAAACAGCTTGAACAAATATAGCATTCAATATTTACCAGAGGGCGTTATCAGGAAAATAGAGCAGGGAGTATTAACAGTAACCGGAAGGGAGCCCGGAGCACCCACCTTATCGTTCGGCGAAAACAAAACAGTAGGAAGCGAAATTCCTACAATTTGGATCGAAAAAGATTTTTACACTGTTAAAGGGACGGCAGTGCTCGAAGATATTTTTGGGACCAAACGATTTAACTATCCGAAGCCGTTGGAACTGGTCACCGAGATCATCAGAGCGATAAGTTCACCGAATGATATTATCCTCGATTCTTTTTGCGGCTCGGCTACTACAGGGCACGCGGTTTTAAATCTCAATAAAGAAGATGGAGGAAATCGGAAATTCGTACTCATAGAAATGGAAAATTATGCTGAAAGCCTCAGTGCTGAAAGAATAAAGCGGGTAATTTCTGGTTATAAAGAGACAGAGGGGACCGGAGGAAGTTTCGATTTTTATGAATTGGGACTTCCTGTGTTTAGCGAGGATGGCAGTCTGAACGAATTAGTAGGTGCAGGTAAAATTCGTAAGTATATCTATTATAGCGAAACAAAAATGCCGCTTCCTGAAGCTCAACATAATGACAACGATTCTTTTCTGGGAAAACATGAGGATACCAGCTACTACTTAAATTACGAACCTGGAGAAATCACAACCCTTGACCCTGAATTTTTAGGAACGATGAAAACGAAGGCTGAGCAATATGTTATTTATGCAGACAATTGTTTGCTCACAAAGGATTTTATGACCAGTTATCATATTATTTTCAAGAAAATTCCAAGGGACATTACAAGATTCTAATCAATGGAACTAAAACCATATCAAACACAGGTAATAAACGACCTTTCGCTATTCCTGGAAAACATCCAGGAAGCAAAAGACGTTAAAAACGCCTTTTATAACTTTTGGACCAAACATTCAAGGACGCCCCTTTTTCCTTATGCCGGCGCAGCTATTGAACCATACAAAAATAATGTCCCGGGAGTTCCGCACATTTGTATCAAAGTCCCGACAGCTGGTGGTAAAACATTTATTGCCTGCAATGCTATCAAAACAATTTTTGATGCGTTTGACTATGATAGGCCAAAGGTAGTCGTTTGGCTGGTGCCTTCAATAACAATTTTGGAACAGACACTTAAAAACCTAAAAGACCCTTCTCACCCCTATAGGCAAAAAATTAACTCCCACTTCGGCAATAAGGTGGAAGTTTTTGATAAAGCTACCCTGTTGCAGGGAAGCGGATTTAATGTCACAACGGTTAAAGAGCAACTGTCTATCATGGTTTTCAGTTTCGATAGCCTGAGGGCAAGAAACAAGGAGGATAGAAAAGTGTTCCAGGAGAATGGAAACCTTCAATCATTTGAGAACTTATTGGGAACAGAGGCCGATATTACCCTCGGTTCGGTTATCAAGTATCTGAATCCCGTTGTAATTGTGGATGAGAGCCACAATGCCGAAAGCGAGTTGAGTACGGATATGCTAAGGGAAATCAACCCTTCTTTTATTCTTGATCTTACAGCTACACCCAGAAACAACAGTAACATTATAAGCTTCATTGACGCGCTTGAATTGAAGAAAGAGAATATGGTAAAACTTCCTGTGATTGTATACAATCACCAGGATAAGACAGAAGTCATAAATACCAGTTTGCAACTTCAGAAAAGACTGGAAATACAAGCTGAGGAAGAAGAAAAGAAGGGGGGCAAGTATATTCGGCCGATTGTCTTGTTTCAGGCTCAGCCAAGGAACGGGAAAGATTTTTTGAATGAGGAAGAAGAGAAATCAAATGTTCAAAAACTCAAAGAAAAGCTGGTTGAATTGAAAATCCCAGAAGCGCAAATTAAGATAAAAACGGCAAATATCAATGAAATAAGGGGTACTGATTTAATGAGAAAGGATTGTCAAGTTCGTTACATCATTACTATTAACGCTTTAAAGGAGGGCTGGGATTGTCCATTTGCCTATATTTTAGCTTCTTTGGCGGATAAGAATTCGGCTGTAGATGTAGAGCAAATTTTAGGTCGAGTTTTACGGCAACCTTATGTAATGAAACATAACTTTCCGCTGCTCAACCTGAGTTACGTTCTAACGGCATCGACTAAATTTCTAGAAACCCTGGATAATATTGTAAAGGGCTTGAATAAGGCGGGTTTCAGCGATAATGATTATAAACTTGCTGATTCTTTTAATTTGGAAGAGGCGAGAAAACAGGAAGCCTCACAACAGTTGACAGTTTTTTCATCGGTGCAGGAGACGGAAAATAAAAGCGCCAATACTCCTCAACAAGAGGATATTACGAATGATATTGATGCTTTAAGAGTCGAAATCCCAGTGGAAACCGCCCTGCCAGGTGGGAATATTTTGGAAATTGAAAAGGTTGCTATATATCAGCATGAGTCTTTTGAAAGAACTGTCGAAGAAATGGGATCAGAGTATTTAACTGTTTTGCCAAACGAAATACAACAGCTTGTGAAGACATTTAATATTAAGAAAGGCTTCAAGGAGCAGGTAGCACTGATAAATTTGCCTCATTTTTTTTTAAAATCTCCCGGAAATGACATATTCGGCCAGGAAGAGAATGAGCTCCTTTTGGAAAAAGACTATCTTTTGGATGATTTTGCCTTAAGTAAAGGCGATACTAATATCTCTTTTAGTAGCATTTCTTCTGATCTCTATAAAGTAGATCTGGATGAATCAAAAAAAGAACACACACCAACATTTTTAAGACTTGATGGTCAATTTAAAGATAAACTTTTGGCTTATATAATGGCTCCGGAAAGGAGAGATAGCCGCGTGAAGAATTGGACGAGGCGTATTATAGGTATTATCGGAAAGATGAATCCCATACCGGATAAAGAAATACAGAAATATATCACCCGGGTATTGGAAGATTTTACCGAAGAGCAGTTTGGTGATCTGGCCAGTAATGAATATACCTATACAGATAAAATAAAAGAAAAGATTAAGTCTCTTTCTGAAAATTTTGCCGAGGACAAATTTAGGAAATACCTAGACACAGATAAAATATTTATCAAAGCCTCTTTTGTGTTGCCAAAAGGAATTTCACCGGGAGAGACTTCTAAGGATATCGTAAAATCCCTTTATGAGAAAGAGGCAAGGATAAATTCCTTCGAAGAGCGGGTGATCAACGAAGTAGCGAATATGAAAAACATAGCCTTTTGGACAAAGAACATTGAAAGAAAAGGATTCCGGATAAATGGTTTTATCAATCATTATCCCGACTTTATCATACAAACATTTAGCGGAAAAACACTTCTGCTTGAGACAAAAGGCGATCACCTAGATGCCGAGCAAAAAATAAGACTTGGCAGCCTGTGGGCAAGCAAGGCTGGAAACAATTATCGATATTTTGTAGTTTATGATAAAAGAATTGTTCAGGGTGCGTATAAGGTGGACGATTTCTTAAATGTTATTAAAGAAATTTAGGAAGTATATTATTAGGCATGATAAATTTACGTAATGGGGTGCTTACAAAACCAGTTTCGAAGATTTTATGCAAAACCGTCTCTTAGTTAAAAAATCATTTCAGCAATGATTTAATTTTATTTCGTGGTCAGACTTGCCATAAGCCATTGAAGCCATCCTTAGGGCGCCAAGGAATAATTGGCAAGACACCGGATATTAAAAAATTTGGAAAAGAATTGTTTGACGATTTCCGGAAAAGGTATATTGCCTATTCTCATCAGCGATATGACAACGATTGGGATTTATTTTCGCTAGGACAACATAATGGACTACCGACACGTCTTATGGACTGGACAGAGAGCGTCTTTGTAGCATTGTGGTTTGCGACTGAAAGAGAAGATGGTGATGTCGGAGTAGTCTACATAATTGCCGCGACAGCGAGTGATATTATAGACGTTAGTCAAAAGGAAATGAATGCCCTGTTACAAGGAAAACGACAAAATGTTTTTGTCCTAACCATATTTCGGGGAGGATAAAGGCTCAATCTGGCTGGTTTAGTTGTCATGCCATAAATGAGAAGAGTGATTTCTTCAAACTCGAAGCCATATCAAAGTATAATGATAAATTAAAAAACTTTTTCTGTCAAAGGACATTTTCCTGAAATCAGAAGTAAATTGAACGTAATGGGAATTAACGGGTCGTCTATATACCTAGACCTAGTTGGGCTATCAAGATACCTAAAAATGGTAGCATCTAAAAGAAGATGATTATTTGATTGATGAATAAGGGTGAATGGATTTTGGAATCGGTAATCAAATTATTATTTTGCTAAGACGAACAAAATCATTAGATTAAACTGCAACAATTGAAAAGTTGTATGTCGGCGGAAGGTAAGCCTCCGGTGAACGCCTGTTGTTACGTATTGATGGCATCGATAATTTTGCACAAAAGCAGGTATGGTCAAAGATGAATCGATCCGGGAGAAAATGTTTGCCAGTATCGCATCCTGGCAATCGAGTGACCTTTCACAAAAGCAATGGTGCGATCGGCAAGGAATAATCTATCATGTTTTTCATTATTGGTACCGGAAGTACCGGGATGAGCATCCGGAGTCAACCGGTGATAACTCTTTTGTTCGGCTGACTGTTAAACCGGAAACGGGTGCCAGTTGCGAAGTAATCTTTACCGACGGGACAAAGATAATCTTTCGGGAGGCCGTACCTGCTCAGTACCTGAAAACCCTTTTGTTTTAGCCGTGTTACATCTGTCCTCTTCCTGCAAATACTACCTGTTTCGAAGCCCGGTAAACATGCGCAAGAGCTTTGACGGACTTACGGGGATCGTCCAGAATGAACTAAAGGCCGATCCGCTAAGCGCTTCCATCTTTATTTTCCTGAACCGTCGCCGCAACCAGGTGAAGCTGCTACTGTGGGAGGGGGGATGGATTTTCTTTGTACCATAAGCGTTTGGAAAAAGGCAGCTATGAGGTTCCCGCCGGCAGTGACGGTCAACTTGCCGTTGCTATAGAAGCCGATCAATTATTGTTGTTGCTGAAAGGGATATCACTTCGCCATATCCGCAGGCGAAAAAGATACCAACATGGAGTGAAAAATGTGGATAACCAAGCCTGCTGAAGCCGCGTTATTGCTGCATTTTATTACATTTGTCCTGCCTATGCAGGAGGTAGCCACACATACTGATTACAAAGCGCTTTACGAAGAGTCCCAACTCGTAATTACGCAGCTGCGCCATGAACTCGATCAGCTGAAAAAAATGATCTTCGGCTCCAGGCAGGAGCGATTTATTCCCGGACAGTCTACTGATCCCACCCAATTGTCAATGAGCCTTCCTGCCGAACAGGTAGCAGCCACTTCACTCATCAAAGCCAAAAAGATTGAATATACCCGTGTCGAGTCTGTTCTAGCCAACCCCGTCACCACACACCAGGGTCGCATGAAGTTGCCGGATCACCTGGAGTGCAAGGAGATCCTGGTGGATGTGGCCGGGAAAGAGGGCTGCCGGGAAATCGGCCGGGACATCACCGAAGAACTGGAATATGAGCCTGGCAGGCTTTATGTGAACCGCTACATCCGGCCTAAATATGCGAGCGCGGACAATCAGACTATCCTGGTAGCACCACTACCTGAGCGGCCTTTGCCCAAAGCCATTGCCGGTCCGGGACTACTGGCGCAGATTATCATCGATAAGTATGTTGATCATTTACCACTCCACCGGCAGCAGCAGCGATTTAGCCGGGAGAAGATCAATATTCCTTACAGCACCTTAACCGATTGGGTCAGCAATACCTGTGGTTTGATCACGCCTTTATATGATGCCTTAAAAAAGGAAGTATTGGCCAGTGATTACCTGCATGCCGATGAGACGCCGATCAAGGTGCTGGATAAGGACAAGAAAGGAGAAACCCATCGGGGCTACTTTTGGGTATACCACAACAGTCTGCAGGATATGGTCTTCTTCGACTACCAACCCGGCCGTAGCCGGGAAGGGCCTTCCGAATTATTGAAAGACTTCCGGGGTCATTTACAGACTGACGGCTATGCCGCTTACAATATCTTCGATACGCAAAAGGACGTAACCTTATTGCATTGCATGGCCCATGCCCGAAGAAAGTTCGTGGAAGCCCGGTCAAATGATCGGATGAGGGCAGATTATGTGCTGGATCAGATCCAGCAACTGTACGCCATTGAGCGAAAAGCTGCCGAAGAACAGCTGTCAGAAGCGGACATTTTAATGATGCGGCAGGGTAAAGCCATGCCCATTCTGGAATCCCTGGGTAAATGGATGCAGCAGACATACACAGAGGTATTACCCAAGAGCGCGATCGGGATGGCGTTGGCCTATAGTATCCAAAGATGGCCGCGGTTAATGGTCTATGCCACGGATGGAAAGTTAAGCATTGATAACAATCCAGTAGAAAACTGTATCCGGCCGGTAGCTGTGGGCCGTAAGAACTATCTATTTGCCGGAAGCCATGAAGCCGCTCAACGCAGCGCCATGCTTTACTCTCTGATGGGAACTTGTAAATTACATAACATCAATCCCTTCAACTGGCTGAAGAACACACTCGAAAAAATAGCGCAATATCCGATCAATCGCATCAGCGATCTCCTTCCTCACAAATACTCATCATATAGTTGACTACAATGGAAGATTACCCTCTAGTTTATCGTTGTGCCATCGTGGTAAAACCGCTGCAACCTTTTTGGATTGGTTACTTAAAATCGAGTCCGACAGTAGTCAGACTTTAACGGAACTGCAGCAGGACAGCAATATTTATCTCCTGCCGGACTTTGAACAGGCCACAAATATCGAAAAAGCAGTTGACAAATATATCAAAGCCAATTACGCCGGCATCTTCACCCACGAGCTATCAGAGTGGTACCTGGATCCATTCTTATACCCCAAGATATCCTATCCGACTTTCCTGGAGTGGTTCGAAATAACAACTCACACAATGGTCTACGACACCGTCAAGGGCTCCATAGAAAAGGAATAAATTTGATAAGCCATAGTGTTTAATGGTAGTTCACCGGTGGGATACGGCGGAAGACTATATAGAACGATCGAAACGTTTTTATTTCCGAATACAACATTGTTCTGATTGTGCCAGGTGAGATCTTCGGTCAGCGAAGGAGCTATGCCGAGTAGAACAGGATGTTGTGGAGTACAGCGATTGTGATTTTTTTTTATCTTACACCCATGACCGGCATCCTCGCACAACTAACCCCCCTAACCGCCTACGGCAACCAATGCCTCAGGACCAACCAGTTGCCGGCCGGCTTCTACCCGGAAAACAAAGCTTTCCAGTATTGTAATACGGTGAACTTTTGGAAAGTGGACGGCCAAAATGAATTGCTGGTCGCCATCGATCCGTATTTCTGGTTTCGGTACTTGCAAGGGGAGGGATGCCAGGCTTTGAAACTATACTACCAGCCGGCGAAGGAGAACCCGCTCGCCAGAGAGCATCAATTGACCGGGTTTGTCGGGGGTGGGGGAACCTGGCTGATCGAGGCGATATTCGCGGCCCATTCAGATTTTTGGGCCAGCCGCTGGCAGGTCACCCGGAAAGACGACCCGGATCACCGCATTTGGAGCGTCAAGTATGGCCGAACAAGCGTCAACCTGGCGACGGTCAACCAGCAGCTTGACCTGGCGGCGACGGCCAATGAATTGTACGAATCGCTGGGGGCCATCATCGAATTCACGGTACAACAAAACCTTGCGAGCTGGACCGATTTCTTTCAAAAGGCGGCTCAGCGATTGAACAGCGATACACCGGAGGCCGGCTATTATAATGAGGCGCTGGCCCCGGAAGGGGAGTACAGCTTGCACCCGCGGCAGCTTTTGTATACCGCTGGCTCGGCCTGGGCATTCGGCGGAATGGGGTCCTGGAACGACCTGTCTTTCGAAAAGGCGGAAGACAATGAGCGATATAACAACGTGTCGGCACGCTTGTATGACGCCATTAACCGGGCGATAGTGGCGGCGGTGAATGGGAAACCGCCGGCGCCGGTTCTTAATCGTTAGTGCATTTAAACTGCGATTTGATCTTATCCAATGTTTGCCATACGCTGCTTGAATAATCTTTCGGCGATATTTCGAAGACAATCACCGTGGCTTTTCCTTTTTCGCAAGACATCAGATGGATCTTCAGGTTGATATCCAGCCGGGACATGCTGATATTAGCGTCGTATATGGTAGCGGACGCGTTGTAAGTTGCAACGTCTGACGCGTCGGTCATTACCTTCGTAACCTTTACCTCTGCGAGTGATGCTGAATCAGAGGGCGCAATTCTCCCGGGACGGCTTTTGCGGGCCAGGCCGGTATAATATTGTCGTAATGCCTGATTTAGCGTCTTTTCATCAAATTTTGGCGAATCGGTGAGCCACCAAATGACAACATATGCCCAGAATTCATTGCTTGTACTGTAGCTCCAGAAAGGGCCCAACCAGGGGGTGTAACAATGCTGAAATCCGCATGGGAATAGCTCTTCAAGCTGTCAACCGGGGACCCGCGCTTTTTTGCCTTGTCCTGCCCGCCGGAATGACAAGACGTAAATGCAAATAAGCCCAGTATACAACATATGCAGTGGGCTCGCATAATGGGATAGGGGTACCGAATTTTCCACCGCATGATTTGGACAATTTTGATCGATGAAAGATAGCCACTTACAGGCAAATTGGGTAATTTTGATGCATAACAGATAGCCGCCGATATGCATATATAAACGCTGCATGGACTCCTGCAAACCATGATCCTCCTGGGCGGCCGTCGAAACGAGTAGTCAATCTGAATTGAGGCAATTTGGCTTTAAGTGGGAACTTTAGTGCCTTCAGAGCCAAATTGCCGGTAGGGTACATTAATGGCAAGAAGCCTTTTACGATTGACAAAAATTATCACGCCGAATTGCAGGATAAAATCGAGACCTTCCGTACAGCAACTCAGACTACCAAACCCCTCTTTTTGACCATGATTACGACTTTTGGAATAGCCCGAAATGAATATTCTAATAACCTGGTGCAGAATAGTTTAAAAAATGGATGATTTATTTGAATGAGGTAGGCCCTCACCATGTTTCCACGAGAAAAAAGTACGCAAATTTGCGTACTTTTTTTTTAAAAAAGACATATAAATGATTTGGTTATAAGCTGAAAGGAAGGACGAGCGCTAGGTATTATTACTGTAATAGGTAGTATAAAGTTCTTTGTGTAAATGTAGTAATTAACTGTATTAGGGGGATAATCCCCCCGGCAGGTGGAGCGAAGTGAGGCGGAGCGTAGCGGAGCCGAACGAAGCGGAACCTGCCGGGGACGGCGGCGGAAAATGGCCCCGTTTTTTATTACCTTTAATACACATTTATGGACAAAGAGCAATCAAATTTTCCCAAGGATTTTTTCAAACAATTCAAAAGCAAAGAGGAGTTTCAATCCTTTTTCAGTGATCTGTACAAGCAGGGCGTAGAAGAAATGCTTAAGGGTGAACTGGACGAACACCTGGGCTATGAAAAGCATAGTCCGGAAGGCCGCAACTCCGGCAACAGCCGTAATGGCAGCTATACCAAAAAAGTTAAGACAGAGACACTGGGCGACCTGGTGCTGAACATTCCGCGGGACCGTAAAAGCGATTTTGAGCCGCAGCTCATACCGAAGGGGCAACGCATGAGCGATAAGCTGGAAGAGGCCATTATTGGCATGTACAGCCGGGGTATGACCACCTCAGACATCAGTGAACAGGTAAAGCAGGCTTACGGAGTGGATGTCAGCGAAGGGACCATCTCCAATGTCACCAACAAGGTTATAGAGCATGTAAAAGAATGGCAGAACCGCCCACTGGAGCCGGTTTATTTTGCTGTTTGGATGGATGGGATTGTGCTTAAAGTGAAACAGAATGGCAAGTACATCAACAAGTGTATTTACCTGGTGATCGGCCTGAAAAAGGATGGCCTCAAGGAAATCCTGGGCATGTGGATGGCTGAAACCGAATCGGCCTCCTTTTGGATGAGCGTGCTGACCGATCTGAAGGCCCGGGGTGTAGAAGATATCCTGATCGCCTGTACCGACAACCTGAAAGGCTTTACCGACGCTATTAAGGGCGTCTTCCCCGACACGGTCACTCAACTGTGCATTGTCCACCAGATCCGCAATAGCTGTAAATATGTGGTCTGGAAAGACCGGAAGTCTTTTTGCGCTGATCTTAAGGAGGTCTATGCCGCACCCAATAGGGACGCTGCAGAACATGCCTTGGCCGGCTTTGCCGCTAAATGGGAGCAGAAATATAAGCATGCTATCCTGTCCTGGAAAACCAACTGGGACAACCTAACCAGCTACTTTGATTTCCCCATGGAGATCCGCAGGATCATCTATACGACCAACACCATTGAAAATGTGAACCGGGGGATCCGGAAGTATATCAAGACCAAGGTTCAGTTCACCGACGATCAGGCTGCCCAGAAGGCCGTCTACCTAGCCCTGATGAATATCGAAAAAAAGTGGAATGCAACCCTGCATAACTGGGGGCTTGTTCTGCATCAGTTCTTAACTATCTTTGAAAACAGATGCCGCCTCTAATGCAGTGCGTTACTTATTTACACAAAGTATTTTATACTCTCCTGTAATAATTTTTATCAAGCTGTTTCAATATCTGTTCGGTGACTCGCAGCTTTAATAGCCCCCTGATTTCGATATAAATGTCATATTTCACCCATTGAGCCATCGATTCCCTGGTTTCTATGTAATCGCCTAAATGTTCATAAAATCCGACGCCTGCGGCGTTCCATAATTCTTTCTCTTTTTGACTATAGCACCATTCGGCAAAGTCATATATGAGAGCGAGGCGAGCCATGTTTTTCTCTTTGTGGGCATATACTACTGCGGGCAGCAGGTCGATGAAAACATCATAGATTGTGGAATCGGGGTGTTCCAACTCTTTCCTGGACTCAGGAAGGCAGGCGATTGCTTTTTGTCTCCAAACGCTCATTTAGTATTGAATATAATTCTTAATCTATTTCTCAAACCCCGAGAAATCACATTCCAAGGTTTTTTTGTCCCATCCGGCTGTGGTTGACGCGGCTTCGTAAGTTGACTGCAAAAACTGCATCAACGTGTCGTCCGGGCTGGCCGATCGCTGAACGACGTCATATAACAAGATAAATTCGCCCATCTCGCCGCTAAAAAAGGCTTCGGCGGGCTTAACCGGCTGCTTGGCAAACACGGCCGGTGAGGGATAGCAATACGAGTAAAACGCCGGGTGTGGAAATTGCTCATTGCCCGGCCAAAATCCGCATGAACTGACCTCGTGCGAATAGGCTTCCTGCATAACGCGGATGGGAATATTGGGCACTGAGCCCGAATACAAAGGGGCGGCCCTGCCCGAAAATCGCGTTACAGCCAAATCAAACGATCCCCAAAAGAAATGCACGGGGCTGCATTTGCCGGTAAACCGTGACCTGAATACAGTAAATACGGTATGAATGTTAACCAGGGCCTCATAAAAATCACTCACCCTTGCGCCATCATAAGACCGATGCGTTTCATCCTTTTCAAAAGGTATGGCCGGATCAACCTCATTGGGCTCGGCATTGATAAAGGCATTTATATCGGCACGCCTTAGTTTCTCAAATAGTTCTCTGTAAAAATCTGCCACGCTCCGCGGATAAAGCTTGACCTCCTCCATCCCGCCGGCGCTCGTAATAATATGCAGCAAATGATGAATAAAATCAAAGTCGATCTGGAAAACCCCGCCGGGGTAGGGAATGCTCCCGGTTGTTAAGCCATTGCCACTAACATACAAGGTCACATGCCACGAGTGGTTTAACCAGGGCATTTGCTTTAACCGGATCTTGCCGACAATCTGCGTCCATAGGTGCAAAGTAGCCAGCGTATCTTTCCAGCTTTCAAATGCCAATTCCGGCCATTGTCCTTGTTTGTTTGTGCGTTCACTCATTGATCTTATTCCCCGTAACCAACTGCCCGTTTTGATGAAGAATCAGTTTTTCCACCTTATTATCAGCCCCTTTTATAAATTCAACCTGCGCATCGACGACCTTCAGGAAGAAGAAATTTTCCTTTTTCGCGAACAATTCGGCTTTGCCCTGGCCGGTGGCCTGGCTCATGAGGCTCCCGTTTTCCAGTGAAATCGTCAAGATAAACCCCGGGGCCAGTTGGTATTGGCCTACGTATTGTCGCAGTACGGTAGTATCCGGGCGGAGGGTGATCTGCGGGATATTGTACGGCTTCCCGTTCAGGAGGGCGTTGATTTCGGCGGCAATTTGGCCCGGAGGGGCCGGGGAGGGGTGGTTATCAAATACAATCACGCAGGTCTGGTCTTCGGGTACCCTCAGTATGAAGGAGACAAAACCAGTAATCCCGCCGCCGTGTTCGACGATCTTTTTACCATAGGCGGAATCTATCGACCAGCCATAGCCGTATTTGGACAAATGAGGTGTAAAGGCCTTTTGCCGGGAGGCGGGGGTAATAATACGCCCGGTGTACAGGGCGCGGTCCCATTTGTACAAATCTCCCGGGGTGGTATAAATGGCGCCGGCGGCGAATGACACGGAGGAATCGACGATGGGGGCCGGCACGTCAGCATCGGCCGCCGGCATATAGCCAATGGCTTTGTCCGGGCTAACCAGGTCGGTGAAATCAAAACCGGAATGATCCATGTGTAAGGGTTGAAAAATGCGCTCCCGTACGACCTGGAAGTAAGGCTTTCCGGTCACCTTTTCTATGATGTACCCCAATAAAATATAGCCGGAGTTGCTGTAATTGAATTTATCGCCCGGCTGAAAATCCAATGGTTTGTTTTTAAACAGGGCGATCAGGCTATCCCGGCGGATGGGCGTATAGGCCGAATTTTTCATAAAGCCGCCGTCGTTCGTGTAGTTGTATACGCCGGACGTATGGGTCAGCAAGTGTTCAATGGTGATTTGGTCCCCATGCGGGTAGTCTGGAATATATTTCGACAATTTGTCCTGCAGGGACAGTTGGTTTTTCTCCGCCAATTGCAAGATAATAGCAGACGTGAACTGTTTGGTGATGGAACCTATCTGGAAAATGGTATTGCTGTCATTCCGGGTATTTTGCTTTTTGTTTTTGAAGCCATACCCCTTTTCAAAAAGGACGGTTCCCGCTCTGGCCACCAACACCGAGCCGCTGAACGCTTCCTGTTTTTCAAATGCCGTCAGCAAGGTGTCAATTTTTTCGGGCACGTTTTGGGCGCAGGAAGAAAGTGCAGCGGAAATGATACAGACAAGAACAAGGTATTTTTTCATAAGCAACAATTTAAGAATATTTGTTCAACAAAGGGCGCCCCGGCGGCGCTATCTCGATAAGAAATTCCCCGGGAGCCGCAAGCCTTCTTCGCTGGTCAGGACTTTGAGCATGACCCGTTGAAGCCCCTTGGGAATCAAATCCTTTTCCGGCCGGGTAAGCGGCTGAAGCAGTTCAATGAATTCGTCCTCCTCATCATAGTATCCAAACTGCAACACCCATCTGTCTTCTGACAGCAGCCGGAGCGCCATCTCCTTGTCTTCTTCATAGACATGGACTTTTATGACTGACCACTCTTCGTCGTCCTGCATTTCAAAGTGAACTTCGACACTACTCTTATTGAGTACCTCTGTCACGATTTTCTCCACCAGGGATCCGGGATGTTGTCGCACCAGTTCTTCGTATGTCATATTGTTGGCCATAGATTGAGCAAAGATAGCGAACGTCGGGAATGGCACAAGGCGTTGGGGTTACATTATACCTGGTGGATGCGCCTTCAGGGAACGAGTAAGACCTTCCCGGTGCTCTTTCTCATCTCCATGAAGTCATGCGCCTTTTTTCCTTCAGCCAGGGGGAAAACGGTCGGCAGTGGAACGTTGATCTTTCCGGCAACGATCCAGGCAAACAATTGTTCCGCTCTTTTTATCCTTTCCTCCCGCGAAGTAAGATAGTCCCATAGGTCGCCGCCGGTGATCGTTTTGGAGTTGGCGATGATCCACAGTGGGTTGCCCAGCTCGAGTTTGCCGCCAGCCAGTCCAAAGAGCACTACCTGACCCCGGATCTTAGTTACGGCGAGGCTGGTTTCCATCGTCGTCCCGATGCTTTCATAGACGACGTCGACCCCTTGGGGGCACAGGTCTAAAACTTTCGTTTTCCAGTCTTCATTGTACAGAAACACAGCATCAGCGCCCGTCGCGAGCGCTATCTCTTTCTTTCCATCGGAAGACGCCAGGCCGATAACTTTTGCCCCCAATAGCTTACAGATCTGAATGAGCAATTGCCCCACCCCGCCTGCGGCCGCGTGTACCAGTGCCGTTTCGCCCGGTCGTATGTTGTGGCTGTCGGCTGTGAGAAAATGGGCCGTAAGTCCCTGGAGCATGACCGACGCCGCGGTCTCAAAACTGATCCCGTCAGGGAGGGGGATCGCATGTTCCCAGGGAACCGCAACCAACTCCGCATTGGCAAAGGGCACATCGGCAAAGGCAACCCGGTCGCCTGGCCGAAAAAGCCGGATGATGATTGCTGTCTTTTACTATCCCTGCCCCCTCATAACCGTTTATAAAAGGCGACTGGCCCCGCATGGGATAATCGCCCTTTCGCCGCATGATGTCGGCAAAGTTCAACCCAATAGCTTTCATCTCTACCAGTATCTCGCCGTCTTTCAAGACCGGGTCGCTTATTTCTTTATACTCCAATACATCAGAAGAGCCGAATTCCGATAAGGTCAATGCTTTCATGCTTTGATATTTGCGACAAAACTACGCTATCGGCCAATAGGACCCTCGGGAATCCCCGTGATGGAAAAGACCAGCTAGCCGATTTTCTTCGCCAGGATCCTGACGCTGACGGCCCTGCCGTCGATTTCCGCCACCTCATGCAGCGCCCCCCACTCCTCGAAGCCTGCACGCCTGAATAGCCGAAGGCTGGGTTCATTATGGGCGAAAATAAAACCGAGTATAGTGCTGATGCCAAATGCAGGGGCGCGGTCGAGGGCATAGGACAGGATCGCCGCCCCGTTGCCTTTTCCCCTGTATCGTTCGTCCAGGTAAATGCTGATTTCGGCCGTCTTCGCGTAGGCAGGTCTTCCATAAAAATCCTGAAGACTTACCCAGCCGACGGTCCGCTGCTCATCATCTTCGATGACCCAAAGCGGTCTTCTACCGGGGTGATGGTCGGCAAACCACAGCTTCCTGCTTTCCACCGTAACAGGCTCCGTGTCGGCAGTGACCATTCGCGAGGCGACGGTGGAATTATAGATATCGACTATCCGATCTAAATCCTGTATACCGGCATTCCTGAAGTTCATGGGGCAAATATGCGAAATGCTCTTATCCTGAAAAATGCTATTTTTAATCCATTTGATGCAAAAAATGGATTACGATGAATCTCAATCAAATACGATATTTCCTGGGTTTAGCCAGGGAACTGCATTTTTGGAATGCGTCGGAAAAGATGCATATCGCGCAGTCATCCCTTAGCCGGCAGATAAAGGCTCTCGAAGACGAGTTGGGTATAACGCTATTCGAACGGAATAAGCGGGAAGTGAAATTAAGCGTCGCCGGAGCGTTTTTGGAGCAGGAATGGCAACGGATGCTGGCGGAGATTGACAATGTCCATTTGCATGCCCGCCAGATGTCCAGGGGAGAGGCGGGCAGGATCAGGATCGGGCATGTAGGTTCCGTTGCGCATTCGACGTTGCCTGAATTATTGGATGCGGTGGGTCGCCAGTATCCTACATTGACGGTGGGCTTGTCGGAATTGCCGGCGGAAATGATCAGCCAGGCCCTCCTTGAATTCCAGATCGATATCGGGTTGAGAAGGGAGGGGACCACCGATAAAAGACTGGAGGCCGTTTTACTGAGTCAGGAGCCATTTGCCCTGGTGTTGCCCGACAATCATCCGCTGGCACTTGCTGAAGACCATCCCCAGGCCGGAAATGGTTTTCAGGGAATGGAGGAATTGAAGGACGAATATTTTATCCTGCCGCCTCTTCGCACCGGGGACGGATACATAGAGACCCTGTTGAATGTTTTCCGTCAGTATGGGTTCTACCCCAAAACGCGTTTCGAATCCAATTTTGGTGCAACCATCCTTAGCCTGGTGGCCAAAGGATTGGGTATTTCCCTGTTGCCGTCCTCTTATGCCCGATTGGGCGCAGCCGGGGTCCGCTTTATCCCTATCCCTCACCAGGTAGGCCTTTACCTCATTTTCCGGCGGGGCGACCCTGATCCGACAGTGAAAATTTTTATGGAGGCGGTTCAAGTTGTCTTAGATTTAGGCGGAAAATATTAATTTTTCGCCATGGCTTCAAAAGTTACTTTTAAAGACGAAATAGCAAAACTTCCACTCCCTGCTACAGAAATATGGAAGGAAGGCACCTGGGACATTAATTGCCTGGAACATGGGTCGATGTCGTTGATACTTTTTACGCCTCGCGGCCGCGATTACCAGACCACGCACGAGCAGGATGAACTGTATATTGTTTATAAAGGCGCGGGGCAATTGGTAACTCTAAATGGAAGGTTAGAATTTGTGCCAGGCGATGCGCTGTTTGTAAAGGCTGGGGAAGACCATCACTTTGAAAATTTTTCTGATGATTTGGCACTTTGGGCGATATTTTGGGGGGCAGAAAGGCGGAGAGGAAGTATTTGCAGCGGTAAGCTAATGTCCCTTTATAGGGAGGTTGGAAAAGGATCCCCGGATTATAGTCGCAAAGTAATAGGTTGAATATTTTAAGTCACATCGTCTTTTTTACAATGACGACTAAGACGACAAAAAATAGGAAGATAACAAGCAGAACATTCAGTTTGCCGCCTTTAACGATAATGCCCTTTTTAGTCCAACCCTTTTTAAATTTGGTGCTAAACCACAAGTAGGTGAGCACAAGGATTACATAAATCAAAAGCGGGATGATTTGGGACTGTCTCATTTTATTTTGCTTGAAAGGTCAACTTCGGTCCCCAAATATAACCTTTAGTTTATTTTCAGGACATTCTATTCGTCGCCCTCTTCGTCCCCGTCACCGAGCGTTCGGGCCTGTCCGACGATTGCCCCCGGGACGGGAAGACAGATCGCTGTAGTTTTGCTTCCAAAACAGCGATTATGAAGCCGAACATTAAAAAAATGATGTTGCTGCTATGCACTATGGTGCTCGTGAGCGTAGCCTATACCCAGGAGACCTGGCCGAAAGAATTGACGGCCTCCGATGGAACCCGGGTAAGGGTATACCAACCCGAACCGGAAACCCTGAAAGGGCACATCCTTACCTACCGGGCGGCGATCTCGGTCAAGGAAACAACCATGACCGAACCGGTCTTTGGAACCTTTTGGGGCTCCACAACGATAGCCACGGACAGGGACAACCGGGAAGTCCTTTTCACCGCCTTAACCGTAACCGATATCCGGGTGCCCGGCGACAGCGCTTCCAACCGGCTTGACTATATAAAAACCGTCATCC
>Ga0207033_1085_pt1 | contig 20505 bp, 14 predicted proteins | sample Alteio_BWMinCont_35_FD_153262 | JGI IMG/M metagenome (GOLD analysis project Ga0207033, IMG submission 153262) | Enriched cells from forest soil in Barre Woods Harvard Forest LTER site, Petersham, Massachusetts, United States -... | ecosystem: Environmental > Terrestrial > Soil > Temperate forest >... | reverse complement strand
TGACGTTTGGCCATTGATCGTAATATTTTTGAATACCTGGTGTTTTCGCGGTCAAACCTGGCCTTTATATAATCGGTCGCATTAAAAGCCTTCACAATTTTTACACCAGACAGCGCTTCGTCCAGGTAGCTGATCATGGTGCCATAAGTTTGCTGAGCGGCAGTAGCCTGCGATTTTAGCTTTTTTACAATTTTAGAAATGATAAATGCCGATACAGGCACCACAAGCAACGACCACAGGGTTAATTTTACAGACGTCAAGAACAGCAGAACCATAAAAACGATCATCTGCGCCGGGTCCCTGAAAATAACCTGCAGGGTCGCTGTCACAGAGAACTGAACTACCTGCACATCAGAAGCAATTTTGGAAATGATATCGCCTTTTCGCTGGTTATTAAAAAAGCCGAGGTGCATGTCCATCACGTTGTCAAATACGGTCCGTCGGAGGTTCAGCAGGGTATGCAACCGCAAATTTTCCATCGTGCGGGCAGACAAGTACCGGAAAAAGTTGCCGATGAACATCGTTATAATGATGAGGATGCATACATATTTCAATGCTCCCCACTCGCCCTGTTGTTTAATAAAAAAGCTCATGTAATATTTAAACCAGCCGGTAATATCCAGGAACGCATGCGGCCTTAACGCAACGGCAACCACCGTACCTTTTGAGGCAAAAAGCGTATTGAGCAGCGGGATGAGCAAAGGATAGATCATTGAACTGAACACCACGTATAGCAAGGTGTACAGTATATATGGGATAGCAAATTTTTCGATTGGTTTTGCAAAGGATAACAGCCGGAAGTATGTCTTCATTAAAGCATAAAATAAAAGTACAAAGCTAACAGTAATTAATTTAGTCCGAAAGTCGAAAAGACCGAAAGTCCGAAAGATATGATTGAACAAGCTTCACAACATTTCAACCCGACGTTTTAACTTATTCAACCACTCACTTAATCAACTAATAACGGCAATACTGCCTGCCATACCTTTTCTAAACTTACATTCGCTACACACGGGTATGGTTCATTTTCCATCGTTTGATATATACAATTCCAGTTGCATTGGTAGCATTCCATTTTTTCGTAATTGCATACCAATTTATTTTGCATTTGATCAGGATATGGCGCAAAACGACCAAAATGGCCGCCGCCTAAAATGCAAACGGCTTTTGTTTGTGTGGCTGCAGCGATATGAATTGCGGCCGTTTCATTAGCTATAATTAAAGCCGCATTACCAATAAGTTCAATCAATTGAGTTAACGACGTTTTACCTATTAAATTATCGACACTGTTTGACGGTAGATTTTTTGTTAAATATTCTCCAATTTGTAATTCATCAGGCCCGCCGGCAAGGTAAACGGGCTGTGAAGTGTGCTGTAAGACCAACTTTATTAAGCCAACAAATTTTTTACCCTCCCAGCTTCGTTTAAATACAGCTGCACCCGGAAAAATAATTATCCCCTTTCTAATACTATTGTCAACCGGGATAGACGGGCCATTTATAGTTACCGGCTGTTTTAAAACATTTTCGAAGAAAAACCTCGAACGCTCAAACTCAAAGTTGATGCCCACGGGGAGTAGCATTTTTGTGGTATAAAACCGGTCTGTTTTAGTTTTATATTTTATATTTATCCGTTCGGTATCGCCTTTAAAACCAATAATTTGTTTTGCTGCTGTGAGCCCTGCCAACCCATCATTAATAAATGTACGGGCAAAAGTTGGCTGCAAAACTGTTTCATAGTTATATTTAAACAACCGCCATCCTAATTTAAAAGTGGTTAACGGCTTTTCATACAGTTCATTGGGGTTAATGAAAAAGAAATCACCTATGAATTTATTATCGTATTGTGTAGCTATGTCCTGCCATAATTCATTGCCGAGCAAATCAACCTGGTGATCTTTAAAAATTTCAGATTTTTTTGTTATCTCAATAAAATTCCTGAACAAAATAAAATCGCCTATTGCATCAGTTTTTATGATCAATATGCGTTTTTGAGAAGACCTGAATTTTGAAAAAAATTTAAACAGCCCCGGAAGTTTAAGTAAGATAAAGCGGGTTATTCTAAATAAGTTCCTGTTTTTAATTTGCATTAAAAATAAAGCTACGTAAAACTTTCAAAATAACTTCCGCAGAATTACGGATAACGATATCGGAATCGCCTGTCGTGTATTGGCGTTAATATCGCTCGCATATTTACTCACCCGGTCTTTGCTTCGCTCGACCTGCCCTCTCTACCGCAAGCGGTAAAGAGGGCGGAAGCGGTTTTTTTTCACCCTCTTTCTCGCGAAGCGAAAGAGAGGGTCGAACATCCGCCAGCTGGCGGAGCATTCGGGGTGAGTAGATTCTCCGCCATGCAATTTTTTCCTATTTATTTTGAATAAATCGTACAAACATTCCGAAAAATCCTAAAGTCCGGTTTAAGTAACGGTAGTAACTACTGGGTTTTAAATACTTTTTGAAAAGCATGTCCTTGTCGCTTTCAAAAACCTCGTCTTTTGTAATGCCCGAAAATCCGCCCTCGCGGAAATAAGAAATGAAATGATCTGCATGAACAAAACTAAACCTGGGGTCGTTCCAGCAGCGAAGGTTTAAATGATAATCGGCGTAAACCTTATATTGCAAATCGTAATTGTATCGATTAAATACAGCTTTCGGGTAAAAAATGGCCTGGTGGCAAATATTAAGTTTTGTTAAATAATAATCGTCATAAACCCTTAAAAATTCTTTGCCGTAAAATAACAGGTTACCATAATAAATAGTATTGGCGTCTTTTAATAAAGTGATCATTTTGTTAAAGCCATCCAACAGCAAATCGTCTGCGCCTAAAAAAATCACCCATTTCCCTTTCACATAATTAACCGCCCTGTTCATGGCATCATAAATGCCGCTATCAGGTTTGCTTATCCAAAAATCAATTACGTCTTCATTTTCGTTTAAAATATCAACTGTGCCGTCTGTGCTGTTGCCATCAACTACAACAAATTCAACCGAACGTGTTTTATGATCGCTGATACTTTTTATCAAACATGGCAAAGTTTCGGCTGCATTATAAGTAACACAAACAACGGAAACCAATGGTTTTTTATTATTTGTTTCCCGCAAGCGTAACCCGCCACGGTCCTTGCGGGTAACTTTGTCTAATTGTATTTGTTGTAGCATACAGGGGTATTTATACTAAAGCAAAAAATATTTACCGCAATTAACCAAACCACACATCCATATTATTTTACGTAATAGGTGCTGCCGGTTTATCCATTAATAATCATTGGTCAAATAACATCATTAAAAGCAATAATGTTTTATTGCATTAAAATTGTTACGAACTTTTTTGCGAATGACTTATTTAAATGGGCAAACGCGTTTCATTGTTTACACCAGGCAGAGAGGTTAAAAAAGCCTTGCGGATACACTAAGTGCACCAGGTTGGGTTTTTAGATGAATACTACCCAGGGGACAATACACAAGTCAGATATTTCAGATATTATAATTGTAGTCCTTAAAAATGGGGCGCCAAAAGTCGGCATATTTATCCCAGTCATGGCAGCCAAAAGGCAAATTTTGATCGTTGAGCATAAAGGCTTTTACCGGGGGCACTTCGAAAGCAAATTTCAACCCAATTTCACAGGAAGGTATGTTTAACACCCGTTTTTGCCTGTTTACCTCTATACTCCAAAAAACATCTTCATTGTACAGGTTATTGCCGTGTGAAAGATAAAAATCAATTACAGGTTTCATAATGATGCACAGGTCATGAAACTTTTTGACCCGGCGAAGCGAAAACCCGCCATTCCCAACCTTGTTTTCAAGCTGATATTTGTTCGGCGCCTCGTTGTTTTTTGAATTGAAACGGTTTGAAAAATAGTGCTGAACTTTTAGCAGAAGCAATCCGGCAAAACTTTTATGATAGGTTTTTTTTATCCATGGCGCACCGATATAATCAAAATCCAGGGCGCACCAATAAGCCAGTTGGTCTTTAAAAACAAAGCAATCCATCTGGTATATCAATACATACTCATAATCAATAAATTGATTATAAAATTGCGATGATAACATCAGGCGGTTATACCCTTCCAGGCCTTTGAAATAATGATCATCAAAACTTACAATATCTGCAAAGTTTACAGCGTTGGCCTCTACTGGTAATGTTAAGCTTTGGGGTTTTATCGCAATTTTAGGATAAGCAGATAATAGCCGTTCACATTGCTGCAGCGCTATTTTTTCGTAGTCTGTTATTACATCCCGATAAAACGGTATAACGACCGCAACCTTTTTTAACATGGTTTTCTACTTTTATAATAGCTTGTTAAAGTCATTATTGCATCTTCCTACTGCTATTGAGCGAAGGAAGGATGTTTTTTAATTGTTTTTCGCCCTCTTTTTTGCTTACAAAAGAGAGGGCAGGTCGAGCGAAGCAAAGACCGGGTGAGTAAAATATACGCGCGGCATTAACGTAAATGCATGGCGCACAGTCTACTCACCCCGACTACTCCGCCAGCTGGCGGATTGTCTACCCTCTCTACCGCAGGCGGTAAAGAGGGAGAAAAGATATTTGCTTAAGTTAATAGCTTCAAAAGCTTTTTGAAGCTATTAACAATTATTGCAAACATTCAGTATACAGATCAAGGTATTGGTTTGCCGCCCGTTCCCACGAAAATTTATTTGCCTGCTCTTTCATTTCTTCAGCACGGTTCCGGTCGGTAAAATCTTTCATTCCTTTTGCAAACACGCTTTGCATGTGGCCCGGTTCAAAATTATCGAAATAGTAAGCAGCATCACCACCGACTTCGGGTAAAGAAGTAAATTTTGATAAAAATACAGGTTTGCCAAAATGCATGGCCTCAATTACCGGCAGCCCGAAACCTTCGGCTATTGAAGGAAATACAAATGCACTGCAATTTTTATAATACCAGGCTTTATCGTCGTCACTTACCTGGCCGGTTATATGCACCCTGTTTAAACAACCATATTTTTCAGCTTCTTCAATAATTTTCTGTTTATGCGGGGTTTCAATACCCGAAATAACCAATTCAAAATCATTTTCTTTTAAAAGAGCAGGTAATAAATGAAATCCTTTTTGCACAGATAACAACCCAATAGTAAATAAAAAAGGTTTTTTAGGGAGAAATGCCGGTATATGATCGGGCGGCACAACAAGTTTATCGGCGCCATTATATATTACCCGCAATTTATCCGCAGCTTCGGGGAAGTAATGTAATACATCATCTGCTACAAATTTCGAGATAGCAACTATTCTGTCACATTGTCCAATTAGTTTTCTTAATTTTTCAATATATACCTTGATACGGTGTGGCTTACTAAACTTTAAATGAACCTTATTCATATCATGAATAGTCATGATTTTTTTTGCATTTACCTTATTCGGCCTTAAACGGCAAGTTTGATCAGATAAATGAACAACATCAAATTCATTACGGGCCGGAAAAAATATCCTGTGAATCTTCGATAAATACAGAATGCCAACTTCGCCCTTGAAGATGTAAGGATTGTTTTTGAACAGGTAATATTTCAGCTTAAACCTTTCGTGATTTTGTTTTATCAATGCATCACCAAGCCCTTTGCCAAATGAATAATATCCCCGGTTGATATCTTTCATTGAATCGAACGTTACTAAAACCGACGGTTTTGACATTTTCAAAAATATAAAATATATAATTCAGACCTCAGCTAAATAATTTCTTGGTTTTTAACCCCCAGATTTGGCCCCAGATGTTATTAATTTTGCTCAAATTGTTTTTTTTGGGGATATAGAAAATAGTACTACGGTACTTATATAAAAGCACGCTGAGCTTAAATGATACATAGGCATTTACGCGAATTGTATAAGCATCATAAATTGCTTTAATAAGGGCTGGTTTTTTATTTTTACTAAATTCTGCGCAATAGCCTAACCATTTATGGTTACGCTCAAGTTTTTGAACAGATGAAAACTCGTAAATATCTTTATTACGCTCTATACGTAAAATATTAGTATCACTTTTATCATGCTGCCTGTATTGAACCAGGCATTGGGGAATAAAATCTATTTCGCCAATATTTGTTGCAACATAAGCAAGCCACCAATCATGAAAGTAACCCTTTTTAAGTGGTAACGCCTCATTAATTAAAGATTTTTTCATCAGGATGGAATGTCCGGAAACGCAATTGAAAAATAAAAAAACCTCAGGATCGGCCCCACGGTAAAAGTTCCTTAAGTCCGACATTTTTTTATTCATGCTGGTTCCATCTTCATGGATAAATTCCGAATCATGATATATGAGCATATTATCTTTTATAGCCTCAACCTGCAATTCAATTTTTTGAGGGTGCCACACATCATCCTGATCGCACAAAGCAATTAATTCACCATTGCACAACTTTACGGCATGCTCAAAATTGGCTGTAAATCCCAAATTAATTTCATTCCGGTAAATTTTAACCTGCGGATATTTTGAGGCATAATTTTCCAGGATTGTAAAAGTTCCATCGGTTGAACAATCATCAACCGCGATTATTTCTATAAAAGGATAAGTTTGATTAACCAGGGTATCCAGTTGTTCTGCCAAATATTCAGCCCCGTTATAGGTACAAAGCGCTATGGAAACTATTTCAGCTCGTTTCATTTAATTTATGCAGCAAATTTATTTTTATAAATTCAGGGTTTAAAGTTTATCTGGAATAGTGATTGAAATACTTTTCCCGATTTCCACCTACGCTATTTTATTATTTTATAATTCCTGTATTCGCTAACCCGCCAACCCGTAACGTCTTCAATTTTTTGCAATAATTTCCTTCTGAAAGTCATTTTTTTGTGCAATTGTTTTAAATCAATGTTTAGGTTCCAGTTGGTGGCGGCGATGCGTTTTTTCATAACTGCAGGGTGGCTGCCCGTAAAATGGATCAACCTGTCGGCATTTTTGTAATCAAATTCAAAGGTTTCGGGCAGGTTTTGTGCCAGCCATTCGTCATCATGATAAAACAGGTTGAAGTTGCGCAATTTATTTTTTAAGCCGCCCGGGGGTTTTACCCAGCCATAATGATATATATAGGCATCAATCAGCTTAACATTAATTTTCCTGCCATCCAACCTGAAGCCCTGTGCATCACGGTAGGAGTGTATGCCTTTATTATTCCTTAATATCCTTATCTCCCGCCTGTACCACCTGCGCGAATGGCCGTAATAATCATACGAGCCATAAAAGTGGCGATATTTGAACAATAATCCTTCAACGCGTTTATCGCTTAAATTATCTTCCATTTCCTTTTTTATAAGCGGAAGATATTTTTCATGTACGCATTCATCCCCTTGTATATAAAACGCCCAGTCGGCATCAGTTGATATAGCATTAAAAGCAATATCGGTTTGGGCTGCAAACACTGCCCCGCCTTCGCGAAGGGAATCATCCCAAACAGTATCGATGATCCTGATTTTTGGTGAATTTATAGCCCTTATCAAATCCCCGGTTTCATCATCGCTATTGCCTAAAGCTACCACGAACTCATCACAAACCGGTAAAATAGAAGTTATAGCCTCAACTATGGGATAATCATTTTTTACAGCGTTCCTGATAAAAGTAAAACCGGCTACCTTCATTTATATGTATATAAATTTAAATACAAGTTGTTATGTTTAGGCTCAAAGAATGGCAGCCATTCTGAAGGGGGCGAAGCATTAACAAACATTTTCTTTCGGGCAAATATAACTTTATCAGGCTTTTAATATTAAAGTATTATTTATGAGAAAAAAGATGTAAGGAGGGTTTTTCTTTTTTTGGGCGTACCCCACGTGGTAGAACGTGGGTCAGGCTATCCGCTTATACTATACTGGCCTTATCCGCCAGCTGGCGGACGGTATCCGCTCCTATCCTTTACGCGAAACAAAGGTTCGAAACAGAACGCGCGGGTAGAACGCGGTATCCAAACCAGCCTAAACACATGAGACCTCCCTGTACCAGAAATAAATTTTGAGGCATGCCTCCAGCATCAGCAGGCTTTTTGAATAGCAAATTGTTTTCCTGTTCAACCGTTTTAGATGGGTACGCAGGCTTAGGTTTTTTCGTTCAATTTTATTGGTGCCATACCGTTTTACTTTATGTATGGCCGCTGGTATTACATAACGGTATATGTCTAAACCATCCGTACATACCTGTTTGCATTTTGCCAGCAATAAGGTATCTATAACCCTTTTCAGGTTCTTTTTTGTCCGGCCACCTATTTTAAGGTCAACTACTTCTTTGCTTTGTTTGTCTAATGCATAAATTACCCAACATTCCTTACTTTTATTTTTGATGTAAGTTTTTAATTCATCAACTTCATATATCCTGCCTGTTGATATAATTGGTTTTTTGATACAGTCAGCAATACTTTTGATCCGTTTGAGTACTGTGCCGGCAGAAATATTTAATAACCTTGCTATGCTCCTAATGCCACAGCCCTCTTTTATATGTGCAGCTATGTTTGAATTGGTCGATGGCTTATAGGCATGTTTTATATAAGTATTCAACTGGATTTTCCGACAGTTTTTGCAGCGGTATCGCTGTTTGGCACCAGTTTTACCAAATTTAATGGTTAACCCCTGGCAATATTGGCAATTTACATTAACAACTGCTTTGATACACGGCATAAAGGTTCAGGTATTTAGGTGAGCCCTAATGTACTAAAAAAGCGCGGGTAGTACCTTAATACCACCCGCTTTTTGCATTTTTTTAACTCTTATTAAATTATAAACCTGACTGTCAATTCTTTATATATTTACCAACTACTTTGATACACTACCCAAATTACTGTAATCATTTTGCCATTCACTGCCACCATTATATAATTGTTTGTTTGGAACTACAGGCGTGCTTACCACACTTCCCGGCATAATCAATCCAAAGGCATAATAACTGTTTTCCTGTTTAACAACTGCCGTGCCTGATCCATTGTTCTGGAAGCTTAACCTGGCGTTGCCTTGCTGGTCAGTAATGATAAATTCCTGTACTAATGTACTAACGTTGTTTATTACACGTCCTTCGGGCATCGGGAAATAGGATAGCGCAGTATTTAAATATACAAAACCATCAATATAATCGGTAGTAACCTGCAAAGTGCCGCTGTTATACTCCTGTTTACGGATCAGGCTTCCTGTTGCATCATAAGTATAATAAATATACTGATTTGTTCCAGTAGTAACCGTTATTTTATCTGTGCGGTTTAAAACATCATAGCCTAATGTTAGCCCTTTATACGGGTCAGCTGTTAAATTGCCATCGCCATCATAACTATAACTGCCCGTACTCCCGGTAAGGTTACGGAAACCGGCCCCGGTGTAATTACTCCCCGTACCATCGGTAACCGTGAGCAGTTGATTGGGACTTGTAGTGCTATAACCATACGTTAAATTATCAATCTGGATATGGCTGTTGGTGCCTTGTGTTGAGGAATTGCGGGCCAGGGTTGCAATGTTACCGCCTGCATCATACGTTATCTCGCGTTCCATCTAAGTTTCATTTCGTTAACAAAGCGTTAACGGCTAAAGCTGTCGCAATAAGCCCTATGAATGAAAGTACAAAAAGCAAGAAACATATGGTCATGCCAATGGTGATACTTAAATTAAAAGGCCTGTATTGTGGGGACGTAATGTAATCATACCGCTTTTTCTTAACATAGATATAATTGAATAAAATAGAATTCAATATCGCTCCAATAACACCTAGAAGTTGTAGGAATGAACGATCAAAAATATTTATCCGAAAAACGAGAAAACAAATAAATTCCACTGCAATACCTAAAATCAAGCTTACATTTAAACTTGCTAAAAAAACAGCTTGGCCAAGCTGGTTTTCCCGCCATGATTTATCCGTATTTCTTCGTCTATAATATGCCATTGGATAAAAAACCATAAAATCTATATACTTCATATTGCAATAATTAATATTAAACTATAAATCGTTATTGTCCCCGAGCGTCATCTATAATAAGACTTCCTAAATTCCACAGTAACTTGGCCCCCTGATACTCAGCTCCACCGAAGTACATGAAGGCACCCGTGCCGCCGGCTTTTATAGCTTGCCATGTTCCTTCCTTCCAATCACCCGCCTTAAACGCTTTATAGCTCTTAATGACATCGTCACCTATTACAAAAAGACCGACACCGTTTCCAATCGCCTTTAATGCGTTTTCCCCAGCGAATTCTAATAAACCGGAATTTTTTGCGGCAAATGCAGTAGCCTCTGTGTAAGTTCCAGCTCTGTCTAAAATCCCCAAATAATCTATTTCTTTTTCCGGATTGCCATAAACTTTTACTTCAGCTAATTCATCATAACCCGACATGCCATTGGCAACCAGCAAATTGCCATTTGCATCCATGCCATCAAAAAACTGACCACCGTTTCCGTTTGCCCCTGGAGGTGTGAAATTATACTCTTCACCGGATAAGGTTAGCGCCGGACCTTTCCTGTTCGGGTTCATATCATAACTATATATTGCTGCATCAAAGCTTGGTGAAAACCCATTGGTTCCCCATGCACCAAACTGATTTAAATTAGATGCTGCAATTAATAAGGATAGCTTTCTATCAATCATATAAGTCCCCGAATGATCAAAAAAATAATAGTTTCCCCTTCCTATTGTATTTATTCGGTCATTATATAGGGCGCTGATCGCTGCTACTTGATCGGCTGAAAGACCGGTACCACTGCTTCCATTCCCACTACCTATAGTAGCGCTGGCTATAGATCCAGGAAGTCCGCCAAACCCAGTACCAAAGAGATCGTTAAACTGCTGTTCCCTATATTGATCTATTTCCTCACTAAATTCACCGTTATTCCCACCCATTGGAATCGGTGCTAAACCCACCCTCTTTAAATCCCCCAGCGGGTCATTATACATTATAGGGTTATTGCCGGAATACTGGTAACTGCTCATGCTTTCTGCACCTTCCGCCGCCGGGTCAACGCCTACAAAACGACCCGTTGCCGCGTCATAGTTCCGGTTAAAAGTTTGATAGTAATCAGGCAAATTGCTGTAGTCATTCTGCCATTCGCTGCCACCGTTGTACAGGTTTTTATTTGGTGTTGCTGGCGTTGTTACCGCAGTGCCCGGCATTATCAACCCAAAAGCATAATAACTGTTCTCCTGTTTAACAATAGCCGTACCCGAACCATTGTTCTGGAAGCTTAACCTGGCGTTGCCTTGCTGGTCAGTAATGATAAATTCCTGAACCAACGTACCGGCATTGTTTATTACACGCCCTTCGGGCATGGGAAAATAGGCCAATGCTTCTGTACCGCTGGTATTGTTATACACAAAGCCATCGATATAGTCCGTTATTTGCGTGGTAGTGCCGGTTTTATAAGCCTGTTTGCGGATCAGACTGCCCGTGGCGTCATAGGTGTAAGTAATGTATTGGGTGCCTGATATTTTAATGCTATCGGTACGGTTAAGCACATTGTATGTGATCTTTGTTAGGCCCTTATACGGGTCGGCGGTTAAATTGCCGTTGCCATCATAAGTATAATTTCCTGTGCCTGTACCCGGCATAAAACCGGCGGCGTTGCCGGTTGCGTCTGCAACAGATTGTAACTGATTGGGGTTACTTGTACTATAGGTATAGCTAAGGTTATCGATAGGGATATGGTTACCCGCCCCCTGGGTTGCTTCCATGCGGAACAGCGTGAGCAGGTTGCCGTTTTGGTCATAAGTGATCCGGTTTTCATCCCATCCGTGGGTAACCGTAAAGCTGCCCGTGCCCGCCGTAGTCCGCTCCGCGTAAATAGCCGCTGTGTCCCGGTTCAATATATCATAGTTATACCTGAAAGCCCGCTCATAGCTGCTGTTGCCGTTTGCATCTTTGCTCATCCATTTTACCGCCGATAGCTTCCCGTTAAAATAGGCGGTATTGCCTAAGTTTGAATCGACGTTATCATACAAAAACTGCATACCAAACAAATCGTTATTATCGCTGTTTGTTACACCTCCGTCATTGCTTAGCTTGCTGTTATTAATATTTAGCAGCTGCCCGCGTATGTTATACCGGTAATCAAGGGTTTGCAGGTAGCCCGTGGCAGAGGTGATAATAGCTTTAAACGGAGAGCCCGAAGGAACGGTAAATGTGGGGTTTAAGGTAATACTGTTTGAGGCGACAACCGTTGTGGCGCTGTAAGTGGTTAAGGTAACGTTTGCCGGGATGGTACCGGTGGCTACCTGCCCCAGGTTTTTAGCCACCACCTGGCCAATTTCGTTATACGTGTAAGCGGCAGTAGGTATTGCTGCGCCGCCGTTGTATTGCTGACTGATGGCTGTTATACGGTAAGACAGGTCATACGTAAAATTGGATTGTACAACGGTGGTAGTGCTTGCACCAGTTTGCTTGGATACTTTGCTGATCTGCTGTATACCGTTAAAATTAGGCACCGTGGTCGCTATATCGGTCAGAGTGTTTGAGGCCAGGTAATACAAGTGGTTATTGCTCCGGGTTTGTATGGGGTTTAGCCGTTTGTCGTAAAAGGTTGCTTTCAGCAGCCAGGTGCCGCTAAGGCCAGCGCCTACCGTTGTTTTCCATACCATGGTCGGCATACCTTTTACCTGTGCCGTAGTAGCACCAATTTCACCCGGTAATGATTGCGTTATGTAGGTATAGGGTGTGCCGTTGTCCAGCAGGTCGTAATCATCATAATAAGCATAAGCCAGCGCTGTACCGGTAGTTGGGAATACATTATTGGTATAATACCCGGTTGTAGTACCGCCAGAACTGCGGAGTTCGTACCAGGTGACATAGCTCAGGCCGCTTACATAAGTTTGCATTAATGCAAGTGTATTGTGGGTAACATCGGTGTAAATACCCTGGCTAATGGCGCGCCCTTTGGCATCGTACTTAATATAATTCCACTGGTTATTTACCCGCATATTGGCGTCCTGCATTAATACCGGCCGGTTCATGGGGTCGTACACGATATACATCACCCCTTTTGCCGGAACGGTTTTTTGCACAAGGCGGCCCATCGTATCGTACATAAAATGAAACACCAGGTTACTCAACGGGGCAATGGTAAGGTTATAACTGTTGGCAGCCAGTTTAGCGGTTGCCAATGGCGGTACTACATAGCTCACCATCCCCGCATTATTATAAATATAATAAGTGTCAAGGTTGCCACCGGTAAGTATCTGTCTTTTTAGTATCACATGGCCCTCCAGATCGGTAAAGGTAAGTGTTTCTGTATTATCTTCATCTTTTCCATCCGTAACCGAAAGGGTATTATTGGCGTAGCTATTCCCGCTGTAAGTGCCGTCGGGGTTCCATATTAGTATACTGCCATCGCTGGTACTGTTGTTGGGGCGGTAACTCACCGTTTTAAAATGTGCACCGCTAACCCCCGGCTGGTAACCCGTGCCCACCATGCCCGCACTTAGCAGCCGCTGCAGCGGGCTATTCTCAAACACCTGCTGATTATAAGGCGCCACATCTACAGCGATCAAATGCTGCGAAGTCTGGTTGTAAAAATTGGGCTGACCGGTACTGATGGCATTGCCGCGGTAGCTGCCTGCCGAATCGGTAGCCAGTCCCGCATAGGGAAGGTACCCGGTGGTTTGCCTGCCCAAATTATCGTACACCACAGGCTGTATCAAATCATTTTGCAAAGGGCTGGCCTGCATGGCCACGCTTTGCAACGTACGGCCAAGGCCATCGTAATAGGCCCTTGTGGTTAGCTTGTTGTTTCTGTTGAGCGTGTCGGCCTGGTAAGCGGTGGTTATCCCGGCTATTTTCATCACGTCCTGCTGTACAAACCCCGGTTGTGTTTGGGCCATTGCCTTTTGGCAGAAAAACCCGGTGAGCCCGGTAATTAGCGTTATGGCATAAGATTTAACTTTCATGGTTATTTTTGTGATAGGTTTGGTTAAGGGACGATAGTAATGTTAACCGGGGTGGCGACCCTGGTACCGAAAAAAGGAGAGAAAACCGTCAATTTTGCCGTGTAAGTGCCTGCCGTAGTATAGGTATGCGCGGGTGCACTAATCGAAGTAGTGACAACCTTCGCCGAGCCATCGCCATAGTTCCAGGTATAGGTCGTCCCTTCACTGCTGCAATTGTCAGTAAAAGGAAGGGTCGAAAATGTTACGGGGGTTGTTGTATGGATACTCCCGAAGGATGGGATATAGCTGATAACCGGTGGAGTAACTCTTTGTACATTCGCAGACGTTAAATACGATTTTTTGAGGACGATATTTTTGTCCTGGTCCATCTGCAAAAGCAGGCGGCCCCATTCGTCGCTGGTAAAATAGGCCGATACGCCATTGGTATTGGTTTGTGCAATTTTATAATGGCTGGAAGGGTCGTAGGTTGCGGTGCTTGCCTCGGCTATATCGGGATAAAACAGGATATCGTCAATGGAAATATTCTGGGTGGACCCAAAGCTGATCGTATAGGATGAGGACGTGCTTACCGGCAATTTCATCTCGTAATATTTCCACGTTCCCGAATAGTGTATGGTATCGGCGGCTGTAGAACCGGGAAAGGTCAGGGTGATCCTGCCCGGCGTTGCGGCGTTTATCCATATCGAAAATATGTAATGCTGCGCTATGGATTGGGTAAGTGAAAGCGTACTTGATGTAACCGTTTGTGTACTGTATAAGCCATATGCATTCCCCGCATGGCTGCCGGCAGACATAAAACCTGTGCCGCTAATGGTAAACGTGCTGGTCGGCGGAGCCATCTGGCTGTCAAAGTCGTTAAAGGCAACTTCATTATAATGCGCTTGTTTAAAGCTGGCCGTAACCTTGTTTGTTAAATGATCAAACACAGTCGTTTGCACGTTTTTATTATTATCATCCACCGTTAGCGGGAGACCTGTGTTTTCATACGTCTCATAATTAGCTACCGGGAAGTATTTGCTGTCATACGTTAATGAAGAACTGCCAACCGTTAAAGGGCTGAAGCTTGATGCGCCGTCAGGCTGTACCATTTTTAACTGCTCCGAGGGTAAATATAAAGCTGCGCTGCCGGGTGTAAAACCTAAAAAAAGGTTTAAAGAGGCACCGGTATACACTGCAACTCCCGACCTCGTTACCGTTTGATACGTTTCAACAGGGGCATTGATGTTCAGTAATTGTAAATGATAAATAGCGTTTGCGTTGGCATTCGTGCTGCCCGATGGCAAGAGATAATCTTTTGTATATCTATAATTGGTGGTAACTATACTGTTATCGCTGTTGGTAACCGACTGCTGGCTTAACAGCTTGTGGTAGGCGCTGCCGTAACTATAGCTAACACTGCTGCTTTGTGCCTGGCTTAGGGTTTGCGAATTGTACACCGTTTTTGTTACCTTGGCAGTTAGCTCACTGGTGCCATAATAGAGTTTGTATTTGTTATAGGCTATAGCCAGCAAAGTACCATTACGGTTACTATCAGATTTAAACGCAAAAATACTATCAGGCGATGAATATGAACGCACATAGGTATAGTCCGTTTCACTTACTTTTTGCGGCGTGGTGTTATCATTATAGGTTATCACGCTTTCGGGCAGGCCCCGTTCAAAATCGTAGTTTGTATTGGGGATAAAAGGATAAGAGTACAGGTCGTTTTTTACCGGGCCATACGTTGATGCGCAATTGTTCCGGGCCGAATAATTTACTGTTGGCTTCCATTCTACCGTTGTACAGCCGGTACATACCGGGGTTGCTGTCAGGTCCCAATAGGTCGCCGGCAAAAAGTATTGGTATTGAGTACTGCCAGCCCCTGTTTGACTCACTTTTGAATACCCGTACATAATAGTATGGTCTTCATCGGAAAGGTCCCAGGCCGAAAGTATGGTAGCCGTTTGCCATAAAGCTAAGCCCGTGGCCGAACCGCTATACGGCCTGGTAAAGGCATACGCAGGCAATGAAATAGGTTTACCGCTGGACTGACGCGTGGTCGGGTCGATATACGAATAATTACGGATGATATTATTGGTAGCGCCGTTGGCAACCGAATCTACAATTTGTTTCACCCGTATGCCTGAACCTTTTACAATAAGCCCGGAAGAGATATCATAATAATCATTAGGCTGATAAATAATGTTGGTGTTGCCGCCGGTGGCATACGTTATTTTATTTAATGAGCCGACACTGGCCACCGTAGAGTCTGCATTCCTGTTAGCATTTGCCAGAGTATAGGTATATAGCGGGCCGGGCAAAGCAGTCACATCTATCATGTAACGCTGCAGATTGGCATAAGACGGGTTTATATACACCGAGGGGATTAACGAGCCGCTCATGGGCAGCGTTGAATAATAGCCCCAATAATCTAATTTATGCGAACCCGAATCGGGCAGCGTTGTGACTTCCGCGGTACCGGAAAGTGATTCTCCGGCATAAGCAAACTGGTAATTAATGGGTGTACTGCACCCCACATCTGTAAAATTCCTGAGAAATTCCCTGCTATACCCCGTCGGGACATAACTGACGTTGGAATAGGTAAATTCGAAATCCCTGCCGAAACCTGTGATGTTGTTTATAACGGTTTGCCCCGTACCTCCACTGTATGTAGTCCAGGCAAATGCCAAATGTTGCGTGGAAACCGAATTATTATTAATTGCGTATATGCTTGACAACTCCACCGGCGTTACCGATTGGCTAACCAGGTATTGCAGCGATAACGAAGTGGCTCCGCCAATGAAATAGGCTACCGAATCCCTGCTGTTCCTTGTAGGGTACGCAGTATAACCTAATAGAACGCCATTGCCATTGGCATCGGTTACGCTCACCAGGGCCCAGCTGTCATAATAATAGACGCCGCTTTTGTATTGATTATATTTTGTTGTTGCATAAACCGGGCTTGTGCCGAGGGTGTATTGATACACTGTTTCGGTGCCGGGGCCCGCATCGGTTGCGCCAAATACGTAAGTGATGCCTTTGTCGTTGGTGATGGTAAATGTCGCGATTTGATTTGCCTCCGGACCAAAATTGGAATTCCTTGTATAAGTAATTTTCAGGTCCTGGTAGGAAACAGGATGGAAAGCGCTATCCGCCCGGTTATACATCAGTTCGCATGACAGGCCCGGCGCACTGACAAAAAACAAATCAGGTTCGGTGTCGTCCTTAAAAGGGAAATGAGCGTTTATATAGCTAATATCAGTCGTTTCTTTTGAGCAGGTAACACCGCCATCGTTTTGCACCGTGAACCCGTTGATCAGGTTGGCAGCGGTATCCAAAGGGCTCATCCAGCCTAATCGCTGGTTTCCCTGATTGTCTCGGGTTATATCGTCAGGCAAGCCCCGCACCAACCGGTTAATCTGCCCGCCCGCCTGCAATTGCCAGCCCATACCCGCGCTCCCTTCCACATCTTTCGGCTTTACGCCGTTACCGGTATAGGTCAGGCTTACAGGTACAGATACCTGCCCGCTGCTTAAGCTATATATCGGTATCACCACGCTGCCGGCGCCGGTAAGCGGGTCGACATTTACGGCGCTTTGTGCAAAAGACATACCGGCAGAGAAAAGAAGGCCGGTGAAAACAGCTATAGGAAAGAGTAATTTCTTATTCATATGAGTTTAGGTTTATGGAATAGGTTTGCTTGTTTATAGAACACGGTCAATGAATGGCCGAAAAGGTACGTTTTTCAATGTTTGTTTTTCAATTCGTCAATTTCCTTTTGCTGTTCTTGTAACTGTTTATTCAATTCAATAATGTACAAGGTCAGCTCTTCTACTTTTTTGACAAGCAGCTTGTCCATATCGCCGAGGTTGATCCCGTCTTTAGCTACCTGTGGCGCAGAAGGCATATCCGGTAAATGATTGTTTTGATCGATATAGGTTTTCACCTCTGCTAATGGTGGAAGCCGGTAAGTTGGGTTAAAGACATAGTCGGACCATCCTGTTAAATCAACATTTACTTGTTTGGAATGGACGGTCCCGTTTACGTCTAATTTATTTAACGGATTCGTTGTACCGATCCCTACATTGCCATTACCCAATATTGTCATCAGGTTTGTAAACGTAGTGCCATCCCCCGTGTCATCAAAGGAAAACCCTTTTATTCCGCCAGCGCCATAATTATTAATGAAATTCATTTCTCCGTTGCTACCTGACTTGTTCCACCCCAGATATGATCCCTGGGCACTGTATGTTGCTCCATACCCGCCGGTAATATGCACAGCGCCAGATCTTACATCAAGCGCCGCTATTGGCGTAGTTATTCCAATCCCCACATCAGCGTTGGCATAAATATTTCTGGCTGTAAAATCTGAAGTACTATTGTTTAAGTTGACAGAGTTCCATATCTCATGCCATGAATTCCAGGTGCTTATATCCCCATTCCGGGTTCTAAATGATAAATGATATCCACCATTGGGCCCATAATCGGTGCTGATCTGACAGTCATAATTATTGGAAAATCCTCCAAAGCTCATTAACGCACCATTCCACGGAGTCCCAGTGGCTGCATAAGCAAAAGTATAGCCGCCAACAAAATTATTTACGTTAGTTGGACTGTTAATATCGACTGTAGGATTAAAAGTTTGTGCGTAGGAGCAACTGCTTATTAAAGCAATAATAACGGTTAAATAAAACTTTTTCATGATGATAAAATTGTGAATGTAAGTGGTTTAGAACAATATTAAATATGGCATAGCCTTGCTTAGAAACAATTAATAGGTTGATTTAAGAAATGGTTTTTGTTTAGCTGATGGAAAAAATTGGGGGTTTCATATTTTTGTGATTTAGGTTTAAAGTTTAAGAATAGGAACTTAAACTAAAGGTAAAGGTTTTCTTTTAACTTCACAACGTCTTTCTGCGGTATTTTATTAACATTGTTTAACAACCTGCAAAAAGCCGCCCGGTTCTGGAATCAGCAGACATTACCATACCAATTATATCTTTGTCAGCGGGATACCGGTGTGCCACCTCTTTGCTGGCCTGGCACACCCCATTGCCGGACTAAAATTAGCGCAACACCTGTTTGTCAGCTATTTACCATCGCAGCGCCCTCCGCGTCTGCAAGTTTATTGTTGTTTAAAATACTTGCTTTTTTTATGCAAAATCCGTCATTTTTGAGGCTTTTTTACTGCTAAAAATTGTTTTAATGCCAATTTTAATGCAAATCCGGCGCTGTGCCAAGTTTGTGCCGACTGTGCCAACCGACCTGGCACGGCACAGCGGGCAAATTGGCGGTTTGTACTATTAATATTATAATACATTATATTTTTGTTACTTTATCAGCATCGTAAAATGAAAAAAAGCATACAACATATTAAACCGGATTGTACTGATTTTCGTTCGGTTGCACGTGCTTTAACCGTGATTGAAAATGACCTTGAAGGCGCTGATATACTTTTAAAAAATCTCTTTTTTAGCAAAAATGTACCTATCATAGGTATTACCGGGCCACCGGGGGCAGGCAAAAGCACCCTCGTAAATGAGCTTATCGGCAGTTTATTGACAATGGGCCATAAAATTGCTGTTTTGGCAATAGACCCCACTTCGCCTTTTAATTTTGGCTCATTGCTGGGCGACCGGATCAGGATGGCGCCGCATTTTAATCATCCTGATGTTTTTATCCGCTCATTGGCCACACGCGGTTCATTGGGCGGCTTATCTGCAAAAACCATTGAAATGGCCGATGTACTGCGGGCTGCTGGTTTTGATTATGTTTTGATAGAAACAGTTGGTGTAGGCCAGTCGGAAGTTGAAATTGTCGGGCTTGCTGATATTACCCTGTTAGTTTTGGTACCCGAAAGTGGTGATGAGATACAGAACATCAAGTCGGGTTTAATGGAAATTGCCGATGCGTTTATAGTTAATAAAGCCGACAGGCCGGATGCCGACCTGTTTGCAAATAATTTAAAAAAAATTATTAATCAAAAAGAAGGAGATCAAATCCCGGTTATAAAAACTGTTGCCTCAACCGGCAACGGAATTAATGAAGTTATTCAATTTATATTATCAACGTCCCACCATAAAAACAACCGCAAAGAACTATTACTTGCCGAAAAAGCCTATAAAATTATACAACAAAAACGAATGGCCGACGTGGATAAAAAAAAGCTTCGGCGTGCTATTGCCAAAGCTTTATCTGATCCGGGATTTAACTTGTATAGTTTTGTGGACGGATATGGTGAATAGTTGATTAAGTTAGATTAAGTGAGTGGTTTTGTTGGTTGTCTTGACTCAATCAACTTATTCAACCCAATCAACCTATTTAACCCAATCAACCACTCCCTACCCATTCATAATCTCTTCTATCTCCTCCACCTCTACCGGAATATCCGCCATCAGGTCGATATTTCCGCCAGCAGTTATTAAAATATCATTTTCAATCCTTACAGCAAAACCTTCCCCAGGTTTGTAATGACGGCGATGTTATACTTTTCGATTTTGCCGCCGAGTATGCCAACTACAATGCTGATATGAGCCGTTCCATACCGGTTAACGGGCGTTTTACAAAACGCCAGCGCGATGTATATAATGCAGTTTTGCGTGTAATGCGCGCTGCTACCAAACTAATTGTTGCAGGCGCTGTATGGAATGATTATCACGATGAGGTTGGAAGAATA
>Ga0207033_1081_pt1 | contig 20532 bp, 13 predicted proteins | sample Alteio_BWMinCont_35_FD_153262 | JGI IMG/M metagenome (GOLD analysis project Ga0207033, IMG submission 153262) | Enriched cells from forest soil in Barre Woods Harvard Forest LTER site, Petersham, Massachusetts, United States -... | ecosystem: Environmental > Terrestrial > Soil > Temperate forest >... | reverse complement strand
AGATTCGCAACACCGTCAAACCTTTCCCGGTTCGAATGAAACAGGGTGAGCGTCGGGTATTTGCGTTGCGCCTTGATTTCTACAATGGCCTTTCGGGCGTTCTCAAATGCTTCCCCGGCGAGGCGGTTTACAGGGCGACGGATCTGTCCCTCTACCATCCCAATCCCTACACCAACACGCAACCGCAACGGGAGTAAGCGTCTCCGGAGATCGAGAATCAATTTGGGTACTCGCTCCAACCGCGCTGCCACAACTTGGAATTCATCACCAGCAGTAACCGCGTAAGGCACGCGGATCAGTTGCTCATTTAACTGTGCGATACTCGCTACCCGAAGTTTTTCGTTTAGCAGCGATCGCAGGTCCGCGGTCGAACGGGATGCCACTACGTCCGCGATGAGTACTCCGTAGAGATTTACCTTCGATTGCATAAATATGTGCAATCATAGCCTATTGGACGATTTCGTGCAATCGCCTAAGGGCCCTAGCCCCAGATTCTCCTGAACGCTACTAGACCTAGGCGAGCAGGTGCGCCTCAAGCATCTTGAAAGCACACCCCGATCGGCGATTCATTCGGCGATTCATTCGTGTTGAGGGGACCTAAGCTTTCTGCTATCCTTCGGCAACTCTCCCAGGAAAATCAGTAGGTTTGCGAAAGCTGCATTCATGATCGCGCCAAAATTGGTCGACATGTTCGGGCGTTTATGGCGAGCCGAGGAACAAACTCGCGCGGCGCGAAGTGTGGAATATTTCGGTTATGTGGATTTCACGCTGGGCCTGCTGCTGCTGCTCGATCCGTGGTTGAGCGTGACGCTGCTGCATGTTCCGGCGCTGACCGAGCAGGGAGAAAACTACCTACGCTTGGTGGGCTTGCTGGTTTCCGGGCTGGGACTGCTGTACATCGTCAGCGGACGATTGAACGCGCAGGGATTTGTGTTTGCGTCGATGCTGGACCGGCCCATGGTGCCGGGAGTGATGGCCGTGCTTTGGTACAAGGATATTCTTCCCGGGTCGCTGGCGCTGGCGTTTTCCGTTAGTGATTTTAGTGGATTTTTGTGGACCTTGTCGGCCTGGCGCAAGGATGAGCGGCTGGGAGCTTACCAACGGCCGCAGCTCCTGGCCAGAGTTGTTGCGGCTGGCTTCGCGTACCTGAGCGGCGTGGTGCGCAATGCGCGGTTCTTTCATCCGGACGGCCGGGTGATGCGCGGGTCGGTGCGGGCGCTGGAGGCCACGGATGCGGATTTGGCGCGGGCTGGGGGACGGCTTGCGGGAGAGGTCTTGCTGCGCATGGGAATGGGGTTGATGAAACGCGGCGCCCCGCGGTGGCTGGCAAAAATCATACCGGACGCTCCTAGTATTGCTTGCCGATTTTTGGGGGTGGTTGCGCCTAGCGGGGACGGATTACGGCGGCGTTTGGGAGAAGATTTGGATTTGCTTTGTACCGCCGGAGGCGACCGGTTGTGGAAATTGGTTTTGAATCTGGCCACTGGCGGCTGGATGAATGGATTGGAGAGGTTTGACTATTTTAGGAATGTTTACTATTCGCAGATTCGGTACCGCGTTGCGGAAGGTGGGCACGATCTGTGGATACGTTTGGTGCCTGCTGGCGAGGCCGGTGCGACTTCGCCGCACGATGACGCGGGGCGCGAGCTACAGCTGACTCGGGCGATCACGGAACATCAGGTGCTGAAAATCGAAGCGCAGCGCGCGGGGGCGCGTAACGCAGCTTGGGTGGCGTTCGCGGAAATTCGATTTGAGGACGAGATGCAGATCGATCAAGAGGCGCTGCATTTTGATCCCGAGGAGGGGCGCGGATTTGTTCCGGGTGGTTTTCTTACCTATCTGCGCAAGGTGGTTTACCCCGCCAGCGTGGCGCGGCGGCCTCCCACGAAGGTGGAACGGGTGCGGCGAGATGGGGCAGGAATCTTTGTGCGGCTGCGGGAGTACTTTGCGGGGTATTCTTCTGCTCCTCCCACGGCAAACTCCGGAGAGTACCCCGTTGGATCTTCCGCTGGGTACTCCGGACATCCGTCCAGCAATACGCCGAGTTTAGTGAGGACTACCGACGGAGATGGCGCGGTTCCTCGAAAACATGGCTGGCTGAGGCTATTTTGCTGGTCTCTATTGGCTCTCTTGGTGGTTTTGACGGCGTATCTGGCGGTGCGGTTTACGCGCGACCAACCGGTGGAATATAGCGACGACGTTTTGCATTTTATGTACGGATCGACTGGCGGGGAGCGGCGGAATGGGATTCCCTACTGGTATTGGGTGGCTCTGCCGGAACTCTTTCCCGAGTATTTGCCGGACAAGAAAGCGGGGCGCGGGTATTCGTCGTTTGGAATGATTTACGAGAAGGGTAAGGATCCGCGCTACGACCTGCCAGTGGGCGTATCGATGCGCAATTTTCGGGGCATCGACGTGGTGTATCTGAATTGCGCGGTGTGCCACACGGGAACGGTGCGCGATGCGCCTGGCAGCGAGCCTCGGGTGATTCCAGGAATGCCCGCGAATACTTTTGATTTGGGCGCGTGGGGCCAGTTTCTCACCAATGTACCGGTGGATCAGAAATTCTCCGGGCAGCGGCTGATGGATCAGATCGAAAAGATGCAGGCCGATGCGCACCGGCGGGCTCCCAAACCGGATTTTATAAACAGAGTGATTTTGCGCTCCCTGGCAGCGGACCTGATGCGGGACCAATTGATCATTTTGCGGCAACGCCTCGGGTTCATTGATAAAAACAGCTGGGGGCCGGGGCGGGTGGATACCTTCAATGCTCCGAAGGCGTTGCTGAATTTTCCGATGGAGCATGCGGACCCGAAAGAGTTGATGGGCAACGCGGATTTTCCATCGATCTGGAACCAGGGGCCGCGCGAGGGGATGCAACTGCATTGGGACGGGAACAATACGTCGGTTAACGAGCGGAATCTTTCGGCAGCGTTTGGGACGGGGGCGTATCCGCCGACGCTGGATGTGCCGCTGGTCCTGCGAACGGCCAAGTGGCTGGAGACGGCGAAACCGATAGCTTTTCCGTATCCCATAGACGCGGCGCTGGCCTTGAAAGGCGCCGTGATTTACCAGCAGTACTGCGCCGGCTGTCACGGCACACGCGAGGCGCCTTTCCACCACACGCCACCCGAAGCTGGTGAACGCGTCGGAACCGTGGTGCCCATCGCGGACATCGGTACGGACCGCTCGCGGCTGGATTCCTACACCTGGGCCTTGGCAGTGAATCAGAGCACGCTCTACGCAGGGTATGAGCAGGATTGGGGTTTTGACCAACCTTATCCGCAGCGTTTTAGCCATTTCAAGAAAACGCAGGGCTATGCGAATTCGCCGCTGGATGGAATCTGGCTGCGTGGGCCGTATTTGCACAACGGCTCGGTGCCGAATTTGCGCGAACTGCTGGAGCCTTCCGCGGCGCGGACCAAGGTTTTTTACCGGGGCGACAACGTTTACGATCCGGAAAATGTGGGATTTGCTTTTGATGTGGCGCAACGGGATGGAAAGAACTTCTTTCTTTTCGATACGACCAAGCGTGGCAACGGCAATTCCGGACATGAAGGGCCTGCGTATGGGACGAGTCTTTCCCCGGAGGAGAAACGAGAGTTGCTCGAATACTTGAAGACGTTTTGAGGGAAGTTCGCTTCCCCCTACGTTATGGACGAGCTTATGAAGAGAAACCTGCTGATCGCCGCCGTTCTGATTGTGGTCGTCGCCGGGGCTTACATGGTCTGGCGCAAGTTTTATCGCGATGTGCCGCAACCGTCGTGGATTGGGGCTGACCAACGCGATGAATTTTTGTATGGAGCGGTGGACGCTGGAGAGACCCAGGGGATTCCTTACTGGATTTGGCTGGCGTTGCCGCGTTTGTTTCCGGAGTACATGCCTGCGCCGGGTGGTTACGCCTCGCTGGGGCTTTCTTGGGAAGAGACGTTGGAGATGCCGGCGGGATTTGCGAAGAAGACCGTCGGATACGTGCGGGTTACCGGAAATTGCGCGCTGTGCCATGCGAGCTCGTCTTCGGCGGGCTCGCAGGGAGTTCCTACCGTGGTGCTGGCTCGTGCGGGAGAAACTACGAGTATTCAGCCCATGCTCGCATTTTACCGGCAATGCGCCGAGGATCCGCGGTTCAATGCCAGCGAGATTCTGGCGGAGGTGGACAATGCCATCAAGCTTTCTGTGGTGGACAAGCTGATTTATCGCTATGTTTTGATTCCGCGGACGAAGAAGGCGCTGTTGAATCCGGAGAGGGTGATTTTTACTCCGGAGTTGCTGGCGCATGCGGGTAATCCGCAAGCGGAGTTTTCTGGGCAGCGGCTGAAGAAGCTCGCGGATTGGATGAAGGCGCAGAGGCGATAAGGCTCTTCCACCTGGTGGTCCGGTGTGCCGAGGCGGACTCCAAGATCACGGCTTCGAGATGCTGGGCAACGGAAAATCGGCCGGCGTTCGAGAAAGGATGGTTGGAACTATCGAGTGTGCTTCGCGGGCGCGCCTGCGATGAGGGGAAAGAAGGCGGCAACATGGGGCTAGAGATTGAATACTTGGTGTTGCAGGGTGGGGGCCTGCGGTGCGCTTGGCAGGCGGGGTTCATTGCGGCGTTGGAGCGGGACCGGCCGGTGCGGCCTGTTGCGATTGCGGCGGTGAGCGCCAGTTCGACGGTGGCTTGTGCGCTGGTATGCGGGAAGCTGGAGTTTGCCGTGGAGTGCTTTAAAGCGGCGATTTTGAACCGGACGAAGGGTACGCTTGCGGGACGGGTGATGTGGGGGCAGAGAATTTTTCCGCATGCGGAGATCTATCGCGATGCCGTGCTGCGGACGTTTGATCAGGCAGCGATGGAGAGCTTGATGGCCGGGCCGGATATTCAGATTTTGGTGACGCGCACTTCGGTGAAATTACCTAAGTACGCTGGGGCGCTGGCAGGCCTGGCGTTATACGGGGCGCAGGGGTTTCGAGCGGGGCGACGGTACCGGAGGCTGGAGGAGTTTGCTTTTTGTAAGGAGTTTGTGGCGGTGAGGAGGTGCGCGACTCCTGGGGCGCTGGCAGATTTGATCTTGGCGTCTTCTTGTACTCCGCCGTTTACGCCTTTTTATTCTTTGTTTGGGCGGCCGGTGCTGGATGGCGGGCTTTCAGAGACTGTGCCTTTGAGTGGGTTGCCGAAGCGGCGGGGGACCACGCTGGTGTTACTGACGGAGCGGGGGGTGACTGTTGGTCGCGTTCCTGGAGTTATGTACGCGGAGCCTTCCGAGGCGGTGCGCGCTAATAGTTGGGACTACGATGTGGGGAAAATTGATTATTTGTATGCACTGGGACAGAAGGATGGGTCGGCGTTTGTTGATGGCTGGCCAACTGACGGTCACGAAGCTTGTTTGGGGGTTGGGGCTTAGGGGTTCGTTGGGGAAAGTGGAACCACCCTTACAAGGCCGCTACAGCGGAGGCCACGGATTTTGGGGTGGTGCGAGGGCCGATGAGTGCTGAGTGCGAGTATGTGGTAATTGGCTCGGGGGCCGGCGGCGGAACGGTGGCGGCGCGGCTGGCGGAGGCCGGGCATTCGGTGGTGGTGCTGGAGGCGGGCGGTGATCCGCGAAAGTTGAAGGGCGGAGATGTGCTGGATCCCGAGGTAAATCGTTTGCCGGAGGATTACGACGTGCCAGCGTTTCATCCGTTCGCTTCGGAGAATGAGGCGATGCGCTGGGATTTTTTCGTGAGGCACACTAGCGACGACGCGCTTCAGGAACTTGATCCCAAGTACCTAAAGACTTATGAAGGCAGAACCGTGGATGGCGTGCTGTATCCGCGGGCTGGGACACTCGGGGGGTGCACGGCACATAACGCGATGATTTTTGTGGCGCCGAACGACGAAGATTGGGACGAGATTGCGCAGCTCACGAAGGACGAGAGTTGGAAAGCGGAAAAGATGCGCACGTATTTTGAGCGCGTAGAGAACTGCCGTCATCGGCCCTGGCAGCGCTGGCTCGAGAAGATTGGGGTGAATCCGACGCGTCACGGATGGAAAGGCTGGCTGCACACGGAAAGGGCGCTGCCCATGGGGGCGCTGGTGAACCGCGCGCTGCGGGACGCAGTGCTGGATGGCGCGTTTGAGGCTTATTTTCATTCGCGCGAAAAACGTGAAGAGCTGCGATGGCTGTTCGAGGGTTTGTGGGATCCCAACGATTGGAGACTGCTTAGGGAAAATGCCGTGGGAGTGCGGTACACGCCCCTGTCTACGCGAAACCATGCGCGCATTGGAACGCGGGAACGGCTGCTGGAGACGCGCCGGACACATGCGAATTTGCGCGTGGAATTGCATGCGCTGGCCACGCGCGTGTTGCTCGACGAAAATAACCGGGCGGTAGGGGTGGAATACCTGCACGGGGAAAAACTCTATCGCGCGCATCCGCGGCCGAATGCCGCTGGCGGGGAACTCCGCACCATCCGTGCTTCGCGGGAAGTGATTGTGGCCGGAGGTGCCTTTAATTCTCCTCAACTGCTTATGCTTTCTGGGATTGGGCGGCGCGATGTTTTGCAGGCGTGCGGGATAAAGGTGCGCGTGGAGCTTGATAGCGTGGGCCGAAATCTGCAAGACCGCTATGAAGTGGGAGTGGTCAACCGGATGAAGTTTCCCGCGTGGCCATTGTTTGAGGGAGTGAAATTTGCGACGCGCGATCCGCAGTTTGGGCAGTGGGCGAGCTGTCGCGGCGGAATTTATGCCACGAACGGTAACGTGCTGAGCGTGTTTCGGCAATCCGCCGGGAACGCTGGGGCGCCGGATCTTTTCTGCATGGGGCTACTGGCCAATTTCCAGGGCTACTATCCCGGGTATTCGAAGAAGTTCGCGACGGATCTGAATTATTTGACCTGGGTGATATTGAAAGGTCACACCGGGAATCGGGCGGGGGAGGTGACCTTGCGCTCGGCGGATGCGCGCGATACGCCGCTTATCAATTTTCATTCGTTTGAGGGTGGGGGAGATGCGGATATTGAGGCCGTGCTGGAGGGGATTCATTTCGTGCGGCGGCTGGTGGCGCCGCTGAAGGCGCAAGACCTGCTGGATGAAGAGGAATCTCCTGGCGAACAGATGAGTGACGCGGAGTTGCGGAAATTTGTTCGTTGCCGGGCTTGGGGGCACCACGCGTCTTCGACGTGCGCGATTGGAGCGAAGGAGGATGGTGGCGTGCTCGACGGTGATTTTCGAGTGCATGGGACCGAGGGTTTGCGCGTGGTGGATGCTTCGGTGTTTCCGCGGATTCCGGGATTGTTTATTGTTAGCGCGGTTTACATGATTGGGGAGAAGGCGGCGGACGTGATTTTGGGCGGCAAGTGATTGTGGAGAAGGCCGTGCGCTATTTCGACGGTACGAGAGACTACGTTGTCGACAGCGGGTTTAGATATCGTCATAGTTCAGCCCCTTTTTTTTTTCCAAAAAAGACGGAACACCTGAGAACAAGGCTGGGCTAAAACCCGGGCCGGACGAAGGATAGGAAGGAGTTGCGAGATGGCTTATGACGTTGGGCAGTTGCTGGAGATGACCGGGGCGCAGCTAGATGAGCTTTTTGGCAGTAGTCCGGCGGGAGATATTCCGAACGGACCGGCCAAGGGCACGGCGATCATTGCTCCGGGGACGAAGTTCAGCGGGGAGATCGCGGAGCTTATCAACGTGTTTGGGTGGCAGGGGAAAACATTTGATTCCGCACGCGGGGTGTTGCGCAATCGGATTTTGGCGATTGGGCTGAATGCCATTGTGGCTACGGTGTACAAGGGGCCGAGTTGGCTGGACCAGAAGGAATGCATCGTTCTGGACTATTCGGAGACGTCGCTGGTGGCGCACTGGATTCGGGATGAGATCCGGCTGATTGGTCTGGGGTTTTACCTGGGACGGGTGTATTGGGACAAAACGGCGCTGATTCATTTTGCGCTGGAGTTTGCAGGGCAGTGAATGGCCGGGGCCAGCGAGGGTGCTAAGTGCAGGAGGGCACGTCGTGTCGAAGAAAGTCGGGCAGGTTCGTTTAACAATTTTGTTGGTGCTTTTTGTCGCGATTGCCGCACTGGTGACCGCGTACGTCCTGCACTGGTATGCGCAGCCGCGTGCCGGACACGTGAAGGACGAGGCGCTGCTGGCGGGGCGCGATGCGGCGAGCTTTGTGGCATCGGATGTGGACTATTTCCATGACATGGACGGTGGGATCGATCTGAAGGCACTGGCGCCGGATAACGATAAGTCGGCGCTGATCCGCGGGCGCAATACGTGGATCGTTTGGACGGCGGGGGACGACCGGCTGTGGAACACCCTGATTTATCGCAGCGCGGGGGCGCTGGATTTTTTGAAGGTGCTCTCGACGCATTCCGAGCTCGAAAAGATTGACCCGAATTTCCGACACGATAGACGCTGGGAGTATCTGGGACTAGTGAACGATCCGTGCTTTGAAGAGGCCCAGGGACCGGATCCGGAGCGCTGGGGTTTGTGGCTGGATAAGCGGCGCGCGGGATGCGCGCCGGACCCTTTTGAAGATGAGTCGAAATATCCCGGAGTGAAGATTGGTTCGCGCGGGACGAAGCTGAACGGCAGGGATTTCCCGGTGGGTTCTTATTACGGGTACGAAACCGGAATTGTGGGAATGCGACTCTTTCCGAATCCGGATTTCGACGCCGAGGCCGCACAACATTGGGATCCCGTTCGCTATTACACGGACAAAAGCTACTACGAGGATAAGAAGCTGGTGCGGCCGTATCGCGTGGGAATGTCATGCGGGTTCTGCCATGTGGGACCGAATCCGCTGAAGCCGCCGAAGGATCCCGATAATCCTCAATGGGAAAATCTGAGCTCGAACGTGGGAGCGCAATATTTTTGGATTGACAGGATTTTTTACTGGAAGGGCGAGCAGGACAATTTCGTGTGGCAGCTTTTCCATACTTCGCGGCCGGGGTCGCTGGATACTTCGCTGGTCTCGACGGACAGCATTAACAATCCGCGGACGATGAATGCGGTGTACATGCTTAAGGAGCGGCTGGAACATGTGACGCGGTGGGGCAAAGAGACGTTGGCGGGAGGGCAGCGAAACAACAAACAATTCAACGACTACATTCCGGTGGACAACAACGGAGCGGGCAACCAGACGGAGAAGCAAAAAGAAGAGCAGAAGTTAGACACGTATTATCATCCGCCGGACACGGTGTGGACGCCGCGGGTGCTGAAGGATGGCTCAGACTCGGTGGGGGCACTGGGCGCGCTGAATCGGGTATATCTGAACATTGGAACGTTCAGCGAAGAGTGGTTGCTGCATTTTAATGCGCTGGTCGGCGGGAAGCCGATTTCGCCGATTGAAATTTCCGTGGCGCGGAAAAATTCGGCCTATTTTGCGGCAACCGAAGCACAAACGCCGGCCATGGCGCTGTTTTTTCTGAAGAGCACAGAACCGCATCATTTGGAGGATTTGCGCAAGACGGATGCGGATGCACGGAGAGCGCTGGATATGGATGAAGCGCTGGTGCCGCGGGGGAAAGAGGTGTTTGCGGAACGGTGCGCGCGGTGCCACTCGAGCAAATTGCCGGAGTTTCCGCCGGATGTGGCGGCCAATGCACTGGATGAGGGTCGCGGATGCGCGGGAAAGAATTATCTGGATTGCTGGTCGAAATATTGGGCGTGGACAGAGACGTACGGATTCCGAGAGAAGATGACGGAGATGGTGAAGCAGCCAGATTTTCTGGAGCACAATTATTTGTCGTCGGAGCTGCGGATTCCGGTGACGCTGCTCGAGACCAATGCGTGCAGCCCGCTGGCAACGAACGCGCTGGCGGATAACATTTGGGATAATTTTTCTTCGCAGTCTTATAAAGAGCTGCCGTCGGTGGGCACCATCACCTGGTATCACCCTTATACGGGGGAAGCTAGAAGTTATCAAATGCCGGCTGGGGGACGGGGATATACGCGTCCGCCGTCGCTGGTCAGTTTGTGGTCCACCGCGCCGTATTTACTAAACAACAGCGTGGGGAAATTTAATGCGGACCCGTCGGTGAAAGGGCGGCTGGATTCGTTCCAGGATTCCATCGAGCAGCTGTTGTGGCCGGAGAGGCGGGAGAAGGATGAGTTTCTGGGCGACAGAATTCCCGGAAAGATCGATCGCACGACGCAAGAAAGCTATCTGCGAATATCTGACGGTTACCTTCCGGATGCGCTGACGAAACTGCCGTGGCTTGCGCGGGTGCGCCCTGATTACATCACGCACGAAAACGGGATGATCCAGATTGGGCCAATTCCCAAGGGCACTCCGGTGGGCCTGCTCACTAACTTGATGCTGCTGTCGGAGAGTACGGATCCGGCGGAACGACTGCGGCATGACAACAAACTTTTCAGTGTGGTGCTGAAAATCGGCGGCGATCTGAAGAAACTGCCCAAGGACGCCAGCGACGAAGAAAGGCGGAAAGTGTTCTCCAACGCGGTGGATCCACTTTTGGAGCTGAGCAAGTGTCCGGACTTGATTGTAAATCGCGGGCATTATTTCGGCACGGATAAATTCACGGGAGGCGAACCGGGGCTCAGCGACGCAGATAAACATGCGTTGATCGCATTTTTGAAACGGTTTTAGGGACATCGCGGCGGGAATTCCCGGCCGATGCGGGCCATACGTGAAGTTCCCACGCTGGGGGCGCGTAAATCATGGCAACCGACTACATCCATCGATTGGCTGAGGAATCGCTCGAACCCCGCAACGCAGCCAAAGTTCCGCTGGTGCAGAAAATTCTCGCTGCTGCGTTTCGATCGCCGGCTGTGGACGCCATGGCCCTGGCTGCGGAGCTGGAGTCGCGCCCGGACGTTCAGGCGCAGTTAGCGTCAGTCACTGGATATACGCCCAGCCAGTGGTTGCTGGACCGCGAGCTTGAGCAGGTGGCCAAGCGGCGGAAAAAGGTGGGTATTGAGACGGATGTGCCACCGGCGACACCGGCTTCCAATGCCTACGCGCGAGCCGCGAAGTCCGGGCTGATGGGACTTTGTTTTTCCGGCGGCGGCATTCGGAGTGCCAGTTTCAACCTTGGCGTACTGCAGGGCCTTGCGGAGCTCGAGCTGCTCAAGTATTTCGACTATCTGTCTTCGGTATCGGGCGGAGGTTACATCCACCAGTGGCTGGCGGCCTGGAGCAAGCGGTCGAGCTTTGCGGAAGTGAACAAACAACTGATTCCACTGCCCGACGCCGGCAATCCTGGGACGCATCCGGAACCCATCCGCTGGCTCCGGCGGTATTGCAACTATCTGACGCCCGAAACGGGACTGCTAAGCGCGGATACCTGGGTAGCGTTTGCTACGTGGTTGCGGAACACGCTGCTGAACCAGATGATTTTGATCTCTGGGATGCTGGTGCTGATCCTCCTTCCGCACATTGTGGCGTTTGAATCGCTGGTTCCGCGGAGCGGTCCCACGGCGGCGATTCTGATTGGCGGGATCGGCGGCCTGTGGCTGCTGGCGAGCGACGTGGTGGCCAGGAATCTGGCGCTGCTGCGCGGACCCGGGGCAGAGGAGCAAAGCGGCGCCGGGCAGGGTGCGGTCGAGCGATGGATCGTGTTGCCGATGCTGCTGGCGGCGCTGCTGGTGGCGCTGCTAATGCGGATAATTTCGGCAGCGCCTTTCGGAGTCAACCTCGCGCTGGTGTTTTTCGGAAGCGTAGTGCTGTTGGTGGTGCTGGCTCTGGCGATCATTTTTGGCGGAGGGGCGCCACTCTCTTTTCTAAAGTCGCATGAAGACTGGTCGCACTTTGAGAGCGTGAAAGCGTTTTGGAAGCAGAAGCCCAAGTGTATCGGGCACGTGAAGTTTGTGATCGTGATTGGCGCTCTTCTTTTTGTGGCGTTGTTTTCTGCCGTTTTTGGCGCCGCGTGGGTTGCTGGTTCCATGGCGCTGGTGGCACGACTGTGGAGATATACGGGCGACTCGTGGTGGCGTGCCGTGGTGGTACTGCTGCCTCCGCTGATTCTGGCCGGCGCACTGATCACCGTGCTGTTCGTGCTGGGGCTGCTAGGAAGAACATTCAAGGACGAGCGGCGCGAGTGGATGGCGCGGTTGACGGCGTGGATGGGCTTCTATTCCCTGGGATGGGTTGTCTTCTCCGGGTTTTCGTTGTTCGGACACACGATCGCGGAGCGGCTTTTGGTGAGTGTGCCTGCCGGCGTTCCGGCCCTGTTGACCTGGCTTGGCGGCTCGATTGGGGGCTTGCTGGCGGGAAAGAATTCCAAGAGCAGGGGCGCGACGGCCGACAAAGCACCTTCGAAGTTCAGCGCTTTGGAAGCTCTGGCCATCGTTGGCCCGTATGTATTCATCGGCGGACTCGCTCTGGTGATTGCCTGGTTCGCGGATGAGCTCCTGGCGAGGGCGCTGCTCGCCGGGCCGTGGGAGGTGTTCTTCACGTTTGTCCTGCCGCTGGTGATCTGCGTGCTCTTCGCATGGCGTGTGGATGTGAATGAATTTTCCTTGCACGCTTTCTATCGCAATCGGCTGGCACGCTGTTATCTCGGCGCGTCCAACTTGAATCGGCAGCCCAATCCGTTTACCGGCTTTGATGAAGACGACACCGACATTGCCGTCGGCGATCTATTGCCGGCGGATGAAGACAAACCCGGCGACCGTGGCAAGAAAGAGGGCGACATCAAGAAAGGCTACGACGGCCCGTTTCCCATCTTCTGCGCCGCGCTAAATCTTACTTTTGGCGAGGATCTGGCGTGGCAGGAACGCAAGGCCGCGTCCTTTGTTTTTACGCCGCTGTATTCCGGCTACGATGTGGGGTGGACCGCCGCACGCGGTGACAGCAACTTGCGTTTCAACGGCTATGTGGAAACTTCCAGCTACGCATATCCCCCGGAAGGGGTACACATCAGCACGGCCGTGGCGATTTCTGGCGCGGCACTCAGTCCCAACTCGGGCTACCACACGAATCCGGCCACGGCGTTCCTGTTGACCGTATTTAATGCCCGGCTCGGCTGGTGGCTTAGGAATCCGCGCACGCTCACAGAAGATGGCAAGACGCTAGAGATTCGCGGCGATGATGCCGTGCGCAAGGACGGGAAGCTCGAATTGATGATGCAGATGGATAAGCATCCGCAGCCTTCGCCGCATTTTTCGCTCTTTGCGCTGATCCACGAACTGCTGGGGCAAGCCAATGACACCAGCAATTATGTCTATCTAACCGATGGCGGCCATTTCGATAACATGGGCCTGTACGAACTGGTGCGGCGACGCTGCCGCTATATCGTGATTTGCGACGCGGAAGAGGACGGTGATTTGCAATTCGGTGGGATCGGCATGGCCATCCGGAAATGCCGCATCGATTTTGGCGCGGAGATTACGCTCGATGTCCGCCCCCTGGCGCACATCGGAGACACGCAGTTCGGTAGCAGCCACTGCGTTACTGGAAGCATTCGTTATCCCGAGGACCCCGAGGATCCCGACGTCCTAGGAACGGTGGTGTACATCAAATCCTCGCTGACCGGCGACGAGCCGAGCGATATCGTTAACTATAAAAAGGAACATCCCAGCTTTCCGCATGACACCACGGCCAATCAGTGGTTTACGGAGTCGCAATTTGAAAGCTACCGCCGCCTGGGTCACCATGTGTCCTATTCGGTCTTTGAGCCTGCCGGTCCCTATCGCTTGCCGTGCGGGACGTTCGATGGGCGATCGACATACTTCAGCAATCTGCGGCACATCTGGTGTGCACCCACCCCGGAAATGGATCGTTACGGCAGCGCCCACACAACACGCTACGAGGCGCTGCTCATGCAGGTCCGTACGGATAAGAACCTTCCCGGCTTCTTTGACCTGCTGTTCGTGCCCGGCGATGGATCGTGGAAGCACGACCGCAACAACCAGCAAGTGGATTACGCGGTGCGCTTCTCTCTGGAACTGTTCGAGTTCATGTGGATCATCTTCACGGAGCTGAACCTGGTGCTACCCGAAAAACGCAGCCATCCCTCCGCGCGCGGCTGGTGCTTGATGTTCGCAGAATGGTCGAAAATTGATGTTGTGCGCGAAGGTTGGCTGAGGTATAGGCTGACCTTTTCTCAGCGGTTCCGCAACTTTGTCGAGAGCCCCGCGATCGGATTGCCGCAGGTCAAACCGGACTCCGCTCCTCAGGAGACTAAGACTCGCGGCACGTAAAGCCATGCGCTCGCTCGCGCGATCGCGCAAGCCAGCACACCATGGATGGTGAGACGATGTACTTGCGTTTAACACAGAAATGGACGTCGAAGGAACCCTTCGATTTCAAAGACGATGGCGGCCCGGCCGCCGATTCCATGACGGTCATGACCGAAGGAAAAGGAACTCGCGTGACGAGGTATGCTGGCAACGCTGCTCCGAAATAGCACATCTTCCCGCGCAGGTCTGCTGTCTCTGGCGAAACCGGATGATTGCGGGCCCTCTTTCTGTAGGCTGGGCGTGAACGACCGCCCATGACCGTCAACACCCCTGTCCCTCGCCATGACTCTGGTCGACCGCAGAATCAATAACTTAAAACCAGACTTCCAAGCGTTGATGTGTTACGACTCCGGCCATGTTCAGCCTGCTGGTCCTTATATATAGGATGTAGAATCTTCTTTCTTCGGCTTTCGGTATTCGCACGGAGACGGATTCCAATGCCCTGGTATTTTTTGGATGGTCAGGTTTACTTTGTGGTCTGCGATTGCAAAGGTCTCGCGAACGTATACGGCCGTATGCGGTAAATACCGTTTCCTCTTCGAACGCATCACCAACGGCGTCGACGGCCTTGCTGATTCCGCCACCGAGCTTCATGAGAGTGACGCCTGCCGAAGCTAGCTTTCCGAACCTGTCTTTCGCGGACCATCGAATGGAGCAGAGTCGCTTTTCTTTGGTGAGTTTCCTTCGCCAAAGTCACACTTCATCGAGAGCAAGCACTTCATTCACAGGCGACGCTTGAGGTTTGAAGAGTCAACTACTGGAAGTATTCACGCATAAGCGCACCTCGTGCTATATTCCCGCCCATACTCTCCCGATGTGGCACATCCTCCATCTCATCGCCCGACCCATCGAAGCCCTACTCGGGGTCTTTTGCGTTCTAAGCGCTATAGTTCTGTACCCCAATGAAGAGGGGAAGATTCAAAGCAAGTTCGAGGATTTCTGGATTCGAGTGGACGACTTCCAGAATCTAGCTCTCACGCGTCACGCCGCGTTCATGACAGGAGTAGCAAACCTTGAAACACGTTTCTTGGACCGGGTCTTCGGCAACAGACTGATTTCAATTCGAGCGTCGGGAGTCTCTTTCTGTTTTTCACTCGGGGCGATCGCACTGCTCGCCATGTTTGTTAGTTACTTTATCCTTCCCGTTCGGTATCCGGATCTGAATAGCGTTCGTGCATTTATTATCTCTTTGGGATATCTGGTTTGCGCTGTGATTGTAGGTGCCGCTTGCATCTGGATTCAGAACCATAACTTGCTTCGCAATTTCATTGTTATCACCGCGCTGATTTTCCTGCTTCTCTGGATGGTGACATTCGGGGCTGGGGCTCCCGGTGTTACGGGCGAAATCAGTGTGAGGATTCTTCTCCTTGTCCTCGGGGGCTTCGGTTGCGATGTTATTTTTATTGCCCTGACTCGCCGACTTCTTCGGTGGGCAGGCGAGATGACTTCTTCCTGGAAGGTTCTGGCAACAGTAGTTGTGAACTTCTTTTTGGCTGTGCTCTTCGTAAGTCCACTGCTAATTGGGGTGAACATCAAGCCTATTGGCGACCGACGCGACCAAATCCTGCTAACAATCAGCACGATTGCGGTCAGCAACATTGTGGACGCGGTTGTTGCTCTATTCTACGTGCTTTTGGCAGTGCTACTCTTGATTCACCGCGCTCTCTGGCCTCTCCTCACCCGTACCTTGTTCCGCATGACCGACATCGGCACGAAAGGCCGCCGGGCGATTCTTACCGCCGTCGGCCTCGCCCTGTCAAGTGAGTCCGTGTTCGGCGGCAAGGTCCCGGAATTGCTGAAGGACTTGGTGAAGATCTTTGGCGGTTAGATGGGTTATGACACGGTTCGACAGCCCAATAAAGGACGCCAGGCTGCCTGAACACCACCGGGCATAAGACTTTTCGTTCTTGTGAATAACGCACTTATTTCGGTCCACATTTTTGGGGAGGAGGAGCAATGTACAAAAGCTGGGTCATCACCGCCGTTTTGCTGACTTCCTTTCTTTGCGTAGGAATTCAATCTCAAGATGTGCCACCGTACGCTCTGCGTGGAACAGTGATTACGCCCACAACGGTGATTCCGAATGGGACCGTTGTGATTGTCGCTGACCGGATTGGAGGCGTCGGAGCGGACGTCAACGCTGCAGATGCAACCACCTTGGTGGAAACGGATAGCTTTATATTTCCAGGGCTAATCGATCTTCACAATCATCTGACATGGAACCTGTTTCCGCGTTGGCCCCCCGTCAATTGGAATCCTACCGATTGGGATCCAGCCAAGAAATTCGGAGCCCGCTACGACTGGCAACAGCTGCAATCCTATAGGGAAGACCTCGACACACCCCACAGTGCTCTTCTCGCAGAAGGGTGGGGCTGCGAGATGAACCGCTACGGCGAGGTGAAGGCCATCGCCGGAGGCTCCACCTCTTCTGTCGGTAGTCTCGGACCCACAAAGTGTATCGAAGGCCTCGCACGAGACTTGGACTTCTACTCTGGCCTATACCAAGCAGACGATTTCACGTCAGAAAAACTTGTGTACAACGTTTTCCCCCTTGAAATGCAGATAAACGACGCCGATAGCGTACGGACCCGGCTATCGTCTGGTCAGCTCAAAGCGTTTATCATACACATAGCGGAAGGAGCCGCCGGTAACGCGGGCGCGGCCCGCGAGTACAAAATGTTTGCGGCTCAGGGATTCTTGCGGTCAGGAGTCTCCATTATTCATGGCGTACCCCTGAAAGCTCCGCAATTCCAGGAAATGGCCGCCCACGGCGTCGGCTTGATATGGTCCCCCAGAAGCAACTTTGAGCTCTACGGAGCGACCACAGATATCGCAGGTGCCAAAGCTTCCGGTGTGGTGATTGCCATTGCCCCGGATTGGAGCCCATCCGGTAGCAGCGGAATGCTTGAAGAATTGAAGTACGCTGAAGCCTGGAACGCTCGCCAGCATCCAAAGATGTTCGAAGACGCAGAGCTCGTCAAGATGGCAACTAGCTATCCAGCACAACTCGCCGGCTTAAGCGACAAGATTGGCACACTCTCTCGTGGTTATCTTGCGGACCTGCTTCTGCTCAGGCGCAACAGAACCGACCCCTATGCAGCCCTTTTGCACGCCACGCCCTTGGATGTCCGGCTCGTTGTCGTGGGTGGCAAGCCCATCTATGGCGACAGGGATCTCATGGAAAAACTTCTCCCCCAAGCGGTCCTAGAGCCGGTAAACATATGCCACAAAGATGGAGCAAAAGTTCTTTATCTTGGCAGCGAGGCTTCTCAGGGCGGACTCAGGAAAACGTGGAAAGAGACTTCCGAACAGTTGGCTTTCGCTCTTCAGCAATGGAAGATTTCTATTGCGGAACTGGCCGAGGAGTCAGAGTGCGCCAAGTAACCGCAGAGTGCGCCGTGCCCCCCGCTCGGGGCTGGGAATTGCGGCGGTTGGCTCAACGCGGCGGCATCTGCCCGGTAGAGAGCCGAGCGCATGGCCCTCTCGGTCGCTTCCAGATTGATGCGCTCCGTGTTGCGCCTAGCCCGGAACACCACCCGCAAGCGCCGTCCTACTTCGCGCGTGATCTCTTGCCAAATCGCTTCGACCGTTTTTTTTCAGCTTCGTTTCCGCCTCCTCCTCCAGAGGCCGCAAACGACAGATCTCCGCGTTGGTTCCCAGAAACTCACGAGTGAGCTGCCGGAATTTCCGGAACTCCGGCACTTCTCGCCCGACTTTCTGGGTCGCCGCATGGGTAATCAATGCTTCCGAGAATCGTCTTACCGCACCGACTCGAGGTGCCCGTAATGCTGCCAGGCCAAAGATCGCCGAACGCAGCAATTCGCTGGGCAAGCACCCGTCGCTGTTCTAAATCAGCAAAGGATGGGAACATTTGGTGGTACATCAACGAGCTCACTTGACGGATCTGTGCCCCCCGCCTATGGTAAGGGGTTCACGCGGGTATGACTCCGCGCCGTATTCACCCCGGTCGCAGATCGCGATTATTCGGTTTGTCGGATGTGAGGAGGAGCTATGTTCGAAAATCGAAGGCACGCAGTGCAAGGACTGACGGCGCTGTTTTTTCTCGTAATGGCATTGGTTTTGCCGGGCGCTGCTCTGTGCTCTCCCGAGGAGTTTCACGTTCCGGTGGAGTATTACAAGCTGCCGAACGGCCTGCGTGTCGTGCTTTCGCAGGATCGCACGGCGCCCACGGTCTGTGTGGGTGTCTATTACCGCATCGGATTTCGGATTGAGCCCAGGGATCGCACCGGCTTCGCTCATCTATTCGAACACATGATGTTTCAGGGCTCCAAGAACCTCGGCAAGATGGAGTTCATCAAACTGGTGCAGCAGAACGGCGGAGTGCTGAACGGATCCACACGGTTCGACTTCACGAATTATTTTGAGGTCATGCCCTCGAACAAATTGGAGACGGTGCTGTGGGCCGAAGCCGATCGCATGAGCGGTCTCGCTGTAACGGACGAAAACCTGAAGAACCAGCAGGGTGTAGTGGGCAACGAAGTGAAGGTAAATGTCTTGAATGCGCCCTACGGCGGTTTTCCCTGGATCGACATGCCCATGGCCGCGAATTCCAACTGGTATAACGCGCACAATTTTTACGGCGACCTGCTCCACATCGAAGCCGCCAAGCTCGATGAGGTGAAGAAATTCTTTGACACCTACTACGCGCCGAACAATGGCGTGTTGGCGATCGTTGGCGACTTCGACCCTGCCGAGGCGAAAAAACTCGTTGAAAAATATTTCGGTTCGATCAAATCAGCGCAAGTTCCACCACAACCAGATCTGACGGAACCTCGCCAGGACAAGGAAAAGCACGTCACCAAAAAAGATCCTCTAGCGCCGAAGCCGGCGATTGCCGTTGGTTACCACATGCCCGACCGCAACACGCCGGAGTATTACGCCATGGGCCTGATCGAGCAGATGCTGATTGAAGGCGACGACAGCCTGCTGCGCCAGGAACTTGTGCAGAAGCGTGGCTTGACCGACAGCGTAGAAGGCGGCATCAATTTACTGGGAAACATGTTCGACTACAACGGGCCGATGCTTCTCTCCGCCGATCTCACGTTTGACGCCTCCACGAAACCCGAAACCGTGCTGGAGGCCATCGATACGGCGGTCGAACCAGTGCGCAGCAAGCCGCTAGATCAGAAAACGCTGGACCGCTCGTTGGTAAAGCTTCGCTCCAGTCTCTACGACACCATGGGACAATTTGGCGGCTTTGGACTGGTGGACTTGCTTGCCAGCTTTGCACTTTTTGACGACGACCCGAGCCGCGTGAATTCTCTGGACGCCGAATTCCGTAAAGTGACGCCAGAGCTGGTGCAAAAGACGGCGCAAGAATACTTGCGGCCCGGAAATCGCACGATTGTCCTGGTCGAACCCGCACCAAAAGACGCCGCAGCAGCGCCGGCGAAAAACCAGTAAGAGGGGAGAACACCGATGAAAGAGATTATCGTGAAAAAGAGCTTGCTGGTTCTTGCGACATCGCTGGCAGCGGTTGCGCCGGGGTTTGGGCAAAAACAGACACCGCCTGAAGGTAGCGCTCCGAAGAGCTTTACGGTGCCTGCCGGCGACACATATGTGTTGCCAAGCGGATTGAGCGTAACGCTCGTGCCTTACGGCATTATTCCGAAGGCGTCGATTAGTCTGGCGGTCGAAGCCGGCAGCTTGAACGACGGCAAGTCGCGCGCTGGGGTGGCCAGTCTCACAGGTGACCTCTTCCGAGAAGGTACGGCTACGCTCACCTCTCATCAGTTAGCCGAGGCGACCGCGCAAATGGGCAGCGCCCTAACGGTTCCTGTTGGGGAGGATCAAACCAAGTTTGAACTCGATGTCCTCCAGGAGTCCGCACCAGAGGCGGTGAAAATTCTCGCGGACGTCGTGGAGCATCCTCTCTTCCCCGAATCGGAGTTGGCGCGCTTGAAAAACGACGCCTTGAGAAGAATCGCCCTGCAATTGTCGCAACCGCAAACCATAGCCGATATTCGTTTTCGAAAGCTGCTTTACGGCGAGCATCCATACGGCACGGTTCTTCCCACGGAAGATGACGTGAAAAAGCTTACACTGCAGGACGTGAAAGAGTATTACAGCTCGAATTTCGGCGCGCAGAGGTCACATCTGTATGTCGCCGGCCGATTTGACAAAGCCGCCGTGAAAAAAGCGATTGCCGACAGTTTCGGCGGGTGGGCGAAAGGACCTGCACGCACGGACAATGTGCCGTCACCCACGCCACGCCGCGTGCTCGACATTGAAACTTGGCTTGCCTGTGCCCCCGCCAACCAGTCCGGACGCTATTCCTCTGGGATTGACTAATGCCTTGCTCGGTGGCTCGTTTAATTCCCGGATCACATCCAATATCCGCG
>Ga0207033_1084_pt1 | contig 20674 bp, 15 predicted proteins | sample Alteio_BWMinCont_35_FD_153262 | JGI IMG/M metagenome (GOLD analysis project Ga0207033, IMG submission 153262) | Enriched cells from forest soil in Barre Woods Harvard Forest LTER site, Petersham, Massachusetts, United States -... | ecosystem: Environmental > Terrestrial > Soil > Temperate forest >... | reverse complement strand
CTACCTCGATGTCTGGCAGCAATTTTCTAACGCTCGCCGCATCGATGACGACGTCGAGTGTGAAGGCGGCTGCGGAGGGTATCTTACTAATTGGCCTCGAATCGTCCTGCGCGAATACGACGACGTGAGCTGGGAGAACGCCGCTGGCACCACCCTCGGCTGGAATGATATGGATACGCTCGACGTGGGCGACGGAAGCGCCGACGGAATCACCGACACCGAAAAGCGGACCGCCATCACTATCTGGGCCATGGCCAACTCGCCCCTCTACCTCGGGGGCGATCTCACCCAGCTCGACGCGCTCGCCAAATCCGCCTTCACCAACGATGAGCTCCTCGCCGTCGATCAGTCCGGACATCCCGCGGTCCAAAAGACCGGTGGCTTCCACCCGGTCTGGATTGCCGATGCCGGGGACGGAGACTACTTTGTCGCGCTCTACAATTTCACGGCCTTCAGTGACCGCGTGGATGTGCGGTGGAGCGATCTAGGCTTCAAGAACGCCATCGCTGTGCGCGACCTCTGGAATCGGTCGGACCTAGGCGCATTTCCGGGCGAATACAGCACCATGGTCCCCGGCCACGGCGCGCGCCTGCTCAAGGTCACTCCCCTCGGCGAAATCGAGCCGCCGCCGGCTGGCATCTCCTATGAGGCCGAAGCCGCTACGCTCACCGGTTCCGCTGCACCCGCTCCCTGCCCGGCCTGTTCCGGAGGCGTCAAGGTCGGCAACATCGGGGGCGCCGGCCAGGTTATCTTCAACAATGTTTCTGTGAGCAAGAGCGGCATTTATCGCATGGAGATCGATGCCATGACCCAGGGCCCGCGCACCCTTGAATACTCGGCCAACGGCGCTGCGGCCCAGTCACTCAACATGAGCGGCGGGAGCTACCTGCTGCCGCAAAGCTCCACGGTTCCCATCGCGCTCAACGCCGGTAAAAATGCCATCACGTTCTTGAATCCTTCCGGCTATGGAGCCGACCTCGACCGCGTTGTCATCTTCGGCGACGGCAAGGAGCCCGCGCCAACCTTCACCACCTACGAGGCGGAGGGCGCGCAACTCGCCGGCACCGCTGGCTTCAACTACACCACCCGCGCCTCCGGTGGCGCCTACGTCGGAAGCTTCGGGGCCGGTCCCGCCAACACCATCACCTTCAACAACGTCACCGCCCCAGCCGCCGGGACCTATCAGCTCGAAATCGACTACGTTACCGACGGCCCACGAACCGTCTACGTATCCATCAACGGCTCAACTCCGCTGCAGCTCACCTTCAACGGCAACAACTGGTATGACCCCGTGCCCTATGTTTTGCCCGTGCAACTGCGCGGCGGCACGAACACTATCGTCTTCTCCAACCCCAATCCGACTGGATACGCTCCCGGCATTGACTGCATCATCGTCTCCGCCGCATCCAAGTCCAAATAGCACAAGATTCCGAGGATCAGGGGCTGCCCCGTCCGGAGCCGCCCCTGATGTTCCTCTCCGGAACTTGCTTCACACGATTCAAAGAGAACGGCCGCCAGCCAGAAGGCACAGCGCCGTAACTGGCGTACCATTGAGCCGCGCCTCGCGCTAAGAGGTCCTCACTGAGAAGCGAGGTTCTTCCCGCGCATAGATATAGTGTTGGACCTCGACAGGTTTGATGGCGTAGCTGAGCACTTGTTTCTCCACCTCACTGTCGGCATGGGTGAAACGGTTATGTTGCCGCTCGTGTTCCGCCCAAGAGTCGACTTTGAAGCTCTCCAGGTATGTATTCGGTGCTTCGGTATCGACGAAGATCCCCCAACTTGTGGCGCCATCGCGGCGACGAATACGTTCATACTTGTGGATTTGATGGAGAAACTCGTGAGCTTTCGCCGGATCAATGACGTACTTCACGGTGACGAGGACCGGACCCTCGTCGGGGTCAGGTTCTACGATCATGGCCGGTTTAACCCAGTGATTCCAGATGCTGAGATCCAGCTTAGTATCCGGCAATCCTAACCAGGGGCGTAGCAACAGGCATGCAGCCGTTCCAATGCTTGCCGCCGCAAGAGTTGCATGGACACTTGTGCGCAACGCTACAAAGCCCCACAGAGTGCTGCCCAGGGTAACGCTCCCCTGAAACACGAAGAGATAGACTGCGAGCACTCGCGCCCTTACCCAATCGGGTGCAAGTTCCTGCACCATGATGTTGAAGAGGGACATGATCGCAGTCCAGGAGGCGCCTCCAAAGAGCATGAGGAAGCAGAGGATCGCCGGTGTACGTAATAGTGCCAGGCTTAGGACAATTGCGGCGAATATCGCTGTGGCGGAAGACAGTAGAGCCTCCGTCGAGAACTTCGACCTGGTCCGCTGCAGCACCACGGCCCCCAGCACCGCGCCCACCCCGAAGGACCCGAGCAAGAATCCATAGGCGATTGGGCTTTTACTGAGTTCCCTCGCCGCGGTTGGCAGGAGCGCCCAGAAGGAACTCGTGAAAAAGATAAGAACTGCCGACCGAAGCAGCAGCGTACGAATGCCGGGTGAATACCGGACATAGCGAATGGCAGCGGAGGTCGCTCCCCGGAAGGTCTCTGCAGGCAGTGTGCTCTTGCGCACGGGCCTCTTCCATCTCCTGATGACGGCAATGACACCGAAGAAGGAGAGTGCATTGAATGCAAATGCAGCGCCCACGCCTACAGATGCGACAATGAAGCCGCCGAGGCCGGGCCCTACGGCCCGAGCCAGATTGAACTCGATCCCATTTAGAGCCAGAGCGGCGGGTAGCTCCTCTTTATCGACCAGTTCAGGAAAGATTGCCCTCCAAGTAGGCGATTCGACCGCATCTCCAATCGACAGCCCCAGCGTAAGCAGAAGTAGGAGCCAAGGCGTCATCACTCCGGCGAACGTAGCCACTGCCAGCAGAACCGCAACGGCGAGCATCCATGTCTCTGTGCCGAGTATCAGCTTGCGGCGGTCGAAGATGTCTCCGATCGAGCCTGCTGGAAGCGCCAACAGAAAAAAGGGTAAAGCAGAAGCGGTTTGAATCAGGGCGATATACAGAGGATTCCTGGTGAGCGAAGTCATAAGCCATGCCGCGCCGACACTCTGCATAAAGGTTCCAATATCAGAGACCAGGTTGGACGCAAGCAGGTTTCGGAACGTGTGGTTCCGCAGAGGCTGCCACGGCCCCAACGAGCGAGAAACCTCTGATTGAGCTATCTGAGTCATCGGCTCTGAAACTTAGCCATCTTCCTTTATGCCACGGCCATCTCAGTTTAGCGACTCGGTTGACGGCAAGGCGATGGCTACGAAAACATTCCGATGATCAGGTTCGTCCGCCACATTTGCCTCTGGCCGAGGCCCGTCCGAAATGGCAAACTGGTGATCCGATAGGCAGCAAGCCGCCACTCAGCTAGGCGGCTGAAGCCCAAGCCGCTGCGGAAAAGGGCGAATCGGGAAGGTCTTGCTGTCGGTTTGACCTTCTATTGCGAACAATGGCCACGAAGGGGAAATTGGAGATGAAAAAGACTTCGCGCGGAATCAACACTGCTTCGAAACCAAGTGGCGACGGATGTGCAGAATGCCTGGCGTCGCCGACAGGTTGGTGGTTTCATCTCCGCCGGTGTGCGGAGTGCGGGCACATCGGATGCTGTGACAGTTCTCCGAGTCAACATGCATCAAAGCATGCGGCGGCGGCTGGGCATCCGATCATCACCAGCTTTGAGCCGCGTGAGGATTGGTTCTTCGATTACAAGAAGCAGGCGACGGTCAAGGGTGTAGAGTTGCTTCCGACGCATTCGCACCCAGGAAATCAGCCCGCTCCCGGACCAGCAGGAAGGGTGCCGGCCAACTGGGAATCCCTGCTGAACTAGCCAGCCGTCAAATTCTTGAAGATTCAGGTTGGCGGGTCGCTGCCTTTTTCAGAGGCTAGAAGCAACGCCCTTTCAGGCAGCTGCTTCGCGTAAGAGAGTTTCGACTTTGTTGTCCAGATATTCTGCAACCCGAAGCGCATCGGCGTTTCCGTACGTGGCTAGAAAACTGGCCATCCTGTCGTATGACAGATGCACGCCATCTGGACGCTCGTCCACTAGAACTGTAACGGGAGCGTATGAACCAGCATCTGGAACGTGCTTGGCCATTTCCATCATGATTAGAGGATTGCCCATGATAAAGCGGATGATCTTGGGTATATCGCGACCCGTCTCTTTGCGCACGACCGCCCCGTGATCAAGCTGCATAAACAACATCAGACCGGCTTCGCTCAAGCCTTTCTCGACAGCGCGTTTCAGTTCCGCAAAGGAGCCTGCTTCGCTAGTTGATCTCCCGAAATCGGCCATGTCTGGATGACCGATAGAGGCATAAAGAGCCGCCACCACCTGATCGAAAGGTTTAGAGGAGATAAGGCTAAATCGCTCAACCTCAATTTTTCTGATCATTTCGAAGATCCTTTCTGGTCCTCCCAATGGTAAGGAGACTTGTTTCGCTGGTCTTCTAAACTTGAGCCATCCCCCCGTCCACGAAAAGTTCGATTCCCGTGATGTAACTGCTCTCGTCGGAGGCTAGAAATGTCACAGCTCTGGCAATCTCTTCAGGGCGGCCGAGACGTCCCAGTGGAATTGCGGTCGATAGCGCTTTGATCCGCTCCTGACCGACCTCCGAGGAACCAACAAGCTCACTGAATCCGGGAGTATCTGTTGATCCCGGACTGATCGCGTTCACGCGGATCTGACGTCCTTTAAGATCGGTACTCATAGTTCGAGCAAACGAACGGACCGCAGCCTTGCTTGCGCTATAAACGGCGTTCGCTGGCAGGCCCTTGCTGGCGACGATCGATGCACTCACAATTATCGATGCTCCGTTCGCCAACACTGGAAGTGCTTTCTGCACGGTAAAGAGAACGCCTTTCACATTGGTATCGAAGATGGAATCGTAAAGTTCCTCGGTAATTTCACCCAACCGAGCATATTTGGCGACTCCAGCGTTGGCGAAAACGACGTCGAGGCGACCTCTTTCTTTCTTGATCTGCATGAAGAGTCGGTCAAGGTCCGCTGACTTGGATACATCCCCCTGGAGACTTGTGACGTTCTCGCCAATCTCCTGGACTGCTTTGGCGAGTTCACCTTCGCGACGGCCACTGATAAAGACATAAGCGCCTTCGAGCACAAATTGTTTTGCTGTGGCAAGACCGATCCCAGAGTTGCCACCTGTGATTAGCGCGATCTTTCCACTCAATTTGCCCATACCTTCATTTCTCCTTGGCGCCGACGACTACCTGCTATGTCTCCTGCGGAAAAACTCAACTGTGGCCCTCATGGACCTCCCATCACATGCAGAGATCTTTCAGACTGCTTCTCAAGCCATTTCAGTGACACTATGGAAGTCCTGGATCGCAGAAGCCTGACGTCTAACTGGCGATCTCTTGCAAAAGCGGAATCATCCGATCATCCAATATCTGAGGAACCGGTGAATCCTTCATTTCTGGAAATTGGCTGAAGAACGAAGTTGGTAGATCGATGTCGATGCGAGCATCTTCGCCATCTGTTTGCGAGACGCAAAAGCGCACGGGTGCTCCAAGACCTGCGCGTGCAGAATATCGGAAGAGACCTTGGGCGATCGTCGCATTTCCGAACAGATAGAAGCGGGATTCAATTGGTATTCCCGCTAATCGCTGTGTCGAACCCTGGTCGAGAGAGAAAAAGATCGCGAATTCGGTTGGCTCGCCTACCTGCTTTACGTACGCCGCTAGCTTTTCCGTGTCCCCTTCGGCTGTGAGATTACGGAGAGTCTTCGGGTCGTAATACTGAAATGTGGTTTCAATACGGCTGATGAGATCGCCAAAGGTCCTCTTCGAGTGGATCGTAACGAGTTCGCAGTGGAACGACATTTTTGTGATCTGCGCGGTCATTTTTGCATCGCCCCTTTCATTCATTGCTTCGGTCGGTTGGTTCGACATCGATACTTTACGATCATGCAAATGCCCATAGGGCGAGCCTGCAGCACACACAAAGGCGATTTCCGCAGTTATCCTGTAGATCAACGATTTTCACCATGACGACTTCACGACCCCAGGGAGTTCGCCCTTTAGTGCCAGCCCCCGAAAGCAGATGCGACAGACTCCGAACTTCCGGATGTACCCTCTGGGGCGCCCGCAGTTCTTGCAGCGATTGTGCTTGCGAGACGAGAATTTGGGAACCTTTGCGTCTTTCACTCGTTTTGCCGTTGTAGCCACTCTCTTTTGCTCCTTGTTGGTGAAATCGTCGCATCATCTAATACCGAGCCAATTTCTGAGCCTTGCTTGAACCGGCAATGCATCTGATCAAGCTTTGGCGAAACGCGTTTACGTACGTCACTTGCAACTCATCCTGCTCGGCTATGAGCCAATTGGGCACGTCGTCGACCTGTCCAGCGCCTCGCGCAACGAATATTTCGTAAGCGCGGAGCCGCAATTTCTTCGTGCGTAGGCGGTTCGGCGTGCCGACTGGGCGAAGATGGTTCGGCCGGGTGAGCTTTCCCATCTGGTATCGATTGTTGGGTCGAAGACATAGCTTTTGCCGCTCCCGGAAATCCAATCGAACAATTTTCGCCTTAGTGAAAGCGCGTGGCTTCGAAAAGAAACCACGCACGCCGCTGACTCTCATCAATCCAGCTCTCGAGCAAGCTGGTGGTGGCGACATCTCCCTCTGCGTCGCACAAGTCATGGACCGACCTCATGCCGAGCACAAGCGCCTTGTTGTCTTCGCACAACTCGCTCAGCATATCTTCAGCAGTAACATATTCTGCGTTGTTATCGGCGATGCGTTGCAGGCGCGAGATCTCGCCAATGGATCGAATGGTGAGCCCGCCGATCTTGCGGGCGCGCTCGGCAATGTCGTCTGTCATCGCGAAGATCTGGTCGGCCTGGTCATCGAGAAGCAAATGGTAATCGCGAAAGTGGGGGCCACTCATGTGCCAATGAAAATTCTTGGTTTTCAGATAAAGAGCGAATACATCCGCCAGAAGCTTGTTCAAGGCTCCTGCGATCTCCCTGACCGATTCGGGCAAAATGTCCGATGGAGTCTTCAATGGCGCAATACGGCGAGCTTGCAAATCATTTTGGGAGGTCATCTTCTACTCCTCGCTCCTCGTTGGAGACCGTTTTTCAATGAAGCCTGGGAGTCATCCCGGCAAGGCTGTCCATTCGCGCTAGGTCGCCACCTTCGTCGAGTGCTGCATTACGCTGGCGCTTTTCCCGCGATTACTTTCTGCCGTGAACGAACCCAAATTGAATTCTGTGAAGGAAACACTTTAGAGTAGTTGTGGGTGCCGGAACGCTGCAGGTGTCCACACGAAGTCGAAAGCTGTTGACGTGCTCTATATAGGCGGGACTTGACGGCTGCCTCAGAGACATTCAGTTCTCGGCTAATTTCGCTAATCGACCATCCGAGCACTATTTGCATCCGAATTGGCTCCCGCAGATACGGACGAAGCCGATGCAGCGCGCGCAAAGTCTTGAGTTCACGCTGATGCAGGACACACAACTCCTCGGGGTTCAACGCAGAGTCCTTAATCTCGAAAGTGTACGATTCAGTTCGATCATCTGGCTGAGGGTGAAACAACACCTCGGAACGAACACGTTGTTTGCGAAGGACCATAAGAGTAGTGTTGACGGCGATCCGAGTTAGCCAGGTGTATAGTTGCGATCTACCTTCAAATCTCTTTATCGCTAAATAGGCTCGGAGAAACGTCTCCTGAAGGGCTTCCTCTGCATCGTGTGGATTTTTTGCAATGGAAAGGATAGTTCTATACAGGCGCCCGGAATGGATCGAATGGAGCTCTGCGAAAGCTGCAGCTGATCCTGCCTGGGCTGCCAATACGATGTCGTCAACCGGCGCAATCGCTCGGTCCATCGTGCGATCGAGCTGAGCGGGGTAATTCATGGCTTGCCTCCTTGGACTTATCACGCTTTAGGAAATGCAGGATCAATTTCCATGTGGCATGCTACGCAACTTCAAAGCCGAGAAGTGTTCCGCTGCTTCGTTCCACCAACCATCATGGCTACCGAACAGCCACTGCCGGTAAGACCTTGAGAGACTGGCCTTACACAAGTTCTCTGGCCACCAATAAAAGAGGAGACGCTGCGGTCGCCCCCCGTGAATATCTCCGGAGCGTCCGGCAGCTATCGCAATTGGCGATTCAGAAAGTCGCTCGTCCGACCGTTGGCAAGGTGAGCCGCGGCAGCGTTGTAGTGCTTTCCGTTATGGCGGGAAAATGCGTGACTCTGCCCGGCGTAGCTGTACATCGCCGCATTTGGTCTCGTAGCAAGTGCCGCTTTAATCTCCGCTTGCGCAGCCTTGGAAATGAATTCATCCTCCTCGGCTATATGCATGAGGATTGGCGCATGAAGCCCATTGACCTCTCCGAGATATTTATCTGTATCGGCGCCGTGATACCAGATCGCGGCGTCGATGCCGTCATTACGCACGGCTGTCATGAAGACCATCAGCGCGCCCATGCAATAGCCGAGCAAGGCAACCTTGCCGTTGCATTCCGGGAGATCGCGTACTGCGTCGATGGTATTCTTGATGTCCTTTACGCCGGCATCTCTGTCATAAGCCTGATAGAGGCGAAGGCCGTGATCCCAGTCGGCCTGGGAAGTGACGTTCAGGTCAACGCCCGGCTCCTGACGCCAGTACAGGTCTGGAGCCACCGCGATGTAGCCTTGTTCCGCCAATTCATCACAGTGCTTGCGGATGTCGGCGTTCACACCAAACAGTTCCTGCAGCACAACAACTGTGGGAGCTGGCAAGGTCTTCGGTCTTGCGAAATAGGCGAGGAATGTGCCGCCCTGCCCTTTTACATTGATGTGGTCCATCGTTTCGCCCCCCTTGGACGTCTATATCCGACCAGAGTCTCCGCCGACCGGATCGGATCGGCGGATATCATTTTGTCTGCAAGCGCAAAGTTACCCATTGACGGAAGTGGCAGCCTCTTCGATGAGCTTGGCTGCTTCTTTCGGATGAGACATGTAGGCCACATGGCTGGACTTCACTTCGACCGTCTTGGCCTTTGCCCGCTTCGCCATCATGCGCTCCTGTTCCGGATTGATTGATCGGTCTTCGGTCGCCACCATGTACCAAGTGGGTTTGTGCTTCCAGGCGGGATTCTTGACCTGATGGGTGAACGCGTCAGTAGAAATCGGCACCTGTGCTATAGCCATGAACTCTGCCTCATCTCGTGGGATGTCCGCTGCGAAGTCGGCCACGAAATGCGCCGGCTCTATCCACCAAAGTCCATTACTGTCCGCCGCGAACGCTTTTGAGGCTTGTGGAACGGCCTGCTCGATCGACGCACAGCTCTCACCTTCATCGAGAGCAAAGGCGGCAATATAAACAAGCGCCGCAACGTTTGGATGATTGCCGGCCTCGGTGATAACAGATCCACCGTAGCTGTGTCCGACCAGAACGACCTGGCCGCCCATTGCGTCGATTGCAGCCTTCGTGTACTTTTGGTCGTCGGCGTACGAAGTCTCGGGGTGCTGTACCACCGACACTTTGTAGCCATCATTCTTGAGGGATGTCGGCAACCCTCTTCCAACCGGAACCATCCGCGAAAGCTCCATGCACCAGAACTACATTCTTAATATGTTGACTCACGATTATTCTCCTTTGCGATAAAGATCCAGACGGATCGGTTGATGTTCGATGATGAACGTCCCTGCGCAAAACCGCTCCCGTGCCGCGCGGGACTTAGACTGCACTTGCAACGTAAAGACCTGTTGGCCGCTAGTTGACGTGTGCGTGTGTGGCAGCATCTTCGATGAGCTTGGCCGCTTCCTTCGGATGGGACATGTAAGCCACGTGGCTGGAGTTCACTTCGACTGTTGTCGCATTGGCGCGTTTGGCCATCATGCGCTCCTGTATCGGATTGATCGACCGATCTGAGCCTGCCACCATGTACCATGTCGGCTTGTTCTTCCAGGCGGGACTAGAGACCTTGTGGGTGAACGCATCGGTGGAAATGGGTACCTGCGCTATAGCCATGAATGCGGCCTGTTCCGTTGGAATGTCCGCCGCAAAGTCCGCCGCGAAATGATCTTGTTCTATCCACCAGTTGCCGTCGCCGTCCGGCTTGAATGCCTTGGACGCCTGCGGCACGGCCGTTTCGATCGACGCACAGCTCTCGCCTTCATCGAGAGCAAAGGCGGCGATGTAGACCAGTGCTGCAACATTTGGATCGTTGCCAGCCTCCGTGATGACGGACCCGCCATAGCTGTGACCGACCAGCACGACCGGGCCGCCCATGGCGTCGATTGCGGCCTTAGTATACTTTTGGTCTTCTGCATAGGAAGTCTCTGGTTCCTGCGGTACCGACACCTTGTACCCATCCTTCTCAAGTATCTTTGCGACGGCATCCCAGCCGGAGCCATCGGCGAAGGCTCCATGTACCAGGACGACATTTTTAATGCCGACCGGCGCCGCAGCCGCCTCAACTTTAGTAGTGGCCTTCAATAGCAGAGTCGCACCAGCAAGCGCGACGGTGAACGCAACAACCCCGTACATTTTCTTCATAAAAGTTCCTCCCTCCTACCATCTGCCGAGAACCATAACAATGACGTTGTCCCGTTCGTAAGCCCAAATGGAGTGGAGAGAAGACGCCCAATCCGAGGGTTCAAAAGGTGGGGATTGCACGATGAGCCGGCGCAAAGGAGGGGGAGATTATCCAGGTCAACTGGATCCGATGCGAAGCTGGAATCCGCGATGATTTGCGATACTGGGGAAACCACAGCACACTGACACGCATGAGGAGCTAGTGTCTGTTATGACAACAACCCGAGCAATTCACTTCAATCTTCCAGAAAAATGATTCCGCGCTTTATCCCGATTGTTACGGCGTGCGTCCGATCGTTGGCACCGAGCTTAGCTAGGATCGCCTTCACGTGACCTTTGACGGTTTCTTCCGAGATAGAAAGATGTGCAGCAATGATTTTGTTCGCGCTCCCTGCGGCAATTTGCTGCAGCACTTTCAATTCGCGCTCCGATAGAGTGCCGTCCGCGCGATGTTCCGCCATTGCAACGGCGATCTCTGGCGGAATCCGCCGACGGCCTGCGTGTACGCTCCGAATGGTATCCAGCAGGTCTTTCCTCAAACTGCTTTTCAGCAGGTATCCGAAGGCTCCGGCGTCGAACGCTTGTGCGGCCTGAACGTCGCCTTTATATGTCGTCAGTACGACTATGCGAGCGTTCGGAAAATCCCGTCGAATGGCGATGGTTGCTTCGATGCCATTCATTTCAGGCATAACCAAGTCCATCAATGTTACGTCCGGACGATGTAGCCGAAATTGCTCGATCGCTTCGCGGCCATTCCCAGCCTCGCCCACTAATTCAATGTCGTCATGGTTCGCAATGATAGCCGCGATTCCCTCCCGGAGAACTGGGTGATCGTCAACCGTGAGAACCTTGATCGTGTTCATGGCGATTCTCCTTGAGCTAGCGGCGCTCGCGGCCATCGTTCGACGTTGCTCACCACTTGGCCATACGCAAGCCAACTCATTGAGGGAGGGCACTCGGCTCGTGGAGCCCGGATCATTAACCCAATACTAGGTCAATAACGCGCTGGCCAGCGGCGGTGACCTCAGAACGTCATCCGTACTGTCGCCACCACCACACGGCCGGATACCGCAGCACCGGCAAAGAATCCATAAGGGCTGGCGGGCGCAGAGACAGTGTTATTGATGATGCCGAGGCTCTGAGAAAGCGAGGCGTTATTTTGGGGTGCAGCGAAATTCGGATGGTTAAGCAGGTTATAAATCTGTGCTCCGATCTGAAGGTGCACCGACTGCTCCAAGTCAAGATTCTTGTACGCACTCACGTCAACGTTCCCATAGAGCGGACCGAACATTGCATTACGCGCAACATTACCGAATGTTTTCTGGGGACTTTGACCTGGTGCATTGGCGGGTGGATTGGGAACGATGCTTCCAGAATTGCTTACCGTCAAGCCCGTACCATTGAACGTATTGGGCCTTTGCAAGCACGGTTTTCTAAACGAATTGCATGAATGATTGAAATTTTGAGAGAGTACTGCGGCGAGAACCGTCGAAGGCCCGGTTCCATTGTACAAAGCGCTTGACGCATTTCCGTTGAATACGCTGAAAGGCATTCCGGTTCGCCAGTAGCCTTTTCCCGCTATCGTCCAGCCCGCGCCTGTCGCTTGGAGAAAACGGTTTCGAAACTTGAATGGCTCAACATAAGCAGCGTCAAGCACGAGATTGTGGCGGACGTCAAAATCAGAATTCGAATACATCAGGTGTGAAGCGCTGTGTGGGGTAACTTGACTCGTTACCGTATTGTTGGTGAACGGGGTCCCCGGACCGGCTGCTCCTACTGAGACATCATCCAGTGCATGCGAATAGGTGTACGAAGCATCGGCAGTAAGGCCGCGCTGATCAATATGCTTATATTGAATTGACGCTCCCTCGTAGTTGGAGTTTGCATCGTTCGATAACAATTCAACTTGCTTGAAACGTGGATCGGGAGGAGCAGCGGGCAGTAAAGCAAAGATGGAATATAAAGAAGCCGATAGATATGAATTTCCACCGAGATTTTGGTTTGCGGTAAGATTTGCGATGACAAGGTCATCGCCGTGATTGCCCGCATAGGAAATGATCACCGCATCTGTGGGTGTAAGCTCCTGTTCAATCTGTAGGCTCCACTCCGCGTATTTAGGGTTTAGGAATTTCTTAGGGCCCGCACAATAGTTGGGCGGAGAAAAGGGAACACCCGAAGGAAGATCGGCAGCTAACTGATTCGCGCTTGCACCCGAGGAGAAACCGGTTGTAATTACGCCGAAAGATGCGCGAGCGATTTCTGCGGCACCGCCTGAACCTTCCGAAACCAACCCGGAGAACACCGAAGGCGCATAAACATTCGGAAACGAAGCGTACAGTGGAGCGATGAGCCCGGCTGCAAACTCGTCCGAGAAGAGCCCAAAGCCTCCGCGGACGACGGTCTTATCCCTCCCTTTGAGGTTCAGGGCGAAACCGAGCCGTGGCTCGAAGACTGCCCGCTCAATGGACTGGAACGCATATGGCCGATTTGTAAGGATGGTCGCATTATAAGGTGTGTTAAGGTTCGCAGAAGAATTGGGAAAACCACCCGAGTACTCCGAAAGGCAATTGCTGTAACAAAGCGGGTTGCCATTTCGCTCGATTCGAATCCCATAATCGAGCTCGAACGCGGGAGAAACTTTCCATTCGTCTTGTGCGTAGACTCCGTAGTTATATTCGCGACTCCGGATGACCGGTACAGATGAAAATGTCTGTGCGAAGGAGGAATTCGAAGTTCCAGGTAAGGTGCCACTGGCGAAATCTCTCAATGAATTGAACGTAAAGGATCCGCCAAGATTGCCGGTCTCATTTTCCTCGTCTATGACAAGATAATGCTTAAGATTGACGCCGAAGTTTAGCGTGTGATTCCCGTGCAGCCACGACAAGTCATCGATGACTTGATATTGATGAGTAGCTTCGCCAAAAGGAAATCCACTCCAGGCGTTGCCGATGATGCCGCGCTGACCCAAACCCGGCGAATCGTTCGTTCCACCGTCGACGTCTTCTATGAATTCTGTGGGAGATAAGCTTTGGGTCTGTTGCACATTGGCGTATTTTTGCAAAGCTGATTGATAGAGCATCGCGAAGATGAGCTGATTCGTCGTACGGGGATTAATGGAATAAAGATGATTCAACTGGGCACTTATCAGCGGCTGTGGCAAGGCTCCCGTAAGGGCAGGATTGATAACGCTCAGAGAGCAGCAAGGGAGATTCCCGTAATCGTCTGTGCCGCGCACGAATACTTTCTGTTTGCTGCTGATGTCCCAGTCCATCCTTCCGGACACGTACCATTCGGTAATGAGGTTAGAAACTGGCGCGAACGAGGCGTTGACACAGGGGACTGCTGCACTACCAGCGGGTGCGGTACCGAAATACGTGTTTGGTACGCCATTGACCGCTGTGCCCGCGTAGCTCCCACAACCTAATGTCCCGGAGGAGTCCTGGAGCGGACCATCGCCGGTAGACACTGGAATCGCCGAGTTGTAGGTTGGAGCTGTCTTGAGCAAATTGAACATCTGCTCATAGAGCGCTCGATCTGACGAAGGAACGGTGCTGAGAATCGTATTCTGTAGCGCGCTGGAGGGAAAATTAACAAATGTGGAAAAGGGTTCTAGATAACGAATTCCCTCTGTGTCAGTGAAGAAAAACAGCTTATTGGATAGAATTGGCCCCCCAATCTGGGCGGCATACTGATTGGAAATAGCTTTACTGCGGGGCGTATCCGTTAATTTGTTAAAGAAGCTGTTGGCGTTCAGTCCATCGCTATTGTAGTTCCACATCAGCAGACCATGGACATGGTTGGTCCCCTGCTTTGTAAGGTAGGTTTCGACGGCTCCCGCTTGGCGGCCGTACTGTGCGCTGTAAGCGTTTTGTATAACAGCGGCCTGCGCAATCTCCTGTTGCCCCAGGCTGAGCGAAGATGCACCCGTATTGCTTACACTAAGATATGAGTTCATGTTATCGGCACCGTTGATGACGATGAGGTTTGAACTGCCTGGAATGCCGTCTGAACTAAAACTATTCAACGTTCCTCCGGTACCCGTAGCCATGACAACGTCAGGAACAGAATAAGCAATTGTCGATATGTCACCTCCCGGTGCCGGGAGGTTCTGAAACTGCATCGTCGTGAAGGTTGAGGTCAGATTGGCTGATTGTGTATCGATTAGCTGCGGGTTGTATGCGGTCACCGTCACGGTTAGTCGACTTCCCTGAGGGGTCAAGGTCAGATTGAGACCTGTTTCCTGGCTAATGAAAACTTGGACAGATGTGGCTTTGGATTCAAGACCGCTTGCCGATGCAGATACTGTGAAAGAACCGGGTTTTAGGAATGAGACCTCATAGCGCCCACCGCCGTTCGTCGTGACACTCCTGACGTCTCTAGTATTTGTGTCGACTACTCTAACGGTTGCATTTGGAACGATTGCTCCCGCAGAATCTGTCACAATGCCTGATAATCCTCCTGTCACCGCAGTTTGAGCTGAAACACGGACCATTGGAATAAGAAGGATTGAAGCGGCGCATATACGGAAAACGCATGACGCGGATAGAGGAAAGGACTTCCAAGGGCATCCGCTATTGTGCTGCGAACGGCACTTGACCAAGAATGTCGTAGGTCTCGTCATTCTCTTCGTCCGATCGTTCTAGGTAGAGATTCTGCAGCACCAGTTGCTGATTGGCATCATGGGAAAGTGACGCGTTTTCTCCCATAGAGTAGCGCGTCCAACGATCGAACACCGGGGCCCAGTGCAACGAGCGCTACCCCCAGAGTTCCCAACAGAATGTTGTTTTGCACCTGAGCGGTCCCAGGAAACATCAAGCAAATTTCGACGAAGGAAACGAGCGCACCTGCAATCGGCGTCCACAAACCTAATATCAGCAGGATTCCACCTCCAATCCCAACCGATTGGATGATTACGAGTTGCACTGCGACGCCCGAAACTAGGGCGGCTATTCCATTATGTATCAAGAGGATACCCGCAACCAGCCGAAGAAGCAGCAGAGCCGCTCCGGGCCATCCATTGGGGAACATGGAAAATAGCCGTTGCATCAGAGTGACTCCCTAATTCCGGGGCGTACAGCCAGCCCGGCTCCAAAAGAAGTTCCTATTTTTGGCCGTTCGATGCTCGAGGTACTCACCAAGCGTACCCAAGTTGATCAGCATACCGGGACACACGCGGCAATCGATAGCCTCAGAGGAGTCGGTTTTGAGACCCTCTTTTGAGGGGACTCTTTACGCACTCGAAGGACTACTATTGTTTACCGCTCTGTCCAGAAACCGTATGAAAATTGGACGTGAGATAGCAGGATTGAAGAAGTGGCCTTGAATGCACCAACATTTCAACGATCTGGCGCCCGATAGACTTGTTGCGAGGGTACTGACACCCACTGAAACAATGATCTGAAGGCTGAGGGACAGAGTCAGAAAATGCTCGCCCAGGAGAGTTCGCGTGCAACCGTGCTATCAGAATCGCAGTGGCTAAAACCTTGCGGCTGGAAGAGTGTCTTCGTTCTCGCATTCCTAATGAGTTTTTCGTCTGCAGTGTCATGCGCCGCGAGCACCTCGAACCCAGAGGTACGCGGCGGTAGCAGGTCGTCTGTACGAATTCCCGCCATTGAGAGCAGCGATATCCGGTTCTCGCGGCTCTCCACCGCGCAGGGCCTGTCTCAAACTCAAGTTGCTGAGATCGTACAGGACGATCAAGGATTCATCTGGTTCGGGACTCAATATGGTCTCGACCGATACGACGGCTATGAATTCAGAGTGTTCACACATGATCCTGCTCGCGAGAACAGCCTAAGCTGTGTTTATGTCCATTCCCTTTTCAAAGATCGCTCTGGAACGCTCTGGGTGGGATGCGATCAGTTTCTGGATAGGTTCGACAGTGTTCACGAAACCTTCACTCACTATCGGATCGACACGGGTGAAGTTGGGAACTATGTTAGCGAAATCAGTCAGGATCGCACCGGCATGCTTTGGTTGGCAACAGGGAGTGGTTTGTTTGGATTGAACCCTGATACGGGTCACATCATTCATCACGTTCACGATCCCTCAAATGCATCCAGCTTAAGTAGCAACCAGGTCAGATGTACGTTAGAAGACAGGAGTGGCCGATTCTGGGTAGCCGACGGGGAGAATCTGGAGGAGTTCGATCGTGAGAGTGGAAGAGTTCTCTCGCGGCTCCGCCTGAGTGAGGATCTAAGGTTAATTTCGCTCTACGAAGACCACTTTGGCGTCTTTTGGATTACGTACGTCGCGAATAAACGTGGAAGTGGACTAGCTGTTCTGGACCGATCTACAAATAGCCTGATTCCTTATTCAATTTATGACGGGAAGTCTGGCAAGGAACTACCCGCCGGCTTCATGGGGGTAACCGAAGACAACAGCCAAACGCTTTGGTTGGCGAGCCTCGGGGGAGGATTGTTGAAATTCGACAGGGAGCATGGCGTTTTCACCCGGTATCGGAACTATCCAGAGAATCCTGAGAGCATCACAGAAGACCGTGTGATATCGCTGTGCGGGGACCGAGAAGGAAACGTTTGGGTGGGCTTGTATGCGAGCGAGCCCAACTTTTTCCGCACTGAAAAAGCACCCTTCATGCCTCTGCGTGTTATCGGAAGCAATCCCCGCAGCCACGGCGAAAACATCGTGGGTGCCATCTATGAAGACCGCGACCATATTTTGTGGATCGCGACGATAGGAGCGCTGAATCGCATCAATCGAAGATCCGGAGAGTCCACCGCTTATCAGCCTCCCGGACAAGGACTGTCGAGTGATGTAATTGCGATCACCGAAGATCGGGGCGGTGGTCTCTGGATCGGAACCTTTGGTGCTGGCTTAAGTCAGTTCGATCGGAGGACCGGGCGGTTTAAGACCTATCTGCACGAACCAGAAAACCCATCCAGTTTGAGCAGCAACATAGTGAGCAGGATGCTGATCGATAATGCCGGCACCTTGTGGGTCGGAACCTACAATGGCCTTGATCGATTTGACCCTCGGAGTGAGAGCTTCGCTGTCTACAAGCAGGACACTAAGAGTGACGACGAGGTGTATGCCAATCTTAGCGAGGACCGAGACGGGTTCCTCTGGATGGGCGGCTGGAGAGGCTTAAACCGTTTCGATCCGAAGACTGCTCAATTCACCGTCTACGCACACAGGGTGGATGACCCCAATTCCTTGAGTGACAACGCCGTTACCTCAACTTATGTAGACCATTCGGGAACCCTTTGGGCCAGCACGGAAAATGGCTTAAACAAGTTGAACCGCGAAAGCGGGACCTTCATCCACTACTACGTTAAGGATGGCCTGCCCAGCAACGCCGTCAGCTGTATTCTCGAAGACCAGTTCGGCATGCTTTGGATGAGTACCAACCGCGGGCTGTCCAGGTTCGATCCCGCCGCTAATAGATTTACGAACTACTCTACGGTCGACGGTCTGCCCGGCAATGACTTTACGGGTTGGGATGCTTGCTTTAAGAGCTCTAGCGGAGAAATGTTTTTCGGCGGCTTTAGTGGCGGGGTTGCCTTCTTTCCCGATAAGGTAATCAGCTCGTCGTATCCGTTACCACTGGCTCTGACTGATTTCCAACTTGCCGGACATTCGGTAGAGGTTGGAGCCAACTCCCCGCTCGGGAAGTCCATCAGCTACGCCAAAGATGTCACTCTAACTCACGACCAAAACATATTTTCGCTGAGTTTTGCCGCGCTCACTTATTTCAATCCAGATGCGAACCGCTATCGATACAGACTAGAGGGAGTCGATCACGACTGGGTCCAAGTGGGCAGTGATCGAAGGGTCGCGAGCTATACGACTCTGCCAGCCGGAAAATACACTTTTCATGTGCAAGCGGCAACGCGGCAAGGCGCTTGGAACGAGCCTGGCTTGGCATTAACGATCACCATCCAACCTCCCTGGTGGGCTACTTTGTGGTTCAGGCTATTGTGCATAGCTGCATTTGTTGGACTTCTCTGGACGCTCTATGTGCTTCGGCTAAGGCAATTGGCGGCGGAAATTCGGGCCGGGGTGGAAGGGCGGCTCCGTGAACGAGACAGAATTGCGCGGGAATTGCACGACACTCTGTTGCAGTGCATACAAGGCCTCATTCTGCAATTCCACGCGGTGGCCGAACGGATACCTAAATCAGAGCCTGCCCGTCCGATGATTGATAAGGCACTCGACAGAGCCGATGAAGTGCTGGTTCAAGGGCGAGATCGCGTCAATAACCTTCGTCTCACTCCTCAAGTGGAGGCCCTTCCTGAGGCTCTGACCAAGGCCATCAAGGACCTTGCACACAACAAAGGCGTCGAATTCAGCATTGTAGTAGAAGGAGGCCCGCGCGACCTTAACCCACTGGTGCGAGACGAAGTCTTTTGGATCTCACACGAGGCGCTAGTGAATGCGCTGCACCACGCGGGCGCAAAACATATTGAAGTCGAAATCGTATATGACTCCGCGCAATTGCGTTTGCGGATTCGTGATGACGGATGCGGTATGGACCCTCAGATTATCGAGGCTGGTGGGAAACCGGGCCATTGGGGATTGCGTGGAATGAGGGAACGCGGCGCGAAAATCGATGCGCATTTGGGAATGTGGAGCAGGCCGGGAACTGGAACTGAGTTGGAATTTAAGATTCCCGGACCCGTTGCGTATACTGCTCCGGGGAATCGGTCACTCTGGCGACGGCTTCGCCAATTGAAGCGCGAACGCCGTGAACCCGATGAAGGTTCTAACGGTTGACAATCATCCCAACCCTAGAAAAGAGATACCATCGATGATCACTGGTCAGCCGTACTTGGTCCCAGATCCGAGCGGCCTAGGTCAAAGCGGTGATCCCGCTGACGTCACTCCATTCGAGGCAAATCCCCAACCCCCTCAGCTACGAGCTTGAGCGAGTGCTCGAGTGCTCAGAACCCTTGGCGGGAGCGACGGGATTCGACACCCGCGGCCTCCTGCGTGACAGGCAGGCGTTCTAACCAGCTGAACTACGCCCCCGCATAACAATTCCCTGCCGCTACTGTGCGTTCCTTTCCGAGCCCTTGCATTCCCCAAACTGCCGGACAATGCCGCCGTGACAGGGCAGAGGTGTGCTGGGAATCCCAAGTGGCTGTAAAACGGTCATCTCGGACAAATGCCCACAAGCCTGCCGCCGGCTCACCAACCAGGTATTGAACGATGAAGAACGTTCATATCAACCCTGGCACCCTTTACCCGCTATCAACAGGGACTGGGCGTAGACCTACAAAAAGCATCAACAACCACGAGCCCCTTCTTAAGGGGATGGAATTCCGAGCCAAGACGGTTGCATGCGCGCCCGGCTTGCGCGAACACGCGCAATTATGCAGCAGCCTGCTGCACAATTCCGAGGGACAGATTGAGGAGTTTGGGCTGATCCCACACGGACCAGCCCTTCGGCCACTTGGTTGTAGTTTTGCCCGCATTTTGCCCGCAAATAGCGCCCAGCAGGCCGCTTTTGCCGGTTATGCCGGTTGTTAAGTACTGTGCCGTCTATAATTTGCGATTTGAGCTGTTCCATGGCATGGAAGAGGTCATCGGTTCGATCCCGATCAGGTCCACCATGTAGTTATAAATTGTTTAATATCTTTAGCTTATAGCGAACGAGGTTTCTCGCATAATTGGCCGTTCTCCGATCGGAAATGCTGAGTGTCCTTCAAAGAGTAGGAACATCGGTGCGCGCCCGCTCGATATCGGAATGTCGAACTGATCATGTTTACTCGCACCGAAGCGCCACGGCCGGGTCCACCCTCATTGCGCGCGACGCGGGCAGGAAACATGCAACCAGTCCAACCATGACGAACAGCACTGCGGCTCCCACAAACGTCAACGGATCGAGCGCTTGCACCCCATAAAGTAGACTGGCCAGCAGCCGCGTCACCCCAGCTGCGGCGCTCACACCTACTGCCGATCCAAGCAGTACCACTACCAAGCCCCGATACAGGAACAGCACAAGCACATCGCTGCGCTGCGCTCCCAGCGCCGTGCGTACCCCAATTTCGCGCGTCCGCCGCGCCACCTCATACGACAGCAGCCCATAGAGCCCAATGCAAGCGAGTCCGAGTCCCAGCGCGGCGAATCCTCCAAGCAAGCGCGCCATCAGCCGCCGATTGAAAAGCAA
>Ga0207033_1083_pt1 | contig 20752 bp, 23 predicted proteins | sample Alteio_BWMinCont_35_FD_153262 | JGI IMG/M metagenome (GOLD analysis project Ga0207033, IMG submission 153262) | Enriched cells from forest soil in Barre Woods Harvard Forest LTER site, Petersham, Massachusetts, United States -... | ecosystem: Environmental > Terrestrial > Soil > Temperate forest >... | reverse complement strand
AATACATCGTTTTGGGATATTTCCCGGAAAAGTTCGAAGCCATGTCTGAGAGCGAACGCAACGCCATGTTTGATGACTGTTTTGCCTATGACGACGAGCTACGGAAAAACGGGCATTGGGCGGGCGGCGAAGCTCTTCAACCCGCCAACACGGCGATGACCGTGTCCTGGAAGAACGGAAAGGTTGCAGTGACAGACGGTCCGTACGTGGAGACGAAGGAGCAATTGGGTGGAATTCTGGTGCTTGAAGCGCGAGATCTGAATCACGCAATTCAGCTCATCTCCCAACATCCTGCAGTGAGGTATGGGACGCCGTTCGAGATTCGGCCAGCGGGGGACATGAACGAAATCATGAAGGCAAGCGAGCAGCGGCGGCGAAAGGATGCCTCACGAGGAGAAGACACATGCCATTTTTCGGCGATCTAAGAATTGCGTTCCACTCGCTAATGCGCGGCAAAGGGCTTGCGACCATTGTGATCCTCACGCTGGCGCTGGGCATCGGCGCGAACGCCGCGATCTTCACGCTGGTGCGCGGAGTGCTGCTGAAGCCGCTCGTCAACCGCGACGAGAACCGGCTGGTGTACATCCGCCAGAGCGCCCCCAGCGGCGGACAGGACAACACCACGTTTTCCGTGCCCGAAATCAAGGATATCGAGGGCAGCGTCCCCTCCGTGAGCGAGTTCGGCGATTTCTCGACGATGGACTTTACGATGGTCGGACTCGGCGAACCTCGCGGAGTGCAAGGTGGCGTCGTCAGCGGCAACTATTTTGAAGTAATGGGCCTGCGTCCTGCTCTTGGACGCCTCATCGGACCTCAGGACGACGGCGCCGATGCACCTGGCGTCATCGTTCTCACGAATCGTTTTTGGTCCACCGTTTACAAAAAAGATCCCAGTGTGATCGGCAAGACCGTTCGCCTCAGCAGCATTGGCGATCGTCCGGCCACGGTGATCGGCGTCCTCGAACCCAGTGTGCCGTATCCCGCGGATACAGAAATCATCGGCAACATCGTTATCAGTCCTCATCATCTCTCCGCCACGATGGTCACGGGCCGCATCCATCGCATGACCGAACTCTTCGGTAAGCTCGCTCCCGGCGCCACTCTCGACCAGGCTCGCACCGAGTTGCGCACCGTGTACGCCTCTATGGAGAAGGACCATCCCGATGCGTATCCCGATAACGGCGGCTACCGTATTGATGCCAAGATGCTTCGCGACCAGATTACTTCCGGCGCGCGTACCGTTCTCCTTGTGCTTCTCGCTGCTTCGGGCCTGGTCTTCATCATCGCCTGCTCGAACGTTGCCAACCTGATTCTCGCGCGGACGGTTCGCCGCGAGGGCGAACTGTCGATTCGAGCCGCGCTCGGCGCAAGCACTGGCGCGCTGCGCCGCATGTTGCTAGCCGAAAGCCTTCTGCTGTGCGGTGCGGGAGCGGCAATCGCTTTAATTATCGCGCAGCCATTGGTCACCATCCTGGCTCGATACGCCTCGCGCTTCTCCGTTCGCGCGCTGGATTTGACGGTCGATTTCAGCCTGCTCTGGGTGGGAGTGGCGCTGGCGGTAGTCGCCGCGCTGATTTTGGCATTTGTGCCGCGCCTACCCTCGGCTAACGCGTCGAACGGCATGAACCTGGCGAGCGGCGGCGTCCGCATCACCAGCAGCACCAGCCGCCGCCAGCGCATCTTCGCCGTCACCCAAATCGCCGCGTCTTTCGTGCTGCTGGCGGGCGCAAGCATGTTGATCACTACGCTGATCGCGTTGCAAACCACCCAGTCCGGTGTCGATACGCGTCACGTCCTCGTCATCGACGTTCCGGCACTGTACAACGGAAAAACGCCGCAGCAAGTCCTCGATTTTTACAAGGAAACGACACGCCGCATCGATGCCTTACCCGGCGTCACCGAAACGGCTGTGGGTATGATCGCTCCCTGGCGTGATGCCGGAGGAGGCTTCGGTATAGGTTTGCAATTTTCTGGTGATGGTCACGTTCATGGAAAAGACGATCCTCGCGCGCTGTGGCGTATCATCTCTCCGGGCTTTTTCACCGCGCTTGGCGTTCCCATTGTTGCCGGGCGCGATTTCAACGCGCTCGATGACCAGAGTCGAGAGCCGGTCGTGATCGTCAGCGCGACTCTCGCACAACGCATGTTTCCTGGCCAGGATCCCATCAATCGCCATGTCTATTGGACCGATCCCGTGCTCGAGTTCATGGAGGGCACGGATAGCGAAAAGGTGCGATTTACCTCGCCTCACCGCATTATTGGCGTCGCCGCCGATGTGGACGACGAACATATCGTTCCTTCGCCCACCTCCACCATTTATAGCTCCTATGCAGACGCCTCAATGTTCGGTGGTCACCTCTTCATCCACACCACCGGAAATCCTTATTCGCTTGTGACCCCGGTAACGAAAATTATCCGGGATATGTCTGCCGATGAACCCGTTGAGCACGCCGCCACTCTCGAAGACATCCGCGCGAAGGTGCTTGCGCCGGATCGCTTGAACTCGCTGGTCTTTGGCGTGTTCGCAGCGGTCGCATTACTAATTGCGGTCGTTGGCGTCGCAGGCGTGCTGGCGTTTTCGGTCAGCGCGCGGACACGCGAATTCGGCATCCGCTTGGCGCTTGGCTCTCAGCCGGAAAGTCTCCTCAGAGGCGTTGTCGCCGAAGGCGTCGTGATGGCTGCCATTGGCGTCCTGGCGGGCGCGGCGTTCGGACTCGCCGTTGCGCGCGTGGCAGGCAGTTATTTCGGCGACTTAAAAATGCCCGGCGCATTGCCCGTGATCGTTACTGCGTTTGTGCTGTTAGGCGCGGCGGTAGTCGCTTCGATGCTCCCAGCCGCACGCGCCGCCCGCGTCGACGTCATACAAGCGCTGCGCTCGGAATGATTTTTCCGGCACGGCCCGGGGCCCCTCATCAAGATTTTTGTGCGGACTCTATGTGTGCTGCCGGACTATCTTGAGCGTGCGGGTTGCTTCGCTAGTTTCTTGTCCTCGCGCCTACACGCGTGCTACGCTTTTGCCCTTCATGCCAGACCCAAACCAACAACGAACCAATTCCGCCCTCTGGCTCGGGTTGCTAATTACCGTGCTGGGCCCCCTGAGCAACTTCCTCTATTACTCCAAGGTTCCCGCAGCCGTGCTCCCGTGGCTCAACCTGGCCATACCAGCCATCGGCCTGCTCCTCGTTTTGATCGGCGTCGCCCGCGCGTTCCGCCAGCCGCAACTCTACCGCGGCAAGATCTTGGGCTCCATCTTCACTGTGCTGGCGGCCTTATTCTTTGCCGGCTCCGTATGGCTCTTCATTCACGTCCGGGACGTGCCTCGCTCCGCCGGCGCTCCGCAAGTAGGCCAGCGCGTACCGGACTTCACTTTGCCCGACAGCACCAACCAGCCTGTCTCCGTTGCCCAACTGTTTTCCGCCGCACCGGGAACGGCTCAGCCCAAAGCCCTGCTTCTCGTTTTCTATCGTGGATATTGGTGACCCTTCTGCAACCTCGAGTTACGAGGCATCCAGGAAGATCTTCCCGAGTTTGCCGCACAAGGCATCCGGCCCGTGGCCATCAGCGTAGACCGGCCCGACGTCTCTGAACATTTGCGGCAAATGCGAGGCTACACTTTCACCTTTCTTTCCGACCCAAATACCGAGGTGATTCGCCGCTACGATTTGTTGCACAAAGCCGGAGGCCCTGAAGGGCACGACATCTCCCGCCCCGCCGAGTTTTTGGTGGATCGTTCCGGCAGAGTACGCTGGGAAAACTTCACGGAAGACATCCGCGTAAGGCCCCGTGCCGAACAAATGCTAGCCGCCGCCCGCGCCATCCAGTGGTAGCCTGTCCACGGCCTTGCCGCCGGGTGCCGTATCTTCGTGATTTTCAAGGGTGCCGGTTTTGACTTTTCGGCTTGTTTTGTTCTCGCGCAGCTCGCTTTTTCGGTCTGGGAGTCAGGGCATTCCGGATAGTTGACATAGTCTGGCCATGCGTGAGGCAGGTGCCACGAAGGTGCAAGCAGGGGTTCGAGCTATTTCCGTCGTGTCTCTGGTTTCCTGGTATCTGATTATTGATATCTCTTCCCGCCTACTCCTTCATATGCGCCAACGGAATCTGCGAAAACAATTGCAGATCGATGATCATGTTCAGCCGCCGGTCCAACTGAAAAAACGTCGCCGCCTTCTTTCCCGGCAACACCTGGCTCACCACCGGCACATACTTCAAGCGCAACGCCTGCGCCTGCCCATCCGCCTCCAGCCAGTGCCGCACATAAATCAATGCATCTTCGTCTGTTATCGTTGCCCACATCTCCGCGTACTGCTTCAACAGCGCATACTTCTGGTTGTTCACTTCCTGCAAGTCCTTCACGTAATGGTTGTAGATCGGCCAGAACTTCTGCGCCTCTGTATCAGAAAGCGACATATTCTGCCCAATCACCTGCATCTTCATTGCCCGTAGATCTTGGCGCAGCAAAGCAATGTCCTCATCCGTCACCGTCGGGCTGAAGACCCTCTGCACGGTAACTTGCTGCTCCTGCACCGCTGCCCCCAGTGTCTTCGCCCCCGCCGCAGCCATTCCCCCACCCAACGCGGTCGCCACCACCATGCCCGCAACAAACGCCCCAGCCAATCCCGCCGCGCCCGTCATTTTGCACTTCATAATCTTCCTCCTTACCTCTGTCGCCTTGCCACAAAGAACCACTGAGAACAGCAAGTCCGAGTGCATGTTAATACAGTTGGGTCGCTAAGCAATTACGCCGATTCGTGAGTTTCTCCCGGTGTTGAGTTCGATCCCACCGCCTCTACCAACCATTTCCATTTGCTCTGAATGACTTAGCGATTTCGCGAGGCGGCAACGGGCGGCAATAGGAGGCCTCCAGGGGGGTTGGTAGGGTCGAGGAATGGCGCCATGCTCCTTAGGTTCGATCTATCCTTGCTCTCCGTTTCCTCTGAGAGTGCCTCACTAATCGAATCGTAAGCTGGTTTCCATTCCCCGCCACATCGAACGGAGCATGCGGATTTCCCGCACTCCGCTCTCCCGCTCGCTTCGCAAAAAGACTTATGGGACGTAGCCGATTGGAGGCACTTTCGATCCTGATATTTCACCAGCATCTACTCCACACCCGCCAATCACTTCCGTCTTCCTCTTCCTGTATATCTTCCGGCTCAGGTCTTGCAGATTGCCGAGCGTGTTTATCAGACGTCCCTGCCTCCCATCATTGCCAGAGGAATTACGAAACAGCTGGGTCCCTTCGCTCCCTGGGAGTTACCCCAGTTTCATCGCTACTGCAAACCCTTCCGCCACCTTCTCCCCTTCCTTCCTTTTCCCGGTTCAGCGGTTATAGGTCGGACCTGCTCCAAAGTATTTCTCTCTGGGGCGAGGAAGCTTTCTCCAGTTACTTAACATGTCCTTGTCACCGTGCTGTCCCTACCACCCCGCCGGAGTGTCATGTCGCCTCGGTCAGCCCGCGCCATGCCATGCTGCCTTCGCCTGAGTTTTTCTATTGATGGAGGTCGCGACGGGATTCGAGGGGACGAATAGGCTGGTGTAGCCAACGGAGAAAGGAGCTTTTCATCTTCGGCAACGCCATAGCGTCGATCATGGCACTCCAATCGCGTTTGAAATCAAACCAGCAACGCCGCAGCAATAGCCGGGTCGGAAAGGCCGATTGGCCAATTTTTCGAAGAACTGCAAAGGCACCGCGCCGCCATTTTGCCAAAGAAATCGAGAGCAAGACTCCTTCCGCTGCGAACGGGCGCGCCGAGCCATTTACAATAATTGATCGCATGGAGTCCGCCGTGTCAGGGGCAAAGACCGGTTCCGCCTTGGCGCTGTCGGCGGCCTGGCGTTGTGCGACGTACGCCTCGTTCCTTCCAAGTTCGGAAGCGGCTTCTTCCACGATCAGGCGCGGAACACCTTCGCCTCTTGCAGCGAGACCTCGGAGAGCCCATCCCTCAAGTCTCCGACGAACTCCTGCCAGTGCTTCTGCGTCATGGACGCCCCAGAAATCTACCAAGTGGCCGGTCCTGTGGTTGTAAGCGAATTTTTGACCGCAATCCAAACAAGTGATGTAGCTTCCTCGCCCACAGACAGGTCGGCATCCGGAAAGGTTGGATGGGATTGACTCGCGCAGCGTTACCGGAGGACCTTTATGCCGGTGAGTACAGACAAAAACAAGACGAAGCAATGTCCGTAGAAAGAGCGGGACCCCGAAGACCATATTCCACCACGGCTCGCCACGGCTGAGCGGCCTTTGTGCTTTGAACTGACTTCTCGCTGCCGAGCGATATAGAACGATAGACCCCTCGATTCTGTCTGCTCGGGCCACCTTTTTCTTCGTTTGAGGTTGCATGTGAACACCTCAGCAGGATGCTAGACGCGGCGAAGATTCGTGTCTGTTCCGTTGTGGACACTCATGTACCTGTGCCTGGCGAATTGTTATTTCGCCAAAGATTCCTCACGATTCCCCCGGCTAGGGCTTTTGGACTTTTTGCGTTGACTCCTGCGGAAAAGCAGCCGTCGAAGTTGTAAGGGAAAGCAGAAAGAGAAAGCAGGTTCGCATCTCTTCCAGAGAATGAAAATGACCGCGCATTGTGACTCGTGATGAGAGCTCTTTTCCGACTAGTCTTGGTAAACGCTAGTCAAAATGGAATGACCGGCAGCGATTCGCGGTCGTGGGTTATTCTGCGAATCGGAAGACAAGCAGTACAGAGCCACAAACAGGGAGTCGCGCACTTCATATTTTGCACGGTCAACTACCCGTGAGCGACGTCTATCGCTCTCAGTGCGCCTTTCTGATATTGTAGGTAATATCACTACATTATGGAGCGATCATGGAAAAGGCTGTTTCTGCCGCTGATGCAAACCGTAATTTCTCCAAGCTACTCCGCGCGGTCCGCGAAGGGCACAGCTATGTGGTGACTTCGCACGGCAAAGCCGTGGCTAAGATTGTGCCTGTCGAGAGAGACGATGTGGCGCGTGGTGCTCGAGTTGCCCTCCTGAAAAGATTGCGATCTCAGCCTGTGGTCACGATCGGCCGTTGGAGCCGAGATGAGCTTTACGAGGATAAATCGTGAGGGTAGCACTTGACACGAACATTCTGGCATACGCCGAAGGGGTAAATGGCGACAGCATGAAGCGGACGGCACTAGAGTTGGTGCAGAACTTACCGGAAGGCGCGGTGCTGTTGCCTGTGCAAACGCTGGGGGAGCTGTTTAACTTGCTAGTGCGAAAGGCGGGAAGAGCGCCGGCAAAAGCGCGCAGCGCGATTCTCAGTTGGCGGGACTCTTATCCACTGATCGAGACTTCCGCAGAAGTGATGGTCGCCGCGGCGGATCTCGCAACCGATCATCAGCTCGGTATCTGGGACTCGGTGATTCTCTCTGCGGCCGGGGAGGCAGGATGCCGCCTTCTTCTGTCGGAAGACTTGCAGGAGGGCTTCACGTGGAAGGGGGTCACGGTCACGAATCCATTTTCGACCCCCAAGCACGAACTGCTGGCGGGCCTGCTTGGTGCGACCTGAAATCCCGAGACAGGCACTTTGTCTTGGACCGCAGTCGGGCCCTGTTGAAGGGCCTGCCGAAGTGCGCCAAGTGTCTCCCGAGATCAGCAAGACACAGCCGTCATTCATACACATCCGGGTACATGGTCGGTCTACTGAGCGGACATGTCCGCTAACCGCATGGGCCTCGGGGAAAACAGCGCGGCCCTCGATCGGCTGGATCGCGGTTACAAGGAGCGCAATGATCGCCTTCTCTATCTCCGCGCCGACCCCATGGCCGACCCGACCCGCTCGGCTCTGATCCCCGCTTTATCCAGCTCATGCCCAGAATCGGCGTGCACTAGACCGCGGGGCGACCGGGTTAGGAATTCCGCAGAAGATCAGAAGCCCGGACGCGAATGACGCCAATTTGCGGACAGGTTACCGTTTGCGTTCGGCGCCCAGCAATGTGACGGCGATCAAGCATTTTTCTGAAGACCGATTGTGCCAGGCGTGGCGCGTTCCGTTCTGAATCACGCAATCACCCGCTTTGAGAAGCACTTCAGCTTCGTCATCCAATTCCAGATACACCTCGCCCGAGACAACCACATCGAAGTCCACCGTGTCGGTTGTGTGCATACCCGGATGATCGCGTTCCAAGACCTCCAGCATCCCCGGCAACCTTTGTTGAATCTCTTCGATCGCGGAAGCTGTGTTGATGCGGCCGTCAACCCTCGTCCTCGTTTCCGGCGGTATCGTGAAAAAACCGAAGCGGAAACCATTCTTTGGGGGGAAGTAGCGAGGTTGTCGCGGTAGCGTGCCGTCCGACGGAAGTCCAGGAACGGAATCGCTTCCCCACACTCGATGAAACTCGTACCCCGGAAATAGAGCGAGGCATATTGGCTGAACGGGTGTGTTGTGCACAATCACCGACTTCCCGGTTTCGTTCTGTCCGGTCACGACGCAGTGGATCTCCATAAATGCTCCTCAGGCGCACGGATTATATACAACTGGTATTCGAAAGCGGGACTGGAAGCATGCCGCACGGTCGTTTCCGCAGAATTCCAGCATGAAATCTTTTTATTGACAGTAACAAACTAATGATATAGACACTTACAATTCCGTCCCGCCCAACGTGGGGTCGACGGGAAATTGGGGGAACCCTCGTAATCTCCGGAAGCAGCGGTTCCCGGTCAGAGGGGAAACCATGAAATCTCGTCATACGCATCAACTCGCCTTGCTTTCAGCAGTTCTCTTCGCCCTCATCGCTTCTTGTTCCATGCCTCTCATCGTCCACGCGCAGGAACACTCACCTTTGGTCTTCACCTTCAGCGGTTCCGTCCGCGGCTCCGTCACTTCGGCCGGCTTCCGTGAGTTCCTCGGCATTCCTTACGCCGCGCCTCCGGTGGGCAATCTGCGCTGGAGCCCGCCGGTTCCTCACGCTCCATGGTTCGCGCCGCTCGAGGCCACGCAGTTTGCTAACCACTGCCCGCAGCCACCCTCGCCTTTCGGTATCGCGTCCGTTACGGAGGATTGCCTCTTCCTGAATGTTTTCACTCCGGACTCCAACGATTTCTTCCGCCCGCGCTCGGTGATGGTTTGGATCCATGGCGGCGCCCTCGTCTTTGGTGAAAGCAACGACTACGATCCCACCGCCCTGGTTCAGGACGGGGTCATCGTCGTGACCATCAATTACCGTCTCGGTGCTCTCGGCTTTCTCGCCCATCCCGCCTTTGCCGGGGCAAACACAGATCCGGATCGCGACCGCGATAGCGATTCCAATTCCGCCGGTGACTACGGCCTCATGGACCAGCAGCTCGCTCTCCGCTGGGTCCGCGACAACATTTGGTTCTTCGGCGGCGATCCGCGGAACGTGACTATCTTCGGCGAATCTGCCGGGGGCCTCAGCGTCTTCTCGCAGCTCGCCTCGCCTTCCTCGGAAGGCCTCTTTCACAAAGCCATCATCGAAAGCGGCGCTTACGCGCTGAACACGCAAACCCTTGACGCCGCTGAGGCTGCCGGCAAGGCATTCGCCACTGCAACGGGCTGCAGCGCTCAGACCGCGACCTGCCTGCGTGCGCTTCCCGTCACCACCATCCTGGCCAACGAAAATTTTGCTGGATACACGCCCAACATCGATGGAGAGTTTTTCCCGCTCTCTCTGAATACCGCGCTCGCCACCGGCCAATTCCACCATGTGCCGGTGATCCAGGGCAGCAATCACGATGAATGGCGGCTCTTCACCGCGCTTGATTTCGATCTCACCGCCGCCGGGCCCATCGCCAACAATGAGGCCGCGTACGAAGCAGCCCTCACTACCCTGGTCGGACCCGCGGCTCCGCTGGTCGCCGCGCAGTATTCCCTCGCCAGTTTTCCTTCCGCGGATATTGCTTTCGCCACGGCTGGCACGGACGTCGTTTTCGCCTGTCCGGCCTTGGGCGCCGACCTCTCGATGTCTCAGTTCGTTCCGCTCTCCACCTATGAGTTCAAGGACGAGAACGCGCCGCAGGATTTTCTGCCTCCGGTTTCGTTCCCGTACGCCGCGGCCCACGCTTCCGAGCTGCAATATCTCTTCACGCTGCCCGTCACTGTGCCGCGGCCTCCGCTCAGCGCCCAGCAACTGCAACTCTCGAGCGCCATGCAGCACTATTGGACCAACTTCGCTAAATTTGGAACCCCCAATAGTTCGAGCGTGCCCCTCTGGCAAGAATTCAACCCCATCGCCGGCAATTTCCAATCGCTCATTCCGCCTTCGCTGGCGCAGGAAACCGATTTCGCCACGGCACATCACTGTGCCTTCTGGGCCGCTTTGCTTTCTGCCGAGTAGCACTGCCACCGTGATGACGTGCTCCAACCGGCTCGTCATCAACTGGACTCCTGAATGGCTCTCGTTACGCTAGCGGCATGAACGCAGTTGAACGACTCCGCCCATTTCTCCCTAGTCCTCTGGCCTGTGATTTCCTGGTCGTGGTGACCGCTCGGTTTCGAACTCTCTATGTGTTCTTGGTTGGACCTGTCTCTCCTGATAGAAGGCCAGCTGCTTTCGCAGAAAACACCGCTTTCGCGCTGAGGGCTGTTCGCGAGCGGAACAGGAGACGGAAGAAAAGAGGCCCGTCCGTGACCAGATCGGTGATCAAGATAAGCAGAGAATCCAGTGAGCGCTTAGCGTTCGGAAAGAATCGAAGCATGGGCTTTCAGGATGGCACAGGGTCAGTCAGGCTGAGGGGTATTTTCTGCCAGCCGAGCTGGCTTCCCGCGTTTTCCAAGTCCCGTAAGGCGAACAAATAAGTGCCAACATCTCTGTCACATGAGAGCCGGATGGAATTCTTGCGTACCACAGGTATAACTATCGCCCCACGAGGTGTTCATGCAACACATGGAGATTGCTCAGAGGATGGGTTTGACGCTGATGGACATTGAGTGCCTCGTGAAAGGTCAAGCCACGGCCAACGTAGCAGCAAAGTTTGGCGTCACTACGATGGACGTTCAGGACTTCGCGCGCGGCAAGGCAACCAGTTGTTATCCAAGGACGTGAAAGGATCGCCGACGTTTTGGACCAAGACGAAATACGGCAAAATGAGCATCGAGGGACGCGACCCGGTCAATACCGAGACGCCGCATTACAGCGAAGCTGGTGCGGTCGACGAGGGAAAAATCCTGGTCATGCCAAGAAACGCCTATATCGCAGGCAACCTCCAGGTCCGCCAAAGTGACCGCTTCGATTAGGGCGATCCCACTCCTCAGGCCTTCCCAAAATCCCTCCGCACCTTTGCGCTCAAGTTTGTGGTGATGCAACGTCCATGTTGGAGCGCTAGCGACGTCGAAGTTTCCCGCGTGTGGAATGAAAGACCTCGGCGATCATGGAATCCTTCTGGCTTGCAATATCTGAGCCGCCCGAGCTTCCGAGGCCGAAAATACGGTCTACGTGAGCTGCTGTTTCAGGACGAGCAAGATCACGTGCGACTAGACGGCGGAAATATTCTGCGAGAGACACCCGGAGATCATTGGCGCGCTGGCGAGCACGGCGCTGCATCTCAGTTTCAAGGGTGATCTGCGTCTTTGCCATCATTATGGCTCCATCATACTGCCAGACTTTCCGCCTTCAAGAGTTGTTTTACGGTAAGTTGTTGATTTCACGGTTGGGGACGCAGTTCAGTTGGTTAGAACGTGTGTGCTGCGCAAAAATTCCGTTTAGCTTCGAAATTGACCGATACAATGGGCAACCGGCAAACAACCGTTTTAACCTTTATATGTGTATTGTTGCCTGAGAGGGAGCCGCCCGCAACCGTTGGACTCGAGACAGCGGTAGAGATGAACTTGGTTCCAGATAGGAACCAACGAATTCTTCCCCAACTCCCCTCTTCTCAATTCTCGCAAACCATCCACTACCACACAGGAAATTGAACGGATTCCTCTTTGCTATGTCCACGAGTAGACCGAAGATAGTTAGGTCCACCGTGATTTCCCAAAACGGGATTCTCGCTCGCTTCGCGGAATTCACATTGACGAGATCGGCGTTAATCGGGACTTGGCAACGGCTTAGATCTAGAATGCTAACGTTCAAGATTTCGGGCATTCTCTCGACTTTCATTCCGGTAGCCTTTCCATTGGCATTTAGTCAACGCCTCCTTCGCAAATGCAATGAAGCCCCCAAAGGCGTCCACCTGCTCCTGGCGGCCATACATTGTTCGAGTGACCCAAATTGGACAGCCTGGACGGAGATGGTTCTGCCACCCTGGAGCCATGGCAACTAGAACAATTCCGACTTATGTGCCGGCAAACACGAGTATCTCAGCTCTGAAAACATCGTTCATCGTGAGTCTCGTATTTTTCATCGGAATGGCCACATCACTGCACGCGCAGGCCACCAAGCCAGCCCCGCCGACCCCTATCGACGAGAAAAAGGTCGAACTTGGCGGAAGGCCCTGGAATCCACAATGGGATCAGATCATCGAGAAGGCCTTGCCGCAGGAATTGCTTTCCTCGCAGGTCCCCCAGGGTGTCCGGCGATTCTGCCCGCGATTTTACGAGATGGCTGAAACCGACAAACGCACATTTTGGGCTTACTTTTTTCAGGCACTTGCGGGCGTTTAAGCCGGCCTGAATCCAAACACAACCGTCCGGCACAGCAATCCGGAAGGCACGAAACGCGATGAAGTGAGCGGGATGGCTATGCGTAGCGAAGGACTGTTGCAGCTTGCATATGCAGATCAAGAGCGTTACGGATGCGATTTCAATTGGCAAGTGGACCGTCAGCTAAAGGTGAACGATCCGGCCAAAACGATTCTCCAGCCGAAGAACAATCTCGAATGTGGAGTGAAGATCCTGGTCAACCAGATCATCGTCCAGCACAAACCTTTGCTGACCTCTTCTGGATACTGGTCAACTTTGCGGCCGGGAGGGCCGAGCTACCGTGTATTCGCCAAGCAAATGACAAATCCCCCCACTGCGTGCGGCCTCGCCACCAAGTCGATGATTAGCAACCGGGCTACGACGAAGTCCGTGCAGGACGACGCGAACTAGAGTGAAACGCCCAAATAGTCTGGATCTCAACTTCAGCCCGATCAGTTTGGTTAGCGAGCAAAGCACTAAATCGCCTGGTCTGCGCGTACTGTTGCGTTTGGTAAGTGGAAAAGCGCGACGGACTCAAAAAGGCGTCGCGCTTTTCAGAGGTGGAGAGAGATGCATCTGATACTGGCGAATCTCCCCGGCATCATCTACAAGGGCGCACCGAAAAGATTCCGGGAGACAAGAAGCGCGTAGAAAGCATGCTCACACAGAGTCATTACGCCGCGCAGTTCAATACAAATACAGCACATAAACTTCTAGCAGTGCCCGCTAGGTTCTGGTGAGTTGCGGACTCGGAAAAGTGCCCGTCACTGGCCAGAAACGTTAGAGGTTTATCGAACGCGCGCGGAACATCCTGCCCAATTTTAGGTTTCGGGGGAACGCGCGTCCGATAAATCGCTAGCGTTTATCAGAAGGACTTAGAAGAAATTCGAAATGCAATTTGGTGCTTAAGCTTGCCAGGTTTTGTTAACTTGGCGAGAAGCGGCACCTGCGTGACTTAGGGGTGACAGGAGGCTGCCGGGATTACCTTGACTCCGACGACCTCCTGCTCTTGCCCGGTGTGTTGGGCATACCTTGCCAAAGCTGCTGAATAGTGGGTTTCGTGCTGCCTGCCTTCAGAAAAAACGACAACTCCTGTGATCTTCCCATCGCCGGCTGGCTCCGACGAACTTTCTTCACATGGCCACGACTCGTACAAAGTAAAACGTCAGCGCTCATCCTTGGGAGTAGCAGCCGTCCCGTCCGACCAATGGCCGACTGGAATCATGAACTCGGTTATTGGCTCCGGGGCGCCCTGAAATTGTGGATTCAACATAACCGGGGAGCCAGGCAGATCCGCACCCCAAACCTTGGGATCTGTTAGGGGGATGTAAAACATCAAATGCGGAAGCCAATGCCCGGCGGAGTCATTTAGGTACCCTTGGCTCGACATCATGTAGCACATTGCGCCCGGTTCCAGGGCTGGCAGTTCTCTCTTCTCGAATGCCTTGATACCATCGATAATCTGAGCTTTGGACAGTCCAGCCAATACCAACTCGGTCCTCTTGATAGTGAGTGGCAAGATGGATCGCACCGCCGGCGGATTGAAACAGATCGGACCTCGCATCTTGGGGTTCCAGAACTCCGGGAAGTCAAATGGAGACATCCATGATCGCTCTACGACGCACACGAAACCGTTCTTGCCTTTGATCGCCGTTTCGTAGCCATGTCGTCCGAGGACCAAGACCTCGGCATCGCCTGAGATGGAGTCGGGCGCAGCACTCCGCGCCAGCTTTATCTCCTCGTTCCGATCTGGCATCAGGTATTGTTCGAGCGGAGCCATGCTAGGATACGGTATTTTGGTGTCTTGAGCTTTTGCTCCCCACGCCGCACCGAACATGACGGCCAGAGCGATGCCCATTAATGCGCTCGTCCTCACTCTTTCTCGTTCCATGACTTCTCCTGATTCTGAAGACCATTGGCATCGATGCGCGATGACCCTACTTTTCCTCCAACAACACCATTGCCCGCAACCGCCGCGCTTGCCGTTCAAAATGAATCGTCACGGTTGGAAATATATATTGATATCAACGTACCATGCGTTGAAGCCTCTTGGCAAGATACATTGATATCCATATTATTTGTCTATGGTCACTGTTGCGAAGCCTAACTTTGAGACAACGCTCCAAGTCCGCGATTCCTGTCTCTGTCTTCACGTACAGCGAGCGGCAAGAGCGCTGGCACGGCGCTTCGATGAGGCGATGCGCCCACTCGGTCTGACGAACGGACAATTCTCGCTAATGATGTCTCTAAACCGTCCGAAACCACCAGGCATGGCGGCAGTGGCCTTGCTACTTGCGATGGATCGGACTACCTTGACGGCCGCTCTCAAGCCCTTGCGACGCCGCGGCCTGCTCAAGATCACGACAGACCCTGCGGACGGTCGCGGCCGTCTGTTAACCCTGACGGCAAAGGGGCGAAGGTTGCTCGCACGCGCCGCTCCAGTCTGGAGGAGTACCCACACCACAGTCGAGGCCCTTCTGCGCAATGGCGATTTAGATCGCTTCCGGAACAATCTACGCGCGCTCTGCTGATCATCCCGAGAGTCGCAAATCATCTCGCCCGTTGCGGTGTGCAACATCGCCAACGTCTGCTGGCGAGTTCTTGAAAGACATGAAACAACAGTTCAGGCCTGAATCTTGAGTTTCCTATTAGCATCCGGGATTCCGCTTGTAAGTTCCGATTCAACGAGGTGTCGTTCTATTTGAATCATCACTTCACCAAGCGTTTCGACGCTTTTGCCGGAGTTGCGTATTCCTACGTGAGCGACGGTCTGGCCATCGCCATTCCTCATGGCCCCGGCGTCCCCTATAACTACAACAGCCAACTTTGCTCCGACAGTGGTCGTTTCACCTTCTGATCGAAGCGGACCAGCGGAACCTCTTCTTCACGTCGGATGACCGTTGCTCGAACCCAGCCACAGTTCCAAGCAAAATGATTCGGAAACATCCCGTCTCTGCCCACGTTTCCTAAGTATGCGCGATTGAGGAGCGCAAAACGTCTTGGGAACCAAAGTGGGTCGAACTCCGTATATTCGGTACACCATGAGACGGGCGGGGCGGTTCAAGCGTCAGACAACCGTCAGGGAGGGTGGCATCATGAAGAAGGGCAAAACTTTACTACAGGGCTCGCTTCCGGCAGCGGTCTGCATCGCGATGTTTGTCCTGGCGGCGGGTACGCCCGCGCGGGCACAGGGAGAAAAGCGGACGGTCTTCGAGCCGGGCGATTTTCGTTGGCAAGGGAACCTGAAGGCCGGGCAGACGCTGGAAGTCGTCAACACCAATGGAGAGATTGGCGCGAACCGCGCTTCCGGGGATGCGGCGCGTGTCGCAGGCGTGCGCGGAGGCAGCGACGACCACGAACTGTTTATCGAGGTCGTCGAGTACGCGGATGGTGTCACGGTTTGCGCCGTATACGCCAAAGATAAGGCGCCGGGGCGCTGCCACCGCGGCGGCGTGTCGTCGGAGTCCGGCAACTGGTGGCGCGGGCATCGCGCGAAGATCAACTTTGACGTGCAAGTGCCGCACGGCGTGCGCTTCCATGCGCTGACTACCAATGGCGGGGTTCAGTGCGTGAACCTCGAGAGCGTGGTGGAGGCGGCCACGACGAACGGCAATGTGGAAGTCTCGACCAGCGAGTGGGCTTCGGCGAGAACCACCAACGGTGGCCTGCGCGTGGCCATGGGCAATGCCAAGTGGAGCGGGGAGTTGGAGCTCGTGACCACTAATGGCAGTGTGGACGTGACGATGCCGGCTTCCGCGGAATTCAAGGTGGATGCGGTCACCACCAATGGCGGGATTCGCTCGGACTTTCCGATTACCGTTCAGGGAACATTTGGGCCGAAGACGCTCTCCGGGACGGTGGGCGGCGGGGGAAGAGAATTGAAGGTCGCTACGACGAACGGCGGCATTGAGTTGAAGAAGAGCTGAAAGCGCGCGTCTTAGAACCGAAGGGCACGGCGCCCGGCCGCTTCGAAGGCAGACGCTCTATCCAACTGAGCTACGGGCGCAACGAGCATTTTCCTCTCGAAAACAGCGGTTTTTGAGGAATCGCGACGGAACCATTTTGCCGTCGGACCGCCGTGTTTCGCCAGGAAACATGACAGAATCTACTACATACCAGCGGCGGCAGAGAGTGAGCGTACATTGGCGAAGCACGGCGGATTTTTCCTTTTCTCCTATCTTGGGACCTTGGGACGACAAGAAAATAGAACTGCTCGAACTGAAGGGCCCCGACGAAAACACGCTACAAAAAGGACGGCATTGGGGTTCACGGCCAAGGTACATCGCGCGGTCAACCAAGTCGTGACTAGGACCGCTACTTGCGCGATCCCGCTAACACTACAGCCATAATAGAAGGCTTAGGCTATCTGCCGGATGAGTCGAAGTTAGCCGTGCTCATTGGACGAGCTCCTAAGAGTGATCCAGAGCAAGTGGTTTGGACACAACGACGATGATCACTAAACTGTGGCCCACTTGCACGATTCGCATTTCTACCGGCTGATCTACGGCACTGAAGGTTACCCGTTGACGCCTCCGGCGCCTCGGCGCCGAACGGTAAAGCGCCTTTGTCCGCGCGGGATTCATATTCCCAGCATCTTTCGCATGTCCATTGGCGGGTGGAGCAGAGAATTCCGGCGGGGTGCCCCACGTTCATCTTTTGAACGTGGGTCCTGGGTTGGGGATTAAATGGTGGGCTTAGTGGCCTGCCCTTTCGCGTCCGCGTTGTGCGGCCGCTCTTCTATTTCCGCACCAGCCGCTCCGTGCGTCATGATCCCCGAACAAATTTTCCTCCGCTTCCGCCCAAATCCCAAAATCAACCCAAACACCGCCATCACCACCGCTCCCCGCCAAAGCCTTTCCTGAACGCCAATACCTGTTTCGGCAGCACGCCGCCGACGCCGGTAGACGCACCGAGATGCCCTCCTACAATGGAATTGGGCCACTCCCGAATGCGCTGCCCCAAATGCCAATTCGATCATCCGTTGCAGACCACCGAGTGTCTGAAGTGCGGAATCGTTTTCTCGCGCTACCACGCGGCGCTGGAAAGCGCCGCGAACCAGGCTAATCCGGACGTCGCGGTGGCCGTGTCGGCTCCGCCCGCACTGGCCGGGCCTGCTGGCGCTGCCAACGACGCCCTTAGCCGCACCGATGCCCGGACCGAGCTGAAGTGCCGCATCCTCGCGCTTCCATTGGCCTTGCTTCTGGCGCGCCTCGTTGCCGGCACGGACCTGCGCATGGCGGCAGCCATGCTGGCCATGGTGCTGCACGAAAGCGGGCATGCCATCACCGCGTGGCTCACCGGCCGCTGGGCCGTCCCGCTGCTCTGGGTTACCCCGCACGGCCAAGAACGCTCCTGGTTGATCGTTCTGCTGGTAACGACCGTCATTGGCTTTGCCGGATTTCTGGCGTGGAGGACGGAACGTCAGGGATGGTTTCTCGCCGCCGCTGCGTTGCTCCTCCTGCAACTGGTCGCGTTGTCTTTGCCCGCGGAAGCGCTGATCGTTTTCTTCGGCGATGGCGGCGCCCTGGTGCTGGCTACCCTGCTGATGGCGACGTTTTACGCGCCGCGTGAAAGCCGGCTATATAAGAGCTGGGGTCTACGCTGGGGATTGCTGGCTATCGGGGCGCTCAGCTTCATGCACGTTTTTCTGATGTGGAGAGGGCCGCTCGAAGATCTTCCGTTTGGCGAGATCGAGGGCGTGAACCTGTCCGATCCGAGCCTGCTCACCGAAATGTACGGCTGGACGGTCCTGCAAATGGTTGATCGTTACGTACGGCTGGGGACGCTCTGCCTGCTGGCTTTGCTTGCGCTGTACATTTGGGGACTGGTCTCCGCGTATCTCGAATTGCGACGGAGCCCGGCTGCGTAGAAGCGCGTCTCGTGTTCGGAGAATGTCAGAGTCGTCGCAATCGCATTAAGCAGTCAGGTCCTGCTCGGTTGCTGAGCCTCCACGGTTGCAGAAAATGCGAGAAGAGAGGGAAGAACCAACAACACACTGTCTGGTCCTCGAGACGCGCGGTGGCGGTTCCGTCGATCGCCCGGACGTGCGTCAGTGCCACAGCGGGGTCGGCCACGCGCACGAATTTCCGAGCCTCTGGAGAAAGGGTCGTGGCGTCTTGCGCTGAGCAGAACAAAGGGGCCACGATTGCCATAATAGAGGCAGCCAATAACAACCCACCCCACATCGGTTGTTTTCCACTGCGTTCCCTCGAATTTCTGCACTGGGACTCGAGCGCCAATGTCATTTACTTGGGTCTCCTGCTGTGGATGTTGTTGTCAGATCAGCGAGCATGACGGCCCCTGGCAATTCGGTAAGGGGCCGCAGGGCTTCGATCAGCGTGCCCGCGGCTTGCTACGCACGAGTGAGTGCAGCGTGTCGCGCCACCCGCTGGGCATCTCAATAGAACATCTTCAACGCTACTTGTCCGATACGTGGGTCGCGAGCGCTATTGACCACTCCGAAGATGTTGGAATGGATGTCTTCGCTCGGATTGTTGAATTGAGCGTGATTGAAGGCATTAAAAAATTCGGCCCGGAACTCGACGCTGACGCGCTCCGTGACCCGCGTGTCTTTCAACAAAGACACATCAAAGTTGTTGATGCCGGGACCGTGGAAGAAACGCCGAGCGGGCAAACAAAGGTGTCCAAGCCTCGATTCCAAAAGCGATTTTCGTCAAAGCACTGCCCAGCAAGTAGGACGAATCAATCCTGCGCGTTCGACACCTGGCTGAGCGTCCAGCACTCGGATATGAACTTCCTTCCTGGCAACGGTTCAGAGCAAGTCCGGCACATTCTGAACGGCGCGCCGTGCTTTGCGCGATCTGGCGACAAAGCTGATCCTGCCTGAGCTTGGAAAAAGAAAGAACACTTCCAACGAAAAAGCGAATCGCGTGCTGGGTTGGGCGCCGCGTTCGAACGAAGAGGCTGTTGTGGCTACGGGGTAGAGCTTGGTGCGATTTGGAATGTTGAAGGGCAGCGCAAGAAAAGCGCCGTAACTTAGGCATACGACGCGCTTGTGGTCGGAGGCATTCTAGCCGCGCGTAGGAAAAAAGCGGAGCGAGGAAAAGTCAAAAGCCGACGCGTAACACGGACACGTGGGGCGCCTTGCAGGGATCGGGCGACCATCCGCGCCTGCGGCGCATCTAACTGAATGGACTGGCGTTTTCGATCGACGCTTCTTGACGCGTTTCGTTAGTTCTTTTCCAATTCGGTCGGCCTCCCTATTACTTTTTACTACTTTTTAGAATTCTGAAACGCCTGGGTCGCACAACTCATCCAATGCAATGAAGTGAGAAAGAGGTGTTATATGCGAGTGCTTTGGATGAGAGCAATCGCGAGCTTCCTCTTCTCCGCGACTCTATATGCGCCCGCTTGGGCAAATGCGAACGCAAATTCCGCGGTACCAGGAACTCTTAATTATGTGGAAGGTAGTGTGTCGATGGGCGGGGAGACGCTCGACTCTAAGTCGATCGGATCGGTCGAGCTGAAACCGGGCCAATCGTTGACGACGGGAAGCGGGAAGGCGGAAATCTTGCTGACTCCCGGCGTTTTCTTGCGAGTGGGGGACAACAGCAGCGTGACGATGATCTCGCCGGGCCTTACGGACACAGAGGTTCGAGTCGAGCGAGGCCACGCGATGGTCGAAGTCGAGGAGATACATCCGGAGAACGATATTCGCGTCACTGTAGATGGTGCGGCAGCGCGAATCCTGAAAACCGGGCTGTATGACTTCAACTCGGATACGGGATCGATGCGCGTGTATGACGGGCAAGCCCTCGTGAAGGACGGCGACAAGGAAGTCAAGGTAAAGGGCGGCCGCGAGTTGCACTTTGCGGCGAACGGCCCACTCAAACAGCAGAAGTTCGACAGGAAAGCGGATGAGGAAGGCGGTTTGTATCGCTGGAGCAGTCTGCGATCTGGTTATGTGGCAGAAGCGAATGTGGATGCGGCTGGGAACTACGCAACGAGCGGATGGGGTCCGTGGGGACCAGGCTGGTGGGGCGCGGGTTGGTATTGGGACCCGTGGTTCGCTGGTTACACGTTTATTCCGGGAGACGGAATTTTCTATAGCCCGTTCGGTTGGGGATTTTATTCGCCGTGGTACGTGTATGGCGCGCCGTTTTATGGATACGGCTACGGACGCTACGGTTACGGGGGACACTACTATCATCACTT
>Ga0207033_1082_pt1 | contig 20792 bp, 13 predicted proteins | sample Alteio_BWMinCont_35_FD_153262 | JGI IMG/M metagenome (GOLD analysis project Ga0207033, IMG submission 153262) | Enriched cells from forest soil in Barre Woods Harvard Forest LTER site, Petersham, Massachusetts, United States -... | ecosystem: Environmental > Terrestrial > Soil > Temperate forest >... | reverse complement strand
TGAAGATTTTTTTTGTAGCCATCTTGGGAAAGACAATGCCGGCAAGAAACCTTTCCTCGGCATATGCAACCTCAAGTTGAATAACGGATTTCTTATTGGCAACGGTAAGAAATACTTGAATGCGGTCCTGCTAAAGATTGACGCAATAATCGCGAAAGGTCATCCAGACGGCGGTGTGCAGCACTTGGTATTGCAGGCATTTGCATGGTTTGATATTTCCCTTATGATTTTCGCAGATGAACCGCGCCAGATCGGTGACATAGTTCAGCAGTTAAGACGGTTGACAATTGCCGAAGTACTGGATTATGAGGCTGATATTATTGAAAACTCGCTTTATCGCCAGTTGTTCAAAAAGGAATGCGAATCTGATCCTGAGATTAAAAAGCCAACTGATTATTTTTTGGAAGCTAATGTATTTGCCGATACACATACATACTTTGGATTGCACACAGCCATTTTGGATGAAGATCAGCTTTACTACAAGTCTCTAAAGCCATCTGCATTCGATCTAAAAGCAATGGTGGAGTGGCAAATCAAACCGGGGCATCTGCACCTATTACTTAAAATACTAGCACAAGTTCCTGGCTTAGATATCAGTGCCAAAGAAGAGAAATTTTTTCTTGCGGGGAAGAGCGATTACTGCCTGAAACACAAATTGAATTCACTGGAAGCAGTTGTACGTCTTTACCGTGAACTCATAAACGGAAGCAACCGTTTGTTCGAGCATGTACGTAAAATTAAGACTGATATTTATTTTGAAGGGCTTACAGATGACCCTCACCCGGAATTCGAAAAGAAACGAGTATTAGATTTACACGAAAAGCTGCGCCCGTTAGCTGAGGGAATGCCGGCAGTTGCAGAAATAAACAGGCGTCTGAAAGCCCTTAAAATATCGCGACAGATCAGGTCCAAAGTACTCAAGACGTTCTCGAACTTTAACAATGGAATACAAGACGTCATTTTATTCCCTTATCTGCTCGATTTCAAAATATTCATAGAGAGGCTAAAAGACGATATCAATGAAGCTTGGGGTGACCTTGATGATTGTTTTAATAAAACCCAGGTGTACCTGGATAAACGTATGGTGCGAAAGCCGGATAAAATAGAAGATATCCTGATGAAACTGATACCGATTTTTCAGGAAGGATTCAATATCCGAATGCTTAACGCCTACCAATTCGAGGACATTAATGACTTTGATCTGGACTTCAACACCTCCATTCAGCAACTTTTATCGGTGTATAGTACTATTGCCTTTGAAATTGGGAACCTGGCTTATGGGGAAGACTACAAATACGGCCCGGTTATTCAGTTGCACCTAAAAGATACTGTTTCCAATATTTGTTCAATCAACTACTACGTCCATCACCTGACCTCACCGGAGTTCGTATTTGCCACACTGACTAAAGAGATCATCAATTCATTTGTCGAAGATGACCCTTATTTCAAAACTGTTGTAAATAAATACCTTGGCGTAAAGCATGTCTTAATGGAAAAGGATGCGGTTCTTGCGGATCTGAACAATCGGCGCTTGATCGATATTAGTTATTTCCTTAATGATGCACTGCGCTTTGTCTGGACCTATCATATGAATTTCCAACTATTCTATTACTGGTTTTGGACCTACAATTTGCAAAATGCATCACTCTATAGCGAAGTGGGCCTGATTAACGAGAACCATTTTGAGACCGAACTATTCCGTGTTTTGTTTATTGCCCGGTTTTTTTATACAGACAATGAAGCGGCAAACCAGGTGCTTTGCCCATTGCCCGAACTTTATACTTACTGGGACCGTCATTTTGATCGCATCAGTCAAGCTGTAAATCGTTTTATACATTTTCTTGACGAAAACAAGATATCAAAAACCTTTGTCAATTATGTCGCTCAGCGCTTCCAAAAATTGCTCAAGAAAGAACGGGCAATGGAAGTCGGATACGCGCCAGATCATATTCGCGCCTCGGATTTTTTGAACCGAATGACAGGGCGTCAGCCACAGATGACCATTGAAACCCTTGATTACGATTTCTACCAGAATCTAGATGGCAGATGTATGGTGTTTACACGTGATCCGGAGCCACATCCTGATCTTAAACCCGGTTCACCTTTGTATTTAGAGTGGTTTATGTGGTCGTATATGTGGAAAATTTACGATGAAAATCAGGGCACTATAGCATTGCTGAGACGTGACTGGGAAACCGGCGACCCGCTTGTCTCCTTTACCCGTACTGCACCGCGGGACTTGTTATATGCAGTTGACCAGACCGGCGGCCTTTTTTTCAATGATATTAAGCGACAGAATACTTACTTTATGTACACTACGGAAATCTTATTACAAATGTGGGATTATTCTATGATCAGGAAAAAAACGTTTATCCTTAGTAAAATAAACGCGGATGATAGGGAATAAAAAAGTCAGAATTTTGTGGCTAAGTGATATTCATTTTGCAGATGCCTATAGCCAGCTCAAAGGTAAAAAACCTTTCAGCTCCTTTCTTGATTCTTTCATTGCAAAGGTAGTTGAATTACAATCTCAAAGTCCCTTTTCGTATATTTTCATTACGGGTGACTTGGCGTTCTCGGGCAGCAATAACGATTATAATCGCCTGGACGAAATGCTGCTTCGACCATTGCTCCAAGAATTTCGGGCATTGAAGATGCCCATACCCAAACTGCTTACGATACCAGGGAACCATGATGTCAACTGGGATGAGGATGAATTTATGCATCGGTTCATCAAAACGCGCGGTGAGGCAAACAAAGTAGATTTTTTGGTTGATAATGAGGATAAATTTCGTAATCTTTTTAAGGATTATACGGATTTTTTTACTTCTGCTGGTTTCAAGACGCTTGAACCGTTCCTGAAACTCGAGAATAGCAAGGCATTTAAAGTTTCGAAAGAATATAAAAAATCTCGGCTTTTCGGCCATATCATTGATAAAAAAAATAATTTGATAGTGGTGATGCTGAACAGCGCTTGGTTTTCTTTAGGTATTGAATTCAATCGTCTTTTCGTCAAAGTAATAGAGGAATACAAAGATCTTACTGAATCTGATCCAGGCGCAAACGACAATTTAATCCAACTCTTCGCAATTAAGGATAAGTTGAGTGAATATAACGGACAAATCACTGGCATCCAATTGATGAATGAATCCGAGGACCCCAAGGAACCCAAACTTGAAAGTTATTTCAATAATTATCAGGATTATTTCGTAATCCTATGCATGCATCATCCGCGTAATTGGTTAGAGTGGACCGAATCTTATGTTTTTCCAGGAGATACCTCAGAAAAAAACAGTGCGAAGCTACTCAACAAACTTATCCGAAATGCCAATCTTTTTTTGACCGGTCATGAGCATGTCCCTGCTGATATCCGGGAAGAATGGATGTTGGGGAGTGCCCTTCATTTGAAAGCAGGCTGTTTACTTGAGGACAACCAGGTGGAAAATTGCATGCCGAAAAAAATTAGTTTTAAGGATAAGTTTCCAAAGTCGTGGTTTTCTGTTTTGGACATTGGTCTTGGGAGTAAGATTGTTTCCCAACAAAAGTATCAGTATAATGAAAAAAAAGCTGAATGGAATTTGTTGAACATTTTGCCTTCAGAGCACCCGATGATGAGAAGTTTTAACGGGAAGCTGACAGATGAACGAAATAACAAGAATATAAACACTTATAACCGGGCAAAACCTCGCGGTCTTGTCAATTTTCTCGCCGATTATCTGGATATAGAATCAAGTGCGATCAAATTGGATATCGTATCCCAAGTGGACGGATATAACCTGTATAACTTAACTTACGGTGGCAATAACGAACTCGTCGTTCAGGCCCTCGAGGAAGACCCGTGGTCCTTCTGCTTCAAACATGATAATTTTAAGAAGCTTTTAGCTCAGTTGCTTCATCGCCATACAAGTGTCGGCCAGGTTCGGTTCATTACACTCGATCTGTTGGCAGATGGCAATACTAAACAACGTTACAGGGAAGATTACTGCGAAAGGGAGCAAGTATATAATGACCTGGTTCGTGACTTAGATATCCTGTTTAATGTATTCAGGCACGGCTTTTTTTCTCAATGGGAGCCGTTAGTGAAGGAAGATTTTACGGAGAAAATGGCCAAAGAATTTAGCAGGTTCACAGGCGTAACATTTGTTAACCAAGTTATCCCCTACTGGCTGGCAGAATATTACTGGATTTAGAAAACCTGGATTGGCTGCGATAAAATATAAAGGCAGCGCCTATCAATATGGGATCAGTACGTTACCCGGACGTTCCGATATCCGCACGTTATTCATGCCAACAAGTTCGAAAGCTTTAAGGTCAGGCAAGCGTTTTCTCTCTAACGGCTGCATTCCGGCGAATTCCGGCGAATTTCCAGTAATCTCATCATATACGGCTTTGCAATAATTGCTGAAGCCAAAGAAAGCCTTGAAGGCGTCTTCCCGGTCAGCTACACCTGTGATCATATCGGGTGTGAGATCTGGCGGATGTTGTCTGAAAAGGTCTGTTAGATGTTCAGATAACTGCGGAACCAATCGCGCAGCCTCTTCACGATTCCGTTCATATGTAGAGTCAAACGGAAGTGTCGATTCACGATATGCCTTTGCAAGCCGGTTTAGGATTGGCGTCGCACTTTGGCTTTTAATTATAAACTTTATCATCTATATATTTTATTGCAAGATGTATGATCATCTTTATTATTCTTTTGCAACACAGAATCAGCGGTGTTGTTTGCCTCAAAGGTACCAAAATTTTCCCTCCGGAGCGTCTGCCTTATCTCATAAAGCATCACCCCAAATCGAGTCGTTAACATGTACCAACCCGAATCTGTATACGCAAAAGAAAGCAATTGGATACATTTAACGACATGCAGAAGTGTTAAAAAAAGTTAAACACCACTTGCACTTACGACTGTCTACCTGTAACTCAGAAAATATATACCCCTTCCAACCCCGCTGAATAAGGCAGGTAATTGTTAGGCCGGTATTGTTTAAACAGAGTTTTGGCGGCAAAAACAGCGATAAGGCTGAAACGTTGTGCCATTAAGTGACTGACGTATAGGTGAATCCATGCTTTTTTTCTTTTATCAAATGTTGTAAAAAAATGTGATGATTCCAAAAATATTTCAAAATACAGTGTCATTTTAACGAGCTGAATATCAGCAAGATGGATATTTAGATATTCCTTTGACAGGTAATCCTCGATTTGTAAGGAAAAATTCAGGCGTGACGGTATATCGTCAAACATAGCAATAATTATAGGGCAGTATACTTTAGATTGATCAGATATTGGTCGATCTCTCCTGCGCTGTAGTAGCAAGTACCGCCTAATTTTCTGAAAGGAATCTGGCCACGAAGGATAAAGCTTTTTTCGTTAAAAAATTAAATTTTAAGAATGCGTGTTAGGATCAGGTGGAGCCGGACGCTCTACGGAAAGTCTATTTCTTCGCGCAAAATGTGTATTTTTAGCGTCTAAACGCGGTTTTTTGAATTGCCTGCAAAAGTGGTAGCCTTTATGGTAACCTCGTAGAATAATTCAATTTTATCGGATTTTATAGAACGATTTTAGTGCAATTTACGAGAAAATCGATTATCATTCAAAGAGTAAATTCAATATTTTTTTTCAAATTGATGTTTCAAAGAAATCTAAAAATGGATAGACCCTGTTCGGACTTTGTGATGCTATACAACATTTAATCAACTTCAAGAAAAGGTCTTTGACATACAAATAACCTGTCAATGTGAAATTATCATTACCTTTCGGTTATGATAACCTGATCATGCGCCACAAAAACCTCTTCGACTTTGATTACAACCTTAAATTGCCCCCACAGGATAAATTTCCTTTAAACATAGGATTACAGGGAAGAACTGTAAAAGATATTTTGCTGCAGGATATCCGTAGTTCCGAAGAATATATAATTATAACTGGTTTTACTTCGCTTGCAAATCTAATTGAAATATTGGGGTCAGTTTCTTATCCCAATTTGAAAAAACTAAAAGTGGTTATAGGATATGATCCCGATGAACGGGTTAGCAAGCGTTTGCCGCATTATTCTTTGCCAGCAGAAATTAAAAATTACTGGTTAAAACAAAATGTGAGTATCAAACTTTGTGGCCCAATACTCAACCTAATTCACAAGATACAAGAGCAGGAATTCGACTTTAAAGTTAAAGATAAACTCCACGCCAAGATTTATGTGGGCAATGATTCTGCTGTATTGGGATCTTCCAATTTTAGTAAGTCGGGGATTGTCTTCCAAACTGAGGCGAATATTCGTGTGCAGAGCCTGGTTAGCCACGAAGAGGACGAACAGTTTCAAGCAATAAAGCAAATTGCTGATTATTTTTATGAAATAGCAGAAGACTATAATAAAAGTTTAATTGAGTTATTACATAAACTTTTAAAAGATGCAACCTGGGAAGAAGCGATTGCGCGAGCCATAGCCGAAATCCTGGAAAGCAAGTGGATGAAAGATTATCCTGCTTTGTACCAGGCCCTGATTAATAACGAATTATGGCCATCACAGCGCATAGGAATAGCGTCTGCCATGAGAATTATACAGGACAGAGGCAGGGTACTAATTGCTGATCCAACCGGTAGCGGCAAAACCAAATTTGCAACAGCACTTGCCTACACCCTTTTTTATTGGTTATGGGAGAATGGGTTGAAGGATAGATCAAATGCTCTGATCATTTCACCCAAGCAGGTCATGGATAATTGGGAAAGAGAACAGCATAGCTTTAAGAGATTGTTTAATAAGATTGAGTCAATGGGCAGACTCAGTCAGGGTAGTGAAAAAGTACAAAAACAATTGCAAAAAGAGATCGCTGAAGTGGATATCCTTGTTGTGGACGAGGCTCACAATTTTTTGCATAGGGGATCTAATAGGAGTCGGGCGATTAATCCCAAAGGCTCAACACACGTGATATTATCGACAGCAACACCAATCAATAAAAAAGCAGAAGACCTACTACGCTTGATTGAATTACTTGACATCGATAATTTAAGTAATGACGATTTGAGAACTTATCTGGAATTAAGAAAAAAGCGAAAGCGAGGATTTGATAATCAACAACTTGATAAACTAAAAGTATATATCAATAAATTTATTATTCGGAGAACAAAAAAGGAATTAAACCGGATGATAGAGCGGGAACCAGATCGGTATACCAATTGGTTTGGTAATCTATGCAAATATCCGAAGGCGATAACAGACACCTATATAACGGGAGAAACCCACCCGGACAAAAAGATTGTTATTCAAATTAAATCCCTAATAACCGAACTCAAAGGCATCAATTATTTAAAAAGGCTGATTATCCCCGACTATATAAAAGATCAGGAGGAACGGCGAAAATATGTTTTACAACGCCTTAATTCAGCGCCGGCCCTTGCTTCTTTTACAGTACGATCGTCTTTGCGTTCTTCATCGTGTGCTTTGATGGAACACCTGTATGGAACGGCTGAAGCCACAAGACATTTCAAACTGGACGCCGACAAAATAAAACCAACGGGAAATGTGATCGGTACTATACAGGAGTGTAAAAAAGAGCTTCCTAAAATTAACTTTCCAAAAGATTGGTTTGATCCCACTCACGGTTGGATGATTGACGAAGAAAAGTTTGCGGTGGCTTGCGATAATGAAGTTTCAACTTACAATCAGATTGGGGAATTACTAAAAAAATTAAGTGGAAAAAGAGAATTGGAAAAGGCGAAAACGTTAATTGAAAAAGCGGAGCAATATCATAAAATATTAGCCTTCGATTCGACTATAATTACCCTGGATTATCTGAAAAAGTTGTTACAAGATTCTGGTTGCAATTCAGAAATTCTTATCGCTACAGGTCAAAATGATAAAAACCGTAACCTGGTGAAAGAATACTTCTCGTTAGGGAGTAAATCTAAAGGCTCTCTAATCGCGCTGTGCTCCGATGCGATGTCTGAGGGTATTAACCTACCGGATGCAAAGGCTCTCATATTATTGGATATGCCCAGTGTCCTTCGCATTATTGAACAACGGATAGGCCGTATTGAGCGCATGGATAGTGAGCATGAAAATATCCATATTTTCTGGCCTGATGACTCTGAGGAGTTTTCCTTAAAGGGAGATAAACGTATGTTGGATATATTGGTTGTAACCGATAACTTAATCGGCAATAACGTAGATATTCCCAAAGCTTTATATGACCGATATTTGAAAGATGATCCATCAGCAGGCAATTTTATGAAGGCTTATCAGGATTTTGTGCAAAATGAACAGGAATGGACAGGTGTTAAGGATAGTACGCAGGCTTTGTACGAGTTAATAGAGGGTGAAGGGGCTTTAATTGACTTGCCTACTTATCATATGTTTATGGACGTAGACGCAACTGTTAAAACTGCGATTAGTTTTTTGGAATGCCCTTTAAACTGGAGTTTTTTTGCTTTCCGCGGAGATTCCAAAAGAAGTCCCAAATGGCTATTCATAGATGAAAAAAACAAAGGCTATACAGATTTTGGCGAGATCGCTGCCAAGTTAAAATTATACTTAAAAAATGGCACTTTTACACAAAGGAGTTGGGATGAAGTCAATACGCCATCAGAAATCAGAAAAATAATTCATAAACTAAGAAATCAGGAATATGCATTATTGCCCCCGAAAAAGCAACGGGCACTCGCTATCGGTCAAAAAATCCTAAAAAAGAAGATTGAAACAGTTAATCAGGCAGCTGAAGTTATATTAAACAAGATGGAAAAGTTGCTTTCTTTTTTTAGGCAAGTGCAAGACCAGAGTTCAGATGATTACATTGATTATAATCATTTTTCAGACTTATGGCTTCAGATTTTAGTACCTGCTTTAGATCTATTGAAAAACACAAAAAGAAGAAAAACCAAAATATATACCTTACAAGATTTGAATGAAAACCACATCAACCTTGATGAGGAGAAGATTGACTGGCTTTTAGACAATTGTCAATATTCAAACACACTGGATGAGATAATCGCCTCGTGCATAATTGGTGTAACTGAAGTCAATATATGACTATCAACTAAAAATCCAAGTACTCGATTTCATATGATTATGCTACAGATGCCTCAAGGGCATCATAATGCAACTTATCTGTCAGTTTAATTAATTTAATTACGTCATCACAGGCATTTCCAATGTCGGCCACGAATTCACTGTGCTTATGTATCCGGTCAATACTATTGAAATGACTGAAATGGTGCAGGAGCTTTAATATCCTTTTAGATTCACGCTTTCCGAATACGACTTCTGCCCGGATATCGACTTCTTCATTGCTTGGATATTTTGTTAGCGTGTACATTTCAAGGAATCTTCGCAAGATATTAGGGATAATCAGAAGCTTATCAGATGTTTCTCTATTTACCTGTTCGCTAAAGGCAAGTATTTCTCCGAATAGGTAATGATATTCTGAAGAAAAAGTATTGTATACAGTAGGCAATTTTTCAATTGAAGACTCGGTGAGATTTCTGGTAATGAAATACCGGGAGTCTTTCTTATACCCTTTTTTGGGCATTTCTTTAAGAAGTATAAAAAACTCAAAGTTATGGGTGGAGATAAACAACTGCCGGCATTTTAGATTCCAGAACGGATTTTTGGGATTCGCTGGATCTGGAATCAGTTCGAAAAACATCTCCTTTAATAAAGAATTGATCTGAAAGATGTGGTTGCTATCCAGGCTTGAAATGGGGTCATCAATGTAGACAATGTAATTTTTTAATTTCCCCTTCTGTTCGATACTTTTCAGATTAACCAGGAAATGAGAAAAAGAAATAGCCATTTTTTCGCCTTCGCTGAGGTTTTGCGCCAGCAAAGTACCACGCATTAAATTGAACTTTTTTGTGGCGGTATTCAGTTCAATTTTAATATCATCGCGGCTTAGAAAGCTTTGAACAAAAGCATTAAATTGCACCGAGCCCTCGGCATCACTTTCTTTTGAAGCATTCAACCTGGCAATATCAGCATTGCATTTGACAACCTGTGCGTCGAGCTTTTTAATTTGTTCTACGGCCTTATCATACTTGGTTTCCTTTGCCAAATAGTTACTTTGTTTTAAAAATATGGCCACTAAGTGGTTTTTATATTTCTCTCGTTCGGCCTTAATCGTTTCTTCGAAATTATCGACAAACGTATTATTTTTCGTTATTAAATCATTGAGTGCAGTGATACCGCCTAACAATTGTGCATTTGCATTATCTTTAAAATTACCTTCGATCTTGCTGTATATTTTTTCTGTAGTTTTCCTTCGTAATGCTCCAGCGATTTTTGAAAGCACTGATTTAACCCTTTTTATTTCTTTTATAATGAGGGCTTCACTTTTTTGAAATTCATCCTGGAAACCATCATTTAAATCGTTGATACTCGATGGCAGATTTAAAGCGTCAATTTTCCCATCTTCAATCGCAATTAAGGTTAGCAAAGCGTCTATTTGCGTTTTTAATCGCGAGGACTCGTTTTCAAAAAAACGTATAAGGGCAGCGTACCGTTGCACTCCAATTTTATTACCACAAAACAAGCAATCATCGTCGTTGTTATGGAGGTCAATGCCCTTTTTTGCCCAGGCATAGGCATCCGGCGTTTTATCAAGGATTTTTATGACTGATGATTTAGAGGGAATTTTTTCCAATAGCTCATTCGCAGTATTTACGATATGCTCGAATGAGTTATCGAAACTAACCAGTTCAAGTTTTGGCTTGGGTTCATCTACCTTAACTGTTTTGCTTAGAACGGATAGCTCTTCTTTGGAGGCAATAATGCAGTTTTCCAAATCCGGCAATATTTTATCCTTTATTCTTTTTAAATGCCCTTTATTAAATTCAATCAAACTTAAGAAGGCATCATTTTTTATTCGTCCTGCTTCTTGTGTGTATAAACCTTCAAACGCATTATAATCATTTAATGAAGCTAAGTATTTCTCTTTTTTCCCCTTAACGGTTGCCGTTCCTGTTATTCCCTCGATCAGTAATGTTAATTTGTCAATCTTTTCTGAGATTTTAGCATTGTCACCAACCTCGAAAAATATGGCGTTAATATTTTCATCAAATTCCCAACGTAAGTTATCTTTGGTGTATTCCGCATTAAATACCGCGACTTGGTAAGGGAATGAAGCAAGGTTTGCCTGATCAACCGAGCCTTGATCGTGGGTTAATTTAAATGTAGCGCCGGGGAAATCCTGATGAATGGCCCGATCTCTTAACGAACTAAAAATCCTTGATAAAGTAGTTTTACCGGAGTAGTTCCATCCATAAATGATATTCTTCTCCTTAAATTCCTGAATCCCGACACTATCATTCCAAACGTAATTCCTGAAAATGCCAAGGTCCTTAATTGTGTCAATTTTTTGTATCATAATGTTTTAGGTTTAGGGTTTGACGGATCAATTAATCAAAAAGACTTTTTACATTTCTCATAATGTAGCTATTTAATCCCGAGCCGCTTCGGGCTAAAATTTTCATTTGGTCGACATGACTTTTTCCAGCTTTAGCATAGCTATACGTGTATACCTTACCTGTGTTAGTGAATTGGACGCTAACATAATCAGCGCCTATTTCATAAGCTGCAATTCCCGAATTACCCCCTGTGTCTCCGTAATTTTCCATGATTTTATCTTAATTAATTTTTTCTATTTCCAGTCATACTTAGTTTTACCGCAGCCGCAACGTATTTTTTTATCTACGGTGTCATAATTTTTCATGGATACTTCCGGCTTTTTGCAGGCTGTATCCTGGCAATGAAATATTTTTTCAAACTCAAGAATGTCGTCCCAAAATGCTTTCAGGTCCCCCAGCTTAGGATTAAAGGCATTATCATGGGACAGCAAGTTTCCTAATAGGGAAGAATCGGCTACACGATCAATGATCGCTATTTTGGCCTTGAGCTCAGTGCTGCTTTTGTTGATCCTTGACTTGAGTTCGCTCAGCATCTCATCAGGCATCCGTTTTTCATTGGCATCATTAAAACGGAAGCTTACTTTTACGTCCAGGTTAAGGCAAACCGTTTTGAGGATATGTTCCAGGTACTTCCTTATGGGGTTTCCAAGAAAACTAATATTGCCGCTTGCGATGCTTGTTTCAATGAGTTCCTTTAAATCATTTGGCAACTCATCTAAGTGCGTTCCTTTGGTTTCGCTCCATTGAATATCATTAATGAGCCAGCCCCTTTTTTTTGCCAACTGTTTGACGTATTGAAACCATTCTTCCTCATGGGTTAAGAGTACGATTTGGTAATCAGAAAATTTCTCGAATAAAAGGTCAGCAAAGCGTTTTCGGTGATTAGTGTCAAAGCTTGAAATAATGTCATCCAGTATCAAAAACTTGTTTTCCTTGTTAAATGCAACGACTGATGCGAGGAAAAAGGAGATGCCAAAACAGTTCAAATGGGATTCGCTGAAATATTTTTGTGGCGGGGATACCCATACACCATTGTATTTGTATTCGATGGTAATGCCATTCAGTTCATCTTCTTCCCCAATGGTTACGATTCTTATTTCTTCAAAAAGTTCCCCGGGGTTCATGTACTGATAAAACTCGTTGATTGTGCCAGAGAACGTATCAATGAAATTCTGTAAGCCCTCTTTCTGTTTTTTAACGAACTCGTTATAAATAATTTCAAGCGTGTTCTTTTGTTGCTCCAGCTTCACCCGATCAACTTCAAATTGTTTGATTTTCAAAAAAGCGTCCTTTGCGGCAGAAATATTTGAATAAAGTATCGTTGTATTGTCACCTGCTATCGCTGCTTTTATTTTGGCAATCCTATCAGCAATCACATTAAGTTCTTTGAAGTCAGATAATTGAAGTTTTAAGGTCTTGGCAGTGTCAATCTTATTTCCGGAGGTCACCTTTTCAAGTGCAGCTTTTTGATAAAGCTCAATCTTTTGCCGTATGGCACTTATCGCTGTTTTTATCGAAGAATTTGTAGGATCATTTAATAATAAATCCGCGGTAAGTACATCTAATCTTTTTAATCTCTCGGCCGCAATTCCGGTAATGCTTAATTTCGCATTGTCAAATGAAGCTTTCTTTTTAGCAGATTCCTGTATTTCCTGAAGTCTTATTTTTATTTCTGTTTGTAAATCTGTCGTGTTTTTGGGTTGTAAACACAATGGGCAGCTTTCCTCTTTATGAAACTTTTTGACCAAAACATCGCTACCAACTTTTAGTAGTTCAGCCAAAAAAGTTTGCATAATACTTTGAACATCGTTTGCTATTTTTTCAAATTCAGAGAAGTATTTAGCGTATTCCGTGTCGATCAGTTCAATTTCAGATTGGAGGTTGTTAAGCGAGTTGTGGCAATTTTCTAAAAATCTTAGTTCATTAACCAGTTTTGTACTTGCAGGCGTCTTTAGTTTTATTAAAACATGGTCAATATCTTCCATTGAAGCTACAATAATCCCTGTCTTCAATGGCTTAATGATCTCGTTGACTTTTTCAAAAAGATTGAGCTGCTGGCTGACCGCAGCACCTATTTTTTCGATCAAGGTTTGCTTTTGCGTGTTGATCTGGTTCTCAAAGTTCTGGTTTTTAATTTCCGCCTTAACGGAATTATAAGTTTTCAACAAAACCTCTTTAGTTTTAGTTACTTCCGAGAAACCGATAATGTCAGACAAATACTTTAGTTTATCGCCTTTTCTTTGGTCGATAAAATCTCTTAAGAATTGGTATCGCAGGATAAGATTTTCTTTTCGTGATCTATCTATATAGCTTGCGAAGTCTGCAGATGCATTAGAAAATTCATTAATCAACTTCCCTTTTTTATAGAAAAGCTTCCTGTCCGAATTGATCGCTGACTTGGTGAAGGAGAGATTGATGGAAGATGCAGTGTTTTGATCCAGGTATGCATTTCTCAGCGCTTCTTTCAGGTCGATCTCCATGCTGGACAAATGCGCAACATTATCGGTATAATACCATTCCAATGAATCAGATATACTGCTTTTACCGGTACCATTATCGCCATAAAGCAAGATAGACTTTTCGCCCAGCCCCAGGGTGAATTGGTCCTGGATGCCTCTTAAGCCAGTAATTTCAAGATTTTTTATTTTTATGGCCATTTTGTTCCCTTAGTTTTTGCAATTCATTTTTTACATTGGTGTCAGTCAACTTACCCTGTTCGTACAGGTCGGCCAGCGACTGCGCGATAGAGGTGTCTATATTCGGTATATTGAGTATCTCGGCAAAAAAATCATCCAATATCTCCTTTCCGGATTTAACTTGATTTGTCATAATTTTATTTAAAATAGTTCCAGTCGATCTTAAAATGTGTTTCGATCGTATTGTTCATTATTTCAAAGCCTGTTTTATTGTTACATATAGGATACACCCCAAAATGTTCGACAAAATTCAGGATGAAATAGCTTTCCAGGTCCTCAATCCGATATACCCAATTATTTCGCAGCATCTCGAAGTTGATATAAGTAAAATAAAGTGGCTCTATTTTACGGTAATTAACCAGGCCAATGTTTTTTGATTTGCCTCCGAAATGCCCCAATAGCCTGCTGCCAATACTATTGGTTTTCCGTTCACTCATTCCAATATATAATAGCCTTGACGTATCAAAAGGGTATTGAATAAAAATGGATTTACTAAAGATGAAATATAATCCAGCAATACCACTTAATGGATTAATATTTGACGGATCAAACAATTTAGGTTCATCGAAATAAATTGTAATAGTTTGCATTAGATAAACTTAGGCTAAAAACAAATGTAGTGTTTGTATATGATATAATGGCGCTTTAAAACTTAACGAAAGGTCGCATTAGGAATTAAGAAGGCCTATTTGTAGTCCTTAAAGTCCTGTTCCGTGAAAATAAGGAAGGGCGGGTTTCGTGACACCGGAATTGGTGCGCAACAATTACCTGAAGATCAAAATGGACATCGAGGAGTTGGTTTTGGCAGAATTAAGATCATTATAACCATCGGCCTTATCTATTAAACGAAAAAAGAGGCCTGGAAGCCTCTTTTTTCCTGCCGCAAACGCATACAGTAAGCCCGGCAAAGCTTACCAGTTGAAGGTTAACTCCAAACTGTTCTTTGTAATCTTCAGCTTAAAACGCAAAGCAAAAAGATAAATCCAAAAATTTTTCAAAATAAGAAAAAAATGGCTGTTAGGATAATGGGGGCCAACCCGCGATTTTAATTACAATTGAGGCCGGATAGCCATAAGTTAAGCGGTTAAATACCGCGATAAGGTACAAGTATAATTAAAATATAAAAATTGTCCAAATGTACTTGCTTTGCCACAATTAAGACAACAGGTGTTAGAAACACAGTTTTGTTGGTATTAATTATTGATTATAGATAGAGATAAAGTTATAAGGTGCCAGGGTAGTACAATATTTAGGACCTTTCTATCTATCAAACAGAATAAATGCTTTATTTCCATATAATCCCCCGCAAACGGGAATTAATTATTAATTAATGCAGAAAGTTGGTCCGAAACCTTTACTACCCGTTTACTACTGTTTTAGCGCCACTGGTTGTATTTACTTTGTTTTATAATTGAAGTAATGGAAACTATAGACTATTCCGCAGAAGGAAAATTAAAACTTAGTAACTGCATAGTTCCTATAGTAACCGTGTTGTTAATAGTCTTATGGACCTACGCATCTTTGAGTAAATTACTGGATTATCAAAACTTCCGGTTGCAGTTAGGGAAGTCACCATTACTAACCGGCTTTGAAGGCATGGTTGCAGCAGGGGTACCCTTATTGGAGATTTGCATTGCTGTCTTGTTGGCCGTAAAACGTACTGCCACGCTGGGCCTTTATGCCTCCTTAGCCCTGCTGTCATTGTTCACTGCTTACCTGGTCGTCATTCTTAACTACAGTTATTATATCCCATGCAGCTGCGGCGGGATTTTGCAGGGTTTGTCCTGGAAGTCGCATATTATGTTCAACGGCTGCTTCCTTGCCCTGGCTGCCGCAGCGGTTATCTTCTCCACTTCACAAGGAGCGAAAGGAGGTGCATTTTCAAAATGTTAAACTGAATGCCGTGGCTTTATAGTAAGGTCATTGCATGCAACCCTTACAAGCGGTGAGAACGGCACCCGCAGTTAACAGCCGTTCAGACAGGCGGGTTTCCGGCACCTGTATGAATATCCGGATAGATTTTCTCATTTTAACTAATAATAAATATCATGAAAAGGATAAAAGTAAACTTCGCTATTTTAGCGTTCATCATCGGTTCTGCATTCGCTGTAGCAACAAGCACCGGCGCAAATGCAAGTGTAAAAAATTTATTGTTCACCGCCGGCTGGTATGAAATCCCTCCAAGTGGCACGCCAGTTCCGGAAGGGTCCAGCCTGGGCACAAGCGACCCTGAATCATCCGTTTGTACCCACCCCTTTACACCCAATTGTGTTGCTGAATTTGACAGCAATGAAAATTTGGTTTCAGGCACAATAAAATTGGGGACATTCAGTAACTAACGCCATTTCAGGACTGCCATGTATCAACCATTCCACCTGGTTAGTGGAATGGTTTTTTGATATTAACCCGCTTTTAACCCAGCCATCATGTTTAATCGGAAAACAAAAAATATAATTTATTTATTCGGTACACTTATCATACCTGCGCTGTCCATAGCCATACTTTTTCTGATTAAGGGGAACTTTTCTTACAAAAACGGATTTAACCGCAAAATCACACCAGCAAGGGTTGTATTGCTTAGTAAAATAAAGAACAATAATAACTTTACAGAAATCTGTGGATATAGCAAAAACTCCATTTACTTTGCAAATCTATTCCCCGGTAAAATTTTTTTGACTGATAAAAATTTACGAGGCAGCGGTACTTTTACTGTTCCACTCCATAATAATAAAATAGCGAGCCGTTTTGAAACCCAGGTAGACTCCCCTGAGATCTGTTTATTCGCCGGGAACGTGCCTGCAGTATACCTCAGCCGGACAAACTCCCCTTCTGCCGTACAGATTTTGTATTTACCGGCTATCTATGGCAGAAGTGTGCTAATCAATGCCGGTAACTTGTTGTTCAGAATTGTGCAAAAAAATAAAGGTAAGCTTAATATGGTATTTGCGGCATACACCCTTCAAAACCAGTCGCTGCAGTATGAAAGAGGGGTTTCTGAATTAAACGGAGATGTTGGCTTCTCCACAGATGGCCTTTTACATTATGATAGCGCGGTTAATTTGGCCGTTTATGTAGAATTTTACCGAAACCGGATCACCGCTTTTGATACAAACTTTAATGTAGCTTATCGAAGCCATACTATTGATACGGTAAGCCGTAACCCTACTAATTACAACGCGATGAAAATCGGGGGCTTCAAGGAATATACCAATAATTCACCCAAACGCTTAGTTAATTTAGAATCTTGCGTCGATCAGGGCTTTTTATATGTACAGTCGGAGTTGCGGGCTGATAATGAACAACCGTATAACTTTGCCAAAAACTCCGTTATTGACATTTATACCGTTAAAGACGGAAGATACAGGGAAAGTTTTTATATCCCTGAAGATGATGGCGGGAAGTTGTATAAATTTCGTGTTTTTGGAAATTTGCTGGTTGTCTTATACAAAGATCATATTGCTGCCTACCACATAAATAAATAAGCCAGTATAAATTTGAGTAACGCGGTTTAAACTTTGTTACTCAAATTTTTAACATTTTTACCTAAGGTTAGCGTGGGTTTTGTTGCATCCCTGTTGCGAGGATTATATAATCCGGAATGGGCAAAACATACCGGGGGTCATTTGGCGGTAAAGTATAAGCCACGCCATTTAACACCCTGGTTAAGGTTACAGCAAATTTGGGGTCTTTATTTAAACGCCGAAGGTCCTGCCACCTTATTCCCCTCAATAAAAGTTCTTTCCGCCGTTCAGTTATAATTTGCTGTAATGCATCATCAGGGCTTGAAGCTGAATAGGGGACGAATGTGCCAGTTACAAAACGGGTTTTCAAAAGCGTATTGAGATCTGCCATGGCAAGGGTTGTTTGACCTGCGCGGGCATAGCTTTCAGCCCTTATCAAGTATTGCTCATCTGTGGTCATTCCTGAAAATAATGGCCTTCCCCCGTCATACATGCCTTTAAAACCAACGGTACTGTCTGCGTTAGTAAGAAAAAAGACAGACCGGCGCAGGTCATTTGTGCTGTAAGAACGATAAAGGTTAGAATCAATTTTCCCCTGTTCCCGCTCCCAAATTCCGTCCCTTGGGATATAGGCCTGGTAAACCACTTCAGGATTTAAACGTGGCACCGGGTATCTTATTGAAGGCGTTAAGGTGTTATAATCTATCAAAGTTGAATATAATTTTAAACTGGCATCCGAATTTTGCAAAGCCAATGGATAATTGCCCATAGCCAAATATACCCTGGCTAACAATGCAAAAGCCGCAGCCTTGCCCGGGCGGTAAACATTTACCGGTGTAACCGGTAAAAGCTGTGAAGCCTGGACCAGGTCGTTGGTAACCTGGTCATAAGTCTGTTGGACTGTGGAGCGTACGGATTTGACATTCAGATCGGAAGTCAAACGTAAAGGGGCCCCTAAATCTGTTGCAGCGGTAGAGGGGTCATAGGGCTTTGCGAAAAGCTGGGCCACATCATAAAATGCTTCTGCCCTAAGAAATAAGGCCATACCCTTTATGTTATCATAATCAGCCTGGTTACCAGTATTAGCTGTGATAGATTTAAGGCCGTCGAATACCACATTGGTATAAAAAACTTGCTGGTACGGACCATCCCATTCCTGTACCCCTAAAGTCCCTTGCCAGATATCCTTTTGCCAGTTATATGCAGCCTGGTCGGTGATATAGGCAGATTGATAGTCAGGGTAATTAACATAAAAATCTCCGGCACCTATTTCCCCGGCGCCTATTTTGTCACTTCCAAACACAGAAGTATTGTCTAAAAGGGCCTGGAAATCTGTTAAGGTTGCCGGTACGACCTGGGACTGGTTAGGTTTTCGGTCGATGACGCCTTTAGTACACGAATGCAACATTAAAGCTAATACTATTAAAATATAAATATAATTTCGTTTTTTCATCTTTTGATTATTTAAATGATTATTAAAAGTCCGCCTTAAAACCAAATGCCAGTGTACGCGGTACCGGTAAAGCCGGTGAGTCAGGATCAATCTCCGATTTGTTTGCACGCCATATAATGCCCAGGTTATTCGCGTATACATAAAAATGAACTGTTTGAAATGGCATAGCACTCCATTGGGCTTTATTGAGATCATAACTGATATTGATGTCCCGCAAACGGATGTTGTCCCCTTTTTCAACCAAAGCGCTTGAACCGGCATAAAAAGAATCCCTGGTAGGGTCAAATGGATAAATAAATGCCGGTACGTTAGTTGTTTTTTCATCACCAGGTTTTTGCCAGCGATTTGCATAATCACTGCTCCCGGTCAGAATACCGGCATTACCAAATAAATTAGTATAATTTATAGAGGGCTTAACAAAGTAATACCCAAATTCGTAGGCGATATTGGCCGAAATTGAAAATTGTTTGTAGGAAAATGTATTTCGCCAACTGCCAAAAGAAGTTGGTCTGGCAGGCCCGTTATAATCTAATTGACCAGGTGTAACATTTTCTAACGCGGCATAATTTTCGCTTATCGTAGCATCAGGAAGATAGCCTCTTGGATTTCCGTTTGCCGGATCAAGACCGGCCCATTTGTAGCTATAGACGCCGAATGCAGGTCTTCCAACTAACGGCAATACAAACCTGTCAGTATTTGCAATGCCTACATAATCTGCCCCACTTACATCAGAAGCCAGATATTTAGTGACCTTATCTGTCGCATAGCTATATAAAAAATTCGTGTACCACTTAAAGGTGCCATTAAGAATATGGGCATTTAATTGAATGTCGGCCCCGTTACCCTCATTGTTGGCAACATTACCTTCAAAACTCAATATTCCTGTAGTCGCATCAACGGGGGCGTACCCTAAAAGGCCTGTTCCTTTTTTATGGTAATATTCCAAACTTCCGGATATTATATTCTTCTTTATCGCAAAATCAAGGCCCAGGTTTAAAATAGCAGATCTTTCCCACCTTAATTCTGGGTTGGGCGGGTTTAAAATACCGGCATAAGGCAACCCTGAAGCACCATAACCCTGGTAATTTGCTGTTGTTAATGCACTTAAATTTTGATCTAAATTACCATTATAGCCGAAAGTTGTTCTCAGTTTTAAATAGGGCAACCAGTCAAGTTTATAAAAGTCTTCTTTGCTGGCTTCCCAACTTCCGCCGGCAGACCACAACGGGACGCCCTTCTGATTTGTATTTACGCCAAATAGGTTGCTTTGGTCAAAACGGGCACTGCCGGAAAATGTATACCGGTCTTTATAGGTAAAAGCTGCATTGCTGTAATAAGATACGTTCCCGCTAAATAATCCCGAAAACCCGCCGCCCTGGGAAGGGATTTGCTCATCGGTGCCGTTATACGTTGAGAGAAAGGTATGATAATCAATTTGAGAATTATAAGTCAAGTTACTGTTATCATACCCATAAGTGCCATAACTACTCCCGTTAGTGGTTACTTGTCGTACTTCATAGCCGGCGATAGCGCTTGTCCTTATATCTTTCCAGCTTTGGTCAAAGTTTAATTGTGCCCTTATGTCATTTGAATTTATTACGGTATAATTTTGCTGTAATATAGATCCAACCGGTATATTGTTTGTTAATGAGCCGTCCGCGTTTACTGTTGTAAAGCTATTAATCAGGTTGCGTGTATAATAAGTGTCCTGGCTAAATAGGTTTGTACCCGTCACTTCCTGCCTTTCATAGGTATAAAGCACCGATGCACTCAACGAACTCAGGATATCGTATT
>Ga0207033_1059_pt1 | contig 20818 bp, 21 predicted proteins | sample Alteio_BWMinCont_35_FD_153262 | JGI IMG/M metagenome (GOLD analysis project Ga0207033, IMG submission 153262) | Enriched cells from forest soil in Barre Woods Harvard Forest LTER site, Petersham, Massachusetts, United States -... | ecosystem: Environmental > Terrestrial > Soil > Temperate forest >... | reverse complement strand
TTCATATCCCAGGTCAATTTTAGTGGATGGTTGCTGGTACTTGTTAAAGATCTTAAATTCATAACCGATGCGTAAAGGGATAAAAGGTTCATTACTGCTGTTCAGGCCGGGGGTATATGCGCCGGTTTGCATGGATATCCTGCTTATCTGGGTTATATGATTTATTACATACCCGACCCCGGCAGATACATATAAATTTTTAATGGCATTATTAAAAGGGCTATTTGAATAATCAAGAAACTCTCCGAATTGGAGCTGTCCCCTGAAAATATAAGCGCTGAAATCATTATTAAAATACCTGCCTGTTGATGTTGTTACTGAATCGCCGCCCCTTAGCCGCCCTATCTGCACCTCGAATACAAAATTGGTAAACGGGGTATAGTTGTAAGTAAAGTTAAAATGAATAGATTGGGTAGTAGTTTGTGTTTGGGCGTTGCCGCTAACCTGGTCAAAACCAACGGCCACGCCTGCCTCATATTGCGAATAGTCATAACCTATCTGCGCTTTTGCTATAAGTGTTGTACAACAAACAAAAAGGGTTAAAATTGTTGTTTTCGAAATCAATTTTATCATAATTTATTGCCGGCGCTTTTAGTTAATAATTTTAATTCAGTTTTCTATTGATATATTTTATAAAAGTAGCATCAAAGTTTAAAAATACAGCATCCTGATTAAATAAATTGGTTGATAGGTTGATCAATGGTTCAATGGTTCATTAGTTCATTGGTAAGAAGAGTAGTTTTAGCCATTTAAAACTATTAGCCAATCAATCAAAAACTAATGAACCAGTGAACTAATAAACCATTTTTATATATTTGAAGCCATTAAAAAACAGTAGCAAAGATGTCAAAAATTAAAGTAGAAAATCCGGTGGTTGAACTGGATGGGGATGAAATGACCCGAATTATATGGAAGTTTATCAAGGACAAGCTTATATTCCCTTACCTCGATCTCGATATTAAATACTATGACCTTGGTATTGAGCATCGGGATGAAACGAACGATCAGGTAACTGTTGATGCTGCGCATGCCATAAAAAAGTATGGTGTAGGTATCAAATGTGCTACTATTACCCCTGACGAAGCGCGTGTAAAAGAATTTAATTTAAAACAAATGTGGAAATCGCCAAATGGTACAATCCGTAATATTTTGGATGGTACTGTTTTTCGCGAACCGATTGTAATGTCCAATATACCCCGCTTGGTGCCAAACTGGACAGCTCCTATTTGCATTGGCCGTCATGCTTTTGGCGATCAGTACCGCGCTACGGATTTTGTGACCAAAGGAAAAGGAAAACTAACCATAACTTTTACGCCCGAAGACGGCGGAAAAGAACAATCATTTGAAGTTTTTAATTTTAAAGGCGATGGCGTGGCCCTGGCCATGTACAATACCGATGAATCGATAATAGGGTTTGCACGTGCTTGTTTTAACCAGGCGCTGTTAAAAAAATGGCCTTTATATCTTTCTACTAAAAATACCATCCTTAAAAAATACGACGGACGGTTTAAAGATATTTTTGAGGAAATATATCAGCGGGAATTTAAAATTGATTTTGAGGCCAACCAGCTAACCTATGAGCACCGCCTGATTGATGATATGGTTGCATCCGCTTTAAAATGGCACGGCAACTTTGTTTGGGCCTGTAAAAATTATGATGGCGACGTGCAATCGGACACCGTGGCCCAGGGATTTGGCTCATTAGGTCTAATGACCTCAACCTTAGTTACACCAGATGGAACCGTTATGGAAGCGGAAGCGGCACATGGTACCGTTACCCGCCACTACCGCGATCACCAGGCCGGCAAGCCTACATCAACCAACCCTATCGCTTCAATTTTTGCATGGACAAGGGGTTTGGAGTTTCGCGGTTTATTAGATAGTAACCATGAATTGATCAAATTTTGCAAAACGCTGGAAGAAGTTTGCATTGAAACTGTTGAAAGCGGTAAAATGACAAAAGATTTGGCCATCACCATTAAGCATAAAGTTGAGCACGGCACCGATTATTTATATACCGAAGAATTTTTGGCTGCTATTGATGAGAATTTGAAAAAGAAGCTGGGGAAATAAAAATTATATAAACACGTCTTTGCGAGGTACGAAGCAATCTCTACACCTGCAGGTCGAATATGCAAGTTCGACACCATTCTATCCGTTCTGTATAGCATAGAGATTGCTTCGTGCCTCGCAACGACGTAATAGATGGCTTTCTATAAGCAACTTCAAAAGCGCACAAAAAAATAATTTAAAACTGAATCTATCCACCATGCTACCACTATACCCGCTAAAATTCAAAACCATTTATAAAGACAAAATTTGGGGCGGACAAAAAATAAAAACCTACCTGCATAAAGATTTCGGCGTATTACCAAACTGCGGCGAAACCTGGGAAATTTCAGGCGTTAAATCGGATGTTTCGGTTGTTGCTGATGGGGAGTTAAAAGGAGAATCGCTGGCCGAACTGCTGGAACAATATAAAGAGGAACTGGTTGGTAAAAAGGTGTACGAACATTTTGGCAATATATTTCCTTTACTGGTAAAATTTATTGATGCGAACGAGGACCTTTCCATCCAGGTACATCCAAATGATGAATTGGCCAAGAAACGCCATAACTCGTTCGGAAAAACTGAAATGTGGTACGTTATAGAAGCCGACCCTGGTTCGACACTAATAGCTGGTTTTAACAAAGAGCTTACCGAACAGGAATATCTTGATAAATTTAACAGCGGCCATTTAACGGATATTTTAAATAAGGAAGATGTAAAAGCTGGGGATGTTTTCTTTTTACCAGCGGGCAGGGTGCATACCATTGGCAAAGGCCTGCTGATCGCAGAGATCCAGCAAACATCGGATATCACTTACCGTATTTACGATTTCGACCGTGTTGACGATAAAGGCAACAAACGCGAATTGCATACCCAGGAAGCACTTGCGGCCATTGATTATAAACATTACCCTGAATATAAAACCAGGTACCAGCCCGAAAAAGATAAAACGGTTAAATTAGTAAGCTGCCCGTATTTCACAACCAACTTATTGGATTTTACAAAAAGCACAGCAAAAGACTACTCAAACCTTGATTCATTTGTAATTTATGTATGCCTTGAAGGGGAATTTGCAGTTAATTATAATGATCAGCATTATCCGGTAAAAATGGGCGATTGCATACTATTGCCAAAAAGTATAGATAAAGTTAAACTGGAAACTACGGACGGATTTAAGGTTTTGGAAAGCTATATTGAGGGTTAGTGATTAGAGGTTGGAGATTAGAGATTAGGAGAAATCCGAAAAGCCCGAAAGATAAAAGATAATGTAAAAAAACTAATCTCTAATCTCCAGTCTCTAATCTCTAAACCAGCCTAATGGTAAACTTCGTCCCCACATTAACGGTACTGTCAATCTTAATGGTACCGCCGAGTGACTCTATCTGGTTACGGGTAATAAACAGTCCGATGCCTTTTGCATCCGGGTTTTGATGGAATGTTTTATACATGCCAAATACTTTATCGCCATATCGCTCCAGATCAATGCCAATACCATTATCTTCAAAAAGCATATAAATGTGGTTATGATCTTTAACCGTACGGCAGGTGATAACCGGCTGCCTGTCCGGATGCCGGTATTTTAATGAGTTGGTAAGTAAATTTTGAAATATGCTTTCAAGGTAGGCCGGTATATAGCTGATAACCGGGCATTTGGTAAAATCATATTCAATTTTGGCGCCGGTGCTTTCAATATTACTTTTCAGTGCAGATACTACAGTCTTAAACGTTTCTTCAAATTCAAGGGTTTTTCGCTCCCTGTCAATCTCGGTATGTATTTTAACTATTTCGTTAAGATGTTCAATGGTTGTAATCAGGCTTCCGCTAATAGATTTTATATGTGCAAATACCTCTAAGCGGTCATCCGCTGATTCACTTTCTTCGAATAAATTAACCATAAACTGCAAATTACCCGTATGCGAACGCAGGTTATGGGATACGATATACGCAAAATTCTGAAGGCGTTTATTTTGGTCATTTAACAGGTTAATGGACGATTGTAAGGCAAGGCCTTTCTTTTTTATACTATCAATATCCTGGAATATGCCCCTTATTTTAATGCATTTACCATAATCATCAATAATAGGGATACCCTTGACCCTAACCCATAGCACATTGTTTTTTGCTGTTCTGAACAGCAATTCCATATCATAGGGCTTGCAAAATTTAATTGCATTATCAATAGCTTCATTTAATAAAGGGCGGTATTGGGGTTCAAAAAAGAGGATCGATTCTTTAATGCTTAATTTTACATGGTCATTTAACTCATAAATATCAAAGGCTTCTTTTGATAGGGTTAAATTCATGACGGGCACATCAATCTCAAAACCGCTCACTTTAGCAATTGTACCGGTTTCGTTAAAAATGAAATCATTTTGTGCCGAACGCAGGCCCAAAATCTTTGCCTCGTTAATATTGATTAATGTACCGGTAAATTTTGGGCCGTTGACATTTTCCCATTTATTAGTAGTGCTTTCAAACCACTGATAGCCAGTACTTTTAGTTAAAAGCCTGATATGCAAAGTGTTCGCTTGTTCAGGACTGGGGGTGTGCATGGCCTTTAAAAAGGCCGGTTTATCATAGTAATAAAGCAGGTGTTCGAGAAAGAAATTATAGGAACATTCTATTTCTCCAGGTTTATAGCCTAAAATGTTATAAAAACCGGCGGACCATTTAACATCCTTTGTTATAATGTTAAATTCCCATATCCCCACATTTATATGATCAATTATTTGAGCAAGATGGGATGCATCATCGTTATTAAAATTGTTCCCTTCCAAAATACTCATATTATAGGCCGATCATATTTAGTTTAACCAAAGTTTCGGCGTTGTATAGAAAAATCTGTGCCAAAAATCAAAAACCCTCAAAACATAAGGCATGCTTATTACGAAATACACTAAGAATAGTTGGCTTTGATTTAGGATTTAGCAAAAGAAAGAAAGCATACAGAGGGGCGGAAATTAATTCCTTGTTAACTAATAGTTTTTTTTGTCAATTCACTTATGGCGTTTGAAGCAATCCATTTTGCAGATTTACTATCCTGAAGCAAAACCCTGTTTGCAGTTTCAATAGCAGCGATTTTAAGTGTATCGTTCCTTTTACCAATTTGCCTCAATGCCCAGTTTACCGCCTTCTTAACAAAGTTCCTGGTGTCCCATGCCTCCCGCTCGATAAGTGGCAATAAATTAATAAAAGTTTCATCCTTAGCGGTTTTGTTATGCACGGCATACTCAGCCATTAGCACAAACCCGGCGCGTTTTACAAACTCTTCTTCGCGGGCACTAAATTCAATTGCTTTTTCAAGTGCAAAGGGTGTGCGGTCAAACAGGTTGCCGCAAACCTGGTCGCAAATATCCCATGAGTTAAGGTCGTTTATCCAAAAGTTAACCTGATCGCGGGTAACAAGTGCCGGGTTATCTATCATCGATGCAAGCATCCTGGCTTCGTGCAAACCAGTTTTCCACAGTTCAAGAGCTAAGGTATGGTCCGTTTTTACAACCCTTGCAAGCTTCCTCAATTCGGGGACAGGAATACCCAACGCATTAGTGTTTTCAATACCGAACCGCTTCATCCCGGCAAGGTACGATGCATTGGATTTTTGCTTCAATAAACTGATAACCTCATCAACATTCATAACGAAAAAATAAGCCGGGCAAACACCCGGCTCAAAAGTAAATTTTAAAACAAAAAATGTTTTTTAAAATCCGAAACGGCGAAGCCTTCTTGAACACCATTGAAAAATAAACAACAGTGAAAAATCGAAAATCCGTCCCGATAGCTATCGGGATCCGAAATCCTACAAATTTCCACGCAATTCCTGTTCGTGTTCAATGGCTTCAAACAGCGCCTTAAAATTACCGGCGCCAAATGATTTTGCCCCCTTACGCTGGATGATCTCAAAGAACAGTGTAGGCCTGTCTTCAACAGGCTTGGTAAATATTTGCAGCAGGTAACCCTCGTCATCACGGTCGACCAATATGCCCAATTTTTTTAGTGGTTCAAGGTCTTCGTCAATATGGCCGACGCGGTCGGTCAGTTCATCATAATAAGCGGTTGGCACCGTTAAAAATTCGATACCCCGGCTTTGCAGTTCGGTTACCGTCTCAACAATGTTATGGGTAGCCAGGGCAAGGTGCTGTACGCCTTCGCCTTCGTAAAATTCAAGGTATTCTTCAATCTGCGATTTCTTTTTACCTTCCGCAGGCTCATTTATAGGGAACTTAACGTAACCGTTGCCGTTGCTCATCACCTTGCTCATCAGGGCTGAATATTCGGTCGAGATCATTTTATCATCGAAGGTTAAAATGTTTTTAAAACCCATTGTATCCTCATAAAAACTTACCCATTCGTTCATCTTATGCCAGCCAACATTGCCAACGCAATGATCAATATATAATAACCCTGTAGTTGGCGGGGTGTAGTGCGATACCATTTTTTCGTAGCCGGGTAAAAACGCGCCCTTATAGGTTTTTCGTTCAACAAAAAGATGAACAGTTTCGCCATACAATTTTATCCCGCTAATACGTACTTCGCCATGTTCATCGGTTAATGTTTCAGGTTCCCGGTAAGGCACAGCGCCCCGGCTTGTGGTTTGTTTAAAAGCATCGTAAGCATCATCAACGGATAACGCCAGTATTTTAACGCCATCCCCATGTTTGCTGATATGTGCGGCAATCGGATGATCGGAGTGTAATGGCGTAGTTAAAACTAAGCGTATTTTTCCCTGTTGTAAAACGTATGATACCCTGTCACGCACGCCTGTTTCAGGGCCGGCATAGGCAAGGTCCTGGAAACCAAATGCGGTTTTATAATAGTAAGCGGCCTGCTTGGCATTGCCTACATAAAATTCAACATGATCGGTACCGTTAAGCGGTAAAAAATCAGTTGTTTTTGTTGGTTTATTTATAGTTAGTGTTTCCATTTTGGTTGTAGTGGTTGTAAATGTTGTAATAGTTGCAGAGGTTAGTAAAATGGCTGTAGATGTTGAAGCGTTGGTCTTTTAACCTTTTTAACTCTTACAACAATTACAACCTTTCTAACTTACATCCAGCTTTTATAGTAATTTTCATCCTCAATTTTAATCGCATCCTCGGTCAGCATTAGCGGACGGAATGGATCTATCATTACCGCTAATTCATCGGTTGATTCTTTGCCTATAGATTTCTCAGCCGTGCCCGGGTGTGGCCCATGCGGGATGCCGCCCGGATGCAAGGTTATTTGCCCTTTTACCACGCTGCTGCGGCTCATAAAATCACCATCTACATAATATAAAAGCTCGTCGCTATCCACATTGCTGTGGTTGTAAGGTGCCGGGATTGATAGCGGGTGATAATCGAATTTACGCGGTACAAAAGAGCAGATCACAAAATTATGCCCCTCAAATGTTTGGTGTACCGGCGGTGGCTGATGCAACCGGCCGGTTATCGGTTCAAAATCATGGATTGAAAATGCCCAGGGATAATGGAAACCATCCCAGCCAATAAAGTCAAAAGGATGCGTTCCGTAGATGTAGGGGTAAATCAGGCCTTGTTTTTTAATCAGTATTTTAAAATCACCCTTTTCATCGTGGGTTTCCAGGTTGCTGGGGCGTTTAATATCGCGTTCGCAGTAAGGCGATTGCTCTGTAAGCTGCCCGTAGGCATTGGTGTAGCGCTTTGGTACCCGGATAGGGCTAAAGCTTTCCACAATAAACAAACGGTTGTCGGGCGTATCAAACTCCATTTGATAAATGGTTCCGCGGGGGATGATCAAATAGTCGCCATAAACAAACTTGATATTACCATAACCGGTTTTCAACGTTCCTGAACCTACATGAACAAATACCACCTCATCGGCCTGACTGTTCTTGTAAAAATAATCAGTCATTGATTTGCGCGGCGCAGCCAATGAAATATGCAGGTCGCTGTTTACGAGGATTGGTTTACGGCTTTTTAAGTAATCATCTTCCGGTTCTATTTTAAAACCTAAAAGACTTGTATGTTTAAGGTGCTTTTCGCGTGCTATTTTCGGCTCAACCGAATAAGGCTCACCAAGCTCCTTAACCAGCGTTGGCGGATAAACATGGTACACCAGCGAATACAGGCTCGAAAAACCTTCTGTTGATACCAGTTCTTCGGCATATAAAGTGCCATCAGGCTTACGGAACTGCGTATGCCGCTTTGGCGGGATAGCTCCTAATGTATGATAAACAGGCATGTTCTTTTTTGTTGAAATGTTGGGATATTGTTGAAACGTTGAAATGTTGTAAGGTTGAAATGTTGTAAAGTTGAACAAACATCAACTTGCAGCATATCAACGTTATAAGTATAACGATTAGACGAAGGGAATAGTTTTAAAGCGCCGGTCATAATAACATTACAACCTTTCAACTTTACAACCTTCCAACAAAACTTAATACTGCGCCAAAACAATTTTCGAGAGCACAGCATCCCTGAAAGAAGAAGCATCACTCATTGAAGTGAGGCCGAGGGAAAAAAGAAAATGCTTTTGTATGCTCATAAATTGGTTATACAAAATTAGAGGTAATATATTTAATATGCAAAGTTTGGTTGATTAAGTTGATCCCGATAGCTATCGGGAGGTGAGCGGCTGATTAGGTTAATCGCTAATTAACTTAATCAACCTAATTTAACTTAATCAACCAATCAACTAAATTTTCTTAGTTTTGACACAAACCAATCCAAACCAATGAAATTAGTATCCTATAAAACCGAAGACCGTGAGCATTTGGGTATTTTTATAAAAGGGCATATCTATAACCTGAACTCGTGCGACAAGCTGATCCCCGATAATATGAATGAATTTTTATGGGGTGGCGATGAATTGATGGAACGTGCGCAACGCATTAATAAAGCAATCAGTTCGGGGAAAATGGAGGCCAAGGAAGAATTGTTTTTTGAGATGATGGCGCCTGTACCGCACCCTACATCATGCAGGGACGGATACGCGTTCAGGCAGCATGTGGAGACCGCCCGCCGTAACCGTGGAGCCGCCATGATAGCGGAGTTTGACCAATACCCCATCTTTTATTTTACCAATCATAATGCTATACAAGGCGCAGGCGAGATTGAGTGCATGCCCGATCATTTCCAAAAACTCGATTTTGAGCTGGAGGTAGCTGTGGTACTTAATAAAAAGGCCCGCAATATTAAAGCTGCCGATGCGGATAGTTTGATAGCCGGTTTTATGATTATGAACGATATGAGCGCCCGCACCCTGCAAATGGAAGAAATGCTGCTAAACCTCGGCCCGGCCAAAGGAAAAGATTTCAGTACCGTAATTGGCCCCTGGCTGGTAACGCCTGATGAACTTGAACCTTACAAAACTGCCCCTAAACCAGGGCATACGGGCAATAACTATAATTTGAAAATGAAATGCGTAGTGAATGGCAAAGAAGTATCAAAAGGCAACATGGCTGATATGGAATGGACCTTTGCCGAAATTATTGAACGCTGTGCTTATGGCTGCGATGTGCTGCCCGGCGATGTAATAGGATCTGGCACGGTTGGTACAGGCTGCTTTCTGGAACTGAATGGAACCGGTTTACTTAACGACCCTGAATATAAAACCCAATGGCTGCAACCCGGTGACCTTGTTGAAATGGAGATAACAGGTTTGGGAATGCTGGGAAATATAATTAAGAAAGCTGACAGTGATTTTTCAATTTTAAAATTAAAAAAATAAACCTTTTGTCATTGCGAATGAGGAACGAGTGAAGCAATCGCGAACTATGCACAACGGTTTTGCACAGTTCGCGATTGCCACGCTTCGCTCGCAATGACACAATATCTGTCATTGATTATATGCTTACGCTCAATACATCCGATATTTCGCCCGTCCAACTGCAAAATTATCTGAATGCGGCTATTGGGCCCCGGCCAATATGTTTTGCCTCAACCATAGATGCGGAAGGTAATATCAATCTGAGTCCGTTCAGCTACTTTAATGTATTTAGTGTAAACCCGCCCATTTGTGTTTTTTCGCCTTCGCGGAGGGTCAGGGATAATACCACCAAACATTCGCTGGAGAACCTTAAAGAAATACCTGAATGTGTGATTAATATTGTGAATTACGATATGGTGCAGCAGGCATCGTTGTCAAGTGTTGAATATGCTAAAGGGATAAACGAATTCATAAAATCGGGATTGACCATGCTGCCATCTCAACTGGTTAAACCGCCCAGGGTGGCAGAATCTCCTGTACAATTTGAGTGTGTTGTTAATGATATTATTTCCTTAGGCAATACACCAGGGGCGGGTAATTTGATTTTAGCTGAAATTAAAGTGATGCATATTAACGAATCAGTTCTTGATAATGAAGGGAAAATAGATCAGTTAAAAATGGATCACGTGGCTCGGCTTGGCGGAGACTGGTATTGCAGGGTTACTCCTGATAATCTCTTTAAAGTAGCTAAACCCAATAAAAATATTGGAATTGGTGTTGATGCGATACCCTTTGCAATTCGTAACTCTAAAATTCTTACCGGTAATAACCTTGGGCAGTTGGGTAATATGGAAGCACTGCCAAAGGATATTGAAATAGATACTTATGCTCAATCTCCCGAAATTAAAGAACTGTTAGATGCAACGATAGGTGACAACCAAACACGGGAAATACAATTGCATTTGAAGGCTAAGGAATTGCTGGATGGGGGTAGGGTTGAGGATGCGTGGAAAGTGTTATTATTATGATTTCACCGATTATGTTGCGATTTCACCGATTATGATTTGATTTAATTGAATTTAATTTGGTTAAGAACCATCAAAATCATTCAAAACAGCTTAATCAATGGTTCAGACAATAATCCCAGATTCCACTAATTCCCTCCTCAACTCACCTGCCGATGTAAAATGTATCGATTTTATTCCCAATTTTTCAGCAGCTAAAATATTCCGGTAATTATCATCAATGAACAAAGCTTCTTCTGGTTTAACCGAATGACGATCGAGCAATATTTGATAAAACTCCGGTGCGGGTTTGCGCATTTTTTCGGCGCCTGACACTACAATGCCATCAAACCAATTCAAAAAATCATACCGCGCCAAAGCAACGGGAAATGTTTCTGCCGACCAATTAGTGAGGGCGTATATTTTGTATTTATTACTTTCCTTAAGTTCCTTAAATATCTCCACAGTATCCCAAAAAGGTTCGCCCAGCATTTCATCCCAGCGGTTATAAAAAGCACGGATGTTAGCCTCATGTTCCGGAAATTGTTTAACCAGCAACTCTGTACCTTCCTGCAGTGAGCGGCCGGCATCCTGCTCTTCATTCCAGTCGGAAGTTGTGACGGAAGCAAGGAAGTTTTTCATTTCTTCCTCATCGTTAAAAATGGTACTGTACATATAATGCGGGTTCCAGTCAATTAAAACCGCACCGAGATCGAAAATGATGGTGGTGATCATAATGGCTATAACCCAAGTAACTTAATGGCTTCTTCATGCGGAATGCCTTCGCCTCTGTCCAACTGTTCTAATGCTATTAATACCGATTGTTGTCGTTCTTCAGTTAGTTCATCGAACCAATCAGGTTCTTCGTTTTCATTCGTTTTCATCATAAATTCGTGTATAATTAGAGAATTCGGTGTCCTTAAGGTCTTGTTCGATTACCCTTTTTGCAATCTTAAAGTCAACAACATAACAACAAATTTCCATGGTGCCGCTTCCCATGCTGCCGCCATCGCACTTACCCAGCCCTGTCCAACCCAAAGTCTCGCCCATTCTGTCCTCTAATCTATATCTTTTTTCGAGGTCCTCTACAATCCCCATTCCATTAACTTTAAATTCAATTATAAGCGTAAAATGGTCGTCAATATCAATTGTTTTATAACCTTCGGATAATTTGCTGTCAATTTCTTTTTGAATTTGATCTTTAAAGCTTGCCGACGGCACTGATTTAACTTCAATATCGTCCCCTTTTTCTCCAAGGGTACCCCAATGAACAATTGCTTTATCTTCACCCTTTATGTTCCAGGTTTCCCAATAGAGAATCTCGTTATCAGCGTGCTTATAAAGTTTTACCATCTTATACTGTTTGTTCTTGAGTTATTCATTCTCCAACAAATACTCCTTAAACCCTTCAAAATCCTTACCTAAAGCAACTGACTTTTTTTCCTTTTTTGCCAAATCTTTAACCTGCTCCGGCACGTCAACTTTAGAAGCAATACTTTCCGGGTAAACGTCAGGGAATTTGCAGGGGTGGGCGGTTGATAAAAATACGCCCGCTGTGTCCACCTTATAATTGTCCTGTTCCCAGTCCCTCAGCGCCTGCCAGGCGATTGCAGTATGCGGACAAGCCACATAGTTATAATTATCGTTGATGAATTTAATTGCTTCCAAAGTTTCCACATCATCATAACGATAGCCGGTAACCAGTTTTTTTAAGGCATCTAAATCACCTTTAAATAAATCAGCAATACGTACCCAGTTGCTTGGGTCGCCAACATCCATGGCGTTGGAGAGCGTTGCTACAGATGGTTTTGGCTGATAGACACCTGTCTTTAAAAATTCAGGCACGGTATCGTTTACATTAGTAGCTGCAATAAAATGTTCAACAGGCAGGCCCATTTTCCATGCCAATAAACCTGCACCGATATTGCCGAAGTTGCCGCTGGGTACAGAGAAAACTACTTTATTAATCCCCTGCTTTAATAACTGTGCATAAGCGTTAAAATAATAAAACGTTTGCGGGATAAGGCGGGCAATATTAATGGAGTTGGCCGATGTTAGCCTGAGTTTTTCTTTTAACTCTTTGTCAGTAAATGCCTGTTTAACCAATGCCTGGCAATCGTCAAAAGTGCCGTCGATCTCAACCGCTCTTATATTTTGCCCGTTTGTGGTTAATTGCAGCTCCTGTATGTCACTTACTTTTCCTTTGGGGTATAGTATAGTAACATGGGTATTTGGTACGCCTAAAAAGCCTAATGCCACCGCACCGCCCGTATCACCGGACGTGGCTACAAGCACGTCCAATTGCTTTTCGCCTTTCTCTAAAAAGTAGCTCATTACCCGGCTCATAAACCGTGCGCCGAAATCTTTAAAAGCTAATGACGGCCCGTGCCAGAGTTCCAATACAAATACATTTTCTTCCAGCTTAACCACAGGCGCCAGGAAATTGATGGCGCCGGCAATAATAGCTTTCAAATCATCATCAGGAATATCCTCCCCGATTAAATTTTTAGCTACATGAAAGGCAATTTCAGGCAGGGAATATTCATCAAGGTTATTTAAAAATTTATCATCCAGCCGTGGGATATTAACAGGCATGTACAGGCCCTTATCCTGCGGCATGCTGTTAAAAACTGCTTCTTTGAAGCTTACTCGGGTAGATGTGTTTTTGGTACTGTATAGTTGCATTTTTTTATTTCGGAATTCGGATTTTCGATTTCGGAATTTTTTAATTTAGGTATTTAATCATTTTTTCATTTGCACATCCGCACATTTGAACATCTGCACATCCGCACATCCCCACATCATCCTATCACCCTCGGCCCCTTGTCATTGATAGTAGATACATAAATATTCGATCCAATACTAATCCCTGTTAAATGTTGTTGTAGCTTTTGGGTTATCTTGATGGCTGTTTCTTCATCCCGTGTAAACGCAAAAACTGAAGGGCCGGAGCCGGAAATGCCGAAACTTACTGCGCCTAAACCCATGGCCATTTCACGCATGAGGTAAAAATCAGGAATGAGCATGGAGCGTACAGGTTCAACCAAAATATCTTTCATGCTGCGGCCGATAAGATCTATATCATTCATAAATAAACCGCTTACAAGGCCTGCAATGTTGCCCCATTGGGTAACGGCATCTTTCATTAATATTTTATTGCGGATAATCTGCCTGGCTTCGCGGGTGGGCACATCAACATCAGGGAAAACAATGGCGCACCATAAACTGGCAGGGTGAGGCAGGCGCACCACATCAAGCGGTTCATAGCTTCTTATCAATACAAAACCACCCATCAATGCCGGGGCAACGTTATCCGCATGACCATGACCACACGCCATTTCTTCACCTTTCATCGCAAAAGGCAATAAAGTAGCCGGGTCGGTATCATCGCCCAATAGAGTTTTTATAGCAAACAGCCCTGCTACTGTACTTGCTGAACTTGAACCAAGGCCGCTGCCTATAGGCATTTTTTTATGCAGTTCAATATCCAGTCCAATATCATTGCGCCCAATACTATTTAAATAATGCTGAACGCTTACACTCACCGTATTTTTAGCAGGATCAAGCGGCAAACGACCATCATCACCTGTAATTTTGCTGATGGTGATGCCCGGTTTATTGGTAACGCGCATTACTACCTCATCGCCCGGTTCGTTAACGGCAAAGCCCAATACATCAAAGCCGCAAACAACGTTCGCAACTGTAGCAGGGGCGAAGACTGAAATAGAAGCCCCCCGACCCCCTAACGGGGGAGCTTTTTTGGCGGATGATTTTAAATCTGTTGTACTATTTTCTTCCATATAAAATTATCAAACTATAGTTCCCCCTTTAGGGGGTTAGGAGGCCTGGCTTCTACGCCCCCACATTGATCAAATCCGCAAATACACCGGCTGCGGTTACTTCTGCTCCTGCGCCGGGGCCTTTTACCACCAACGGGCGTTCCTTATACCTGTCGGTGGTGAAAGATATGATATTATCACTTCCCGATAAGGTGAAAAACGGATGGTTCTCATCCACCATTTGCAGTGTAATAGCAGCTTTGCCATTTTCAAGTTTACCTATGTACCGTAAAACCTTTTTATCGGCTTCTGCTTTTGCCTTTAAATTGCTAAAAAATGCGTCTTCTGCTTTTAGCGCCGCATAAAAATCTTCAACGGTTTGTGCATCAAGGCAGGCTTTTGGCAGCATACTTTCTATATATACATCGGCTGCTTCCATTGGATAACCGGCATCACGGGCAAGGATCAATATCTTGCGCATAAAGTCAGTCCCGCGCAAATCATCACGTGGATCTGGTTCGGTATAACCCTTTTCCTGCGCTAGTTTTACTACATCGTGAAAGTTGGCATCGCCTTTAAAATTATTAAATATAAAGGAAATGGTGCCCGATAAAATAGCTTCTATTTTCATTATCCGGTCACCACTATTCATTAGGTCTTTTAAGGTGCGGATAATAGGCAAACCAGCACCCACATTGGTCTCGTAAAAAAAGTCCACCCCATGCTGCCTGGCGGCGTCATGAAAGGTTTTATACTGCTTGTAGGAAGCTGAATTGCCTATCTTATTACAGGTAATTACCGATATGTTCGATTTGAAAACCTCTTCATAAACTTCCACCGGTTTTGGGCTGGCGGTATTGTCAATAAATACGCAATTGGGGAGGTTCATGCTTTTCATCTTTGCCACAAACTCATGAAGGTCAGCTTTTTGATGTGATGCCTGTAAATCATCCTGCCAGTTATCTAAAGAAATTCCATCACTGTTAAATAGCATTTTACGGGTATTGCTGATACCTGCAATTTTTACCTGTATGCCATTGTGATCCTGCAAATAAGCGCCATGGGCATTTAATTGTTTAAAAAGGGTTTGCCCGATATTGCCTGTCCCTAAACAAAAGGCATGCAGGGTTTTGGTGAGCTCTACAAAAAAGCCGTCATGTACCGCGTTTAATGCTTTTGCAAGATCATGTGCAGAAATAATAACAGAAATATTATACTCCGACGATCCCTGTGCAATTGCCCTCACATTTACGCCGTTACGACCTAAGGCATGAAATAACTTGCCTGATACGCCGGGAGTTTGTTTCATGTTTTCACCAACTATGGCAATGATGGCCAGGTTTTGCTCAATAACAACCGGATCAAGTTTTTTTGCCACCAGTTCCAGTTCAAATTCCTGTTCAATTAATAGGCGGGCCTTTTCCGTATCGCCGGGTTGAATAGCAAAAGTGATGCTATGCTCAGATGATGATTGGGTGATGAGTATAATGTTGATTTGCTCGCGCGCAAATAATGAGAATAACCTACCGCTGAAACCTGATTTACCCACCATACCGCTGCCTTCCAAATTCAGGATACTGATGTTATTGATGGACGAGATACCTTTTATAGGCAGGTTTGATGGCTTACAATCATGCCGGATAACAGTCCCTTCAAAATCAGGCTCAAAAGTATTTTTTATAACAATGGGTATTTTCTTTAAAAATGCCGGGGTCATGGTTGGCGGATAGATCACCTTCGCACCAAAATAAGATAGCTCCATGGCTTCGGTATAAGTTAATTCTGGCAGAGAGAACGCTTTTTTAACCATGCGCGGGTCGGCGGTCATCATACCGTTAACATCAGTCCAAATCTGTATCTCACCGGCATTTAGTGCCGAGCCAAATATTGCGGCGGTATAATCGCTGCCACCACGGCCAAGGGTAGTGAGCTGCCCGGCTTCGTTTGAAGCTATAAACCCTGTTACCAATAGCATTTTGTCGCTGTGTTCTTTTTGAAAACCGCGGATCAGCAACCCCGACAATTCCATATTTACCCTGGCCTGCCCAAAAGAGCTATCTGTCTTTATTAATTTGGATGCATCAACACACAATGTTTCAGGAAAATGCTGTGCTGCAATTTTACAAATCATTAAAGTAGAGCAACGTTCGCCGAAACTTAATACCTCGTCGCGGGTTTTTGGGGTAAGCTCCCTTAGCGTTAGTATTGCCTGTAATAACTCTTCAAGCTCATTAAAGTATATCTTTAAACCTGTATAAGCAGGGTTTTGGTGTTGCGCAGTAAGCAGGCTTTTTACTACATCAAAGTGGCGTTTTTCAAGCTCGGCGAGAGACGCGGTAAAATCAATCCCGTTTGCAGCGCCTTCGGCCATAGATACCAGCAGGTTGGTTACCCCGCTCATGGCGGATAAAATGACTACAGGCTTTTCTTTACTGTTAACCTCATCCTTTAAAATGCTCAATAAGGTTTGGATGCTTTGAACTGATCCTACGGAAGTACCGCCAAATTTTAAAATTTTCATTAGCTTGTTTAATATTAAACAAAAACGCCTTCCTCTTTTTGGAGGAAGGCGCTCATTTGGTTTTTATGTTTTTACACCATACGACTATCTTCCCCCAGGTATTATCCCTGTGGTAGTTGTTGTTGTAATGATGGTGCTGTTACTGTTCATATATAATATCTGTAAAGTAAGTAGAATATTTTTTAATAAACAAATTGTATTTGTTTTATTTTTTACTTATCAGCATACAATTCCGGCTTAAATCGTTTAGCTAATAATCCTGTTGCCAAATCCGTATCTATTTCGGCCACCAAAATGCCCGGTTCTCCATAAAGCTGATGCGCGATGCATTGCCCATCCGGGCCAATTAATGAGCTTGCTGATTCGGGATAAAGCGTGGCATAATTTGAGCTGGCAAAATATATGGTATTTTCCAAGGCCCGCAACATCATTGCCTTTTCATAGTACGGATTTCCTTTGTTCCCCCATTCTGTTAGGAGGTCACCCTGCGAGTCGCTTCCGCCAAAGTGGGGATGGAATACTATTTTTGCATCCCGTCGGGCAGCCCATCTTACCAATTCGGGATACCTGAACCCTTCATGGCATATAACAATTCCGAATTTCACGCCGTTTACTTCAAAAACATGCCGTTCGGTACCGGGGATCCATGTATCATCTTCAGTTGGGTCTAACTGGGTTTTTGCCTGGTAGCCTAATACCTCACCAGTATTTGATATCACCTGGGCCACATTTAAAACCCCTTGCGGAGAATACCAATCCATGGGCAATATGATGGCGATATTGTTTTCGGCTGCTATTTTGCGTGCTTTATCCAAAGCAGCCTGTAATTTTCCGGGTGAACTAATTTCAACTTCAAACTCTTCCGTTGGATACCCGGGAATATAGGATTCCGGGAAACAGATGATCTCCGCATGTTGTTCTGCCGCTTCTTTTACCATTTTTTCAACCTGGGATAACCCGTCTTCGATGGATTTTGGATAGGGCGGCGAGGCTATTGCTACTTTCATAGTGTTTGCTAAATGATAACTCAAAATACGCAATAATTTTTGAATGCAATTGTAAATAAAAAAAATCGGGTATATAAAAAAGTACTAATACATTTGAAACTCTATTTTGATTATATGAAGAAACTGGATGATGAGCAGTTTGAGGAAACTGAAAAGCAAATTATTGCAAGGCAAATAGCAAAGGAAGTGGGCCTATTAAAACAATATGATCCTGACAAAGAGTTAAAGGAAGAATTCGAAAAGGCTTCCTTATACGATCTTCAAAAACATTTAGGTGAGTAATCCTGGCACTTTGATGGAAGGACTAATCATAAAATCAACGGGAAGCTGGTACCAGGTTCAATTACCCGACGGGCAACGTATAGATTGCCGTATTAAGGGGATATTCCGTATAAAAGGCATTACTACCACTAACCCGCTGGCAGTTGGTGATGTGGTTGATATTGAAATGGAGCCCGAACAGGAAACCGGCGTGATCACCAACCTGCACCCGCGTAAAAATTATATCATCCGCAAATCCATCAACCTGTCCAAACAGGGGCAGATCATCGCCGCCAACCTCGACCAGGCTTTGCTGGTTGTTACTTTAGCATCGCCACGCACCTCTTTAGGATTTATTGACCGCTTCCTCGTGACCGCTGAAGCTTATGACATACCTGCCAAACTTATTTTTAATAAGCTCGATCTTTTTAGTGATGAAGGATTAGAAATACTGGCGGATTATAAAGCTATTTATGAAAAGGTGGGTTATCCCTGTTATGAAGTTTCTGCTTTGGATGGAACAAATATTGAACAGGTGCAGCAATTGCTAAAAAATAAAGTAACCTTACTTTCCGGCCATTCGGGTGTTGGGAAATCAAGTTTAATAAATGCCCTGCTGCCTGAACTCGACCTGCGTACAAACCAGGTATCTGACTGGAGCGATAAAGGCATGCACACTACCACCTTTGCCGAAATGTTTGAACTGCCGCAAGGCGGTTTTATTATTGATACCCCCGGCATCCGCGAATTAGGGGTTATTGATATAGAAAAACAGGAGCTAAGCCACTTTTTCCCCGAAATGCGCCAACGCATGCACGATTGCCGTTTTTATAACTGCCGTCATATCAACGAGCCGGGCTGCGCTGTACTAAAAGCATTGGAAAATGGTGAAATTGAACTATCTCGCTACGAAAGCTATCTGAGTATTTATAATGGGAATGATACGAGGGCGTGAGTTGATTTCGAATTTCGTCCGCTAGTTGGTGAGGGATCGATTTCGGAATTAAGATGAAAAGTTACAACACAATTAATTCTTCCATATTCTTTTTCTCTTCTAAACGGTGGAGCACAGAAATAAGGGCAGATTCTTTGATCAATGCTTTCAAAGATAAGTCCTCATCAATATTTCTCCATCTAATGCCAATACCGTTACCCGATAACTCCCATTTATTAAGGTCATCCTGGGTAGCATTTTTTAATCTTGCAAAATGACGAATAGGTACTTGTAATGCCTTGGCATTGTTTAATAAAATAAGCATGGTGCCCAGCGCCTTATCGGCCAGTATTTGTTTTATGCGAAGGCCCTTTTCGAATATAAGCTTGTCAAAAGGATCAGTGGCCCTTTTGTTAATGATCCTTTCTTCTTTTATTTTATTCGAAGAACCTATTCCAGTGTTCGATGATTTTACCGGCATTATCAATAACTATTTTTTTTATTTCTTTTCTTTCCCTCGCTTTAAACCCGTAGGAGTATTCTTCCGCTATTTCTGGTTCGATCCAATATTTTGCTTCCGCCCCTCCTTTGCCAACATGAATATGTATTGGTTCGTCATTTTCGTTGCTATAGAAGAAAAACCGGTATCCAAGTGCTTCAAAAACTGTTGGCATATATACAAAAATACAATAATTATCAAGAACTATTTTTTTCTTAAGTGTTCATTCGCCCATTCCTTCATCAAATCGTTGTCCCAATTATTTTCTTCCCATAATTTATCCATTTCCGCAGTTGCAGTATTTGCAAAATATTTGGCCTGTATATTTTTAATTTCAGCCAATTGCTTTTCCGGTAAATTATATTGAAACAGTTTCAATAATTCTATTTGTACATTAGTAAGTTTTCCAACAGTTTCCATGTGTGTTAGATTATTGGTGTATATCCTATAACTTTATATCAAATATAACCTATATATATATATTGAATCGTAAATATTGAGTAATATTGATCTTGTATAAGTGCAATTATGAAAGGGAAGGATACATTTACTTCGACCAAAATAAATAAACTGAAAGAGTTAATTAATCTCCGAATTAAGACGCCACCTTCTGGACAAAAGGCTATTAGGCAGAAAATGAGAGATATTGGATTTTACGGAAAAGATGACTGGGGAATAACTGATCTTCAAGTGACCGATTTAGATGCTCTTATCAAGTCTGGTAAAATAAAAGTTGTTGATAGTAGTTTAAATCAATCTTTTTCACCTCCAGTGAAGATGCAAGTCGCTTCAAAAACAAAGCAAGAAAGTTCTACAATAACTAACTTGGCAGATTTAGAATCTATTCTATTGAATTTAAAAAACAATCATTTTGACCCACAAATTCACACTGAGTCAGAAATAAATAACATGTCGGGAAATTATATTTTGTGCTTAAGAAAAAACTCTAAACTTCCGAAAGTTTCAGTAACGCCAATATTTACAAACTTTGAAGACTTAGCAGTTATTTATACAGGTATTGCAAGTATCAGTTTACGAACGCGGGATTATCGACAACATTTTAAAGGCAATAATGCTGGTAGTTCTACATTAAGAAAAAGTA